>Ga0114966_10004951_pt1 | contig 11355 bp, 14 predicted proteins | sample M_130207_XF_Meta_FD_87029 | JGI IMG/M metagenome (GOLD analysis project Ga0114966, IMG submission 87029) | Freshwater microbial communities from Lake Montjoie, Canada to study carbon cycling - M_130207_XF_MetaG | ecosystem: Environmental > Aquatic > Freshwater > Lake | place: Lake Montjoie...
AGGAGGATAAGCCCCTCGTCGTGATTGAAGAAAAGCTGTCCCCGGATCGTGAGGAGGATCCCGAGGAGGGAATCTTGCGCGAGGAGAAGAAAGCGTTCCCACCGGACACGGCCGCGCCTCCTCCACCTGTGTCAGGGAAGCCCCCGGTGCCTCCTCCCAGGGCTGGCAGGCTCACGCGCCGCCGACGCTTACCCCGACTTTACTGAGTGCCTCCTTACATGCCACCTGTTCCGCCTTCTTTCGCGTGGACCCGACGCCGAGTCCATAGACCTTTCCAGCGACCATGACCGCCACCACAATCTCATTCTTCTTCGGGTCGTTGGATCGCATCTCATACTCTGGCGTGCACTTGAACTCCCGCTGACAGTGCTTCTGAAAGATGTCCTTGAAGTTGGTGGTTGCCGAGACAATCTCATCAATGTCAAGATACGTCTCCATGACAGTGACCACAAAGGGATACACTACATTGAAGCGATTCCCACAGTCCGTCCACAGAGCTCCCAGAAACGCCTCAAAGATGTCGCCCAGCTTCTTGGTGTTGCTCCGACCAGCAATGGCCACTGAGTCCTCGTTGTGACGGGAAATCACGTAGAACTTGTTCAACCCCAACTCCTTCGACAGCCCTCCGATTCGGTCATTGTTGACGAGCTCCTTACGGGCATCCGTCAAGAATCCCTGCTTCTTCTCGGGGAACTTCTTGCGTAGATACGTCGCGATACAGGCACCGAGGACTGCATCACCTTCAAATTCCAGGCATTCGTAGCTCTCATCTTGGAGGGGCATAACGCCGGAGGGACAGGGAGCGAGAACGGCCGGCTCTCCATCAGGCGTAGTGTAGTCTGTGCGTCGAACATAGGTTGTATGGACCATGGCCGTCTGAAAGACCTTGCGATTCCCAACGCGGTAGTGAGGGAGTCCATGACGACGGAGAATGCGGTGAATGTCATCCTCAGTGAAGGGTCGATTGGAGGCATTGTAGGGAGAGTACATATGCTTCCTTCGCCTCCTTCGCGGTAAATTCGTTTTTGTCAGCTGAATACAATGGCTACCACTCGTCGCGGAGGATTCCTCGGCATCAAGAAGGGTCTCAAGTCCCTCGTCCAGACCAAGAAGCAGAACAAGCGGATGTACAAGTTGTCTCGGCTGCGTAAGCTGAACCGGGCGAAGCAGCAGGCTGAGATGAGTCGTCGCAAGCACCTCCAGCGGATTGCTGAGCAGCGAGCCAATATCGAAAACGCTGCCTACTAATAATGGGCCACTGTCAATCATCCTTCGCCTATAACGTTGTGCGTTCCCCCGAGACCGCACCATCCCTCGAAACCTGCATCGTTGATGTCGCAGCCTGTCGCTACGAGATCCCGAAGCACAAGGATATGGCGGTCTGTTTTGTCTTCTTCAACCCCGCACGGTCAAAGAAGATGCTGATGAACTATTTCTACACCATTGAAAAGTTGAAGTTGGCTGACATTCCGTATTATACGATGGAGCTGGTCTTTGACGACCATGAACCTGAAATCAAGGACGCCTTCCACGTGCGAAGCAAGAGCGTGCTGTTCCACAAGGAGACACTGTGCTCGCTCCTTGAAAAGCGTGTTCCGCGTTCGTTCACCAAGCTGCTGTTCCTCGATGCCGATGTCATCTTCGGCCACCCTGGATGGTATACCGAAGTCTCGCGGTTATTGACGACGTATGAAGTCGTGCAGCCCTTTTCGTCGTGTGTCTGGCTCGACAGCACGTATACAAAGCTGGTCCAGACACGGCTGTCGGTTGCGTACATGAACCGTACCAACCCATACAATCACAACTACCATCCGGGATTCGCGTGGGCGTTCCAGCGAAAATGGTTCAGGGACATCGGCTTCTACAAGGAGGGCATCACGGGAAGCGGCGACACCATGTCGACGGCTGCGTGGATGAACATCAAGTTTCCGCGTGGATACGTTCACCAATCACTGGTCCCCTCCTACGAAGACTATTCGCGGATGGCACACCCCAACCTTGCGTGTTCGACGGGAACAATCTATCACCTGTGGCACGGGTCGGCCAAGAACCGCAAGTATGTGGACCGGCATCGGATTCTCGACGGCGTCCGCGACGTGCGTTCGATTCTGGAAGCCAACAAGGATGGAGTGCTTGAACTAACCGATCGTGACGTCGACAGAAAGATGCGTGAATATTTCGCTTCACGGGAGGACGACGGAATTTCTTGAGAAGGATTAAATGCAGTACTCTCACATGTCTCTCACGGAACGGAGGAAGGCGATTGCTAAGGCGGTGAAGGCGGCGAAGAACGAGGCCGCGACGGTGATTCAGCGTGCCGTCCGCAATCACCAGACCCGCAAGGCGAAGAAGGGTGGTCGCCACCGTCGTCACCGCACACGTAGGGTTTAAAGATTTTCTCCGTCCAACACATATCGATTGATGCGAAAACAGTTATCCGCACTGGCACTTCAAGTGGTTGAGCGACAAAGGCAGTTATCCGTTGCGGTGACTCGAATCCAGTATGGATTCATGCCCCGCGAAAATACCCTTGAAGCGTCCAAACACCTACGTGAGATCAACGCCATGCTGCGTGAGATCGAAGCATCCCTAGAACCAGCTTTCGACCAAGCAAAACAAAAGGTATAATGGGCGACCCGTTCGTTGGTGCTCTCGTCGCCGTTAGCGTTCTGACGTGTGCGTGCTGTTGCGTATGTTTTACAGGAGCGGTCAATTATACCGGCACAGTTGAAGTTGTGTACTCTCGAAACCCGGCTCCACGCATAGTCGTTCAGTCGGCGGGATCGGATGAGCCCGAAGACCCCGTGGACTTCAACTCGAAGCCAAAGTCGTCAGCCACCAGCTTAGGCTCGTGACGACGCACAATCTCACGCATCACATCACCACCCCGCTCGCCCAGAATGTCCTTGAGATACAACTCCAGGTCCTTCTTGGACAAACTCCACCCCTTCTTCCACTTGTTCGGACGCTTGACATTGAACGTCATCTCTGACTCTCGCAGAAGAATCTGGTCAGGAAGCTCCGTGTGAGCATACAACGCCGCCAGATCCAGCTCGACCGTGCGGCGGTTATCGCGAAGCTCAGAGACCTGCGAGTTCAGCTGAGAGAGATCCCTGTTCACGCGAAGATACTTTGACAGGATTGCCTTGAGTGTGTCCATTTTGCTTTACAGAACTGTCAACAAGGAAAGTATCCGTTTTAAGCAAGCGAGTCCATGTTCCTTTTCGATGAGAAGGAAATCGAACGGCTAAGGACTGTATATAACAAAGAACACCCGAAGGAGCGAGAGATCCAAAAAGGGCCTGCAACCGCAGTATGGGCTCAGTTGAAGCAGCGTCTTCACGCAAAGTGCAACACGGGCGACCCTGTCTGCATTGTGTCGTCCATGATGAAGCGTCCCCGTGCACCTAGTTCGTGGGCAGAGAACCAGTCAGAATGGCTGTCGTCGGATGACATTGATAAGCTTGAGCACGAATACGAGAAGGTGTTCGAAGACTATCATTTTGTGGGCTGTGTGCCGATTGACTTTGATTTGAAATCGGAGACGTCGAGGTGCATCGTATCGACGCTTTGCTCGATGAAGCTGGGCACGCTGTATGCGAAGGGGTGCCGCCGAGTAGGCATTGTGTTCAACACGGACGTCCACGATGGACCGGGTCAACACTGGATTGCTGCATTCCTGGACATTCGGCCAGAGCTGACGTATCCTCGCATGACGTACTTTGATTCGTATGCACACAAGCCCGAGAAGGAGATTCAGCGGCTGATGTTTCGCTGGAAAGACCAGTGGGACGCACGAGGTGGGCCTGCGATGCGACTTACCTACAATACGACCCGGCATCAGTTCAAGGAATCCGAATGCGGCATGTACTGTCTTCACTTTCATTATGCGTGTTTGATGGGGCTGCCAATGAAGACACGTATCTCGGACGAGAAGGTGAATGCAGAGAGGTTCGGACCGCTATTCAAGCCCAAAAAAAAAGAAGACTAAATCAATGGAAACACTCCTTGCGGTTGGTGCCCTCGTTGCCGCGGGGTATGTCATGGCAGGTGCAGACACGGAACCCCGTGAGCATCGCGATCGCAAATTAGCAGAGTATCTAGTTCCGGGCAGCACATTCGAGGACCTCTCGGGTGCACTTGCCAAAGGATACCGTCTCATCGAGCTGCACGTGTACTCTGACGCCCAGGACGAGCCAGTGGTCGCCCTTCAGCCCAACTATGACCAGGTCGCTCACCGTTCCTTCGATTCGTGCTGCGAAGTTCTCGTGAACGAGGCATTCCCTTCCGACGACCCGCTGATTCTGAGTATCGTGGCTCACACAGATAAGAGTTTTACGCTGAATCGCGTTGCGTATCACCTCAACACAACCGTCCGGAAGCATTATGTGACCGGTAACGTGGAGGAGATGCAGCTAGATTCGCTTGCGAACAAGATCATTCTCGTCTCGGGCAATGAGGTGCGTGGCACAGACCTCGAGCCTCTTATCAACCTCTCCTGGAACGAGAGCCGCCTGCGTCGGTTGACGTACCAGCAAGCTGCCTACCCTCGCGAGCCAGAGGAGCTGCAGTCCTTCACAAAGTCGAACATTGTTCTTGTCGCACCTGACCAGGCCTTTTCCAAATTCAAGGTCATGGACGACGTTCACGCATACGGCTGTCAGTGGAATTTATGTCCTGGGGGTGGTGTGGGTTTTATTCCTCGCGGTTAAACAAAAATGGCGAACCCTTGGCTCACTCACGTGAAGAAGACAATGTCGGAGATGAAGCACCGCGGCACGTACAAGAAGGGAGACGGACTGAAGAAGGTGATCCTGGCCGCGAAGAAGACGTACAAGAGCCACGGCTCGGTGGGCAAGAAGCACCGCACTCGCCGCCACCGCAAGAGCCGCATGTCCATTTTTTAAGCAAGCATTGACCACATGACCAACACAGTAAGCACTGAAACACCAACCAAGTACACTCGCATACACAGTGTAGCCTCTTCGGCTGTCTGTTTACGTAAGTAGACCTCCAACAGCGATCCGTCGAGTTCGTCGATGATCGCGGGATTTCGTGAAGCCCCCGCCATCCAGTCTGCGGCACGTCTTTCCATGGTAGGTTGGTTTAGTGCATCCGCTCTTGTAGTATGCGACATGATGTGCATATCCTTTGAATGTGCGAATGCTTGAGTTCGTTTTCACCGCGAGGCGGCGAAGTAACCCATAGATCCATCGCATGTACTCGGCCCTGGACTCAAGTGTCAATGGATGCGAATCCATGTACTTCACATACACCTTCCGAAGCTCAGGGAACGGATACGTCTTTCGCAGGGACCGGAGAAACCCCTGTTGAGTATTGACATTGTCATAGTCAGGCTTGTCGGGGTAATTGTATGCAATCGAAAAGAGGAAGTCGCGGCCCGGAACTGCGTGTGGCTTCTTTTTCAGAAGGTCCGCATACTTCTTGTGAACCTCCTCGTAGGTCGGATCTGGGTCAGGCAGAACCACTGTCGCATCCGTCTTGGCCTGGACGGTCAACTTGTGGTTCACCTTCTTGTGAATCTCAAACAGCCATCGACCCGCGTCCCCAGTGAGCGGGTGTTCCGAGACGAACTTCGTGGTGCTTTCACGGCAAAACTTACAAGGCAGCACGCGACTCATGAATGCGAGTGCTGGTCCAGGAGTGGGCGATCCTTCGGCGATTAGGTGAAAGAGCTGCCACGCACTCCCGCCCCAGTATCTAGTATCCATATTGTATTCAACGCACATCTTTCTCGGTCAGCCACACGGCAATCTGCAGAGTCATTGCCGCATCCGAGACGGGGTTGTGGGCCTTTCCAACCGGAAACGCAGCTTTCAGTCCCGAATCCAGTTCCTTGGCAATGCATGCGTAGGTCCCCTCCAACTTTGCGGTCTTGCACCGCTTGGTGAACTCGGGATTGTGCGTCGCAATGTCAACCACACGAAGAGGTGCACGGTAGGTGATTTTGTGCCGAGCACACGCGGTCTTCAATGCCTTCAAGTCCATGTCCCCCTTCACAACCACCACGGATTCCGACACTGTCTTCATGAACCCAGTCAACCACGACGAGGGCTTCAAGTGCGGCTTCACCAACCTGTCAGCAAAGTATGCGGTTACACTGTCGCTCTGACCCAGAAACTCGGGTGCTGTTCGCTCAGTCTCTTCAAGAATATCTAGCACCACGGAGGTCGGAGGCGTCACGGTCGAGAACTTGGACGAGACGCGGTTCAATTGACCCGGTGGTGGCCGAAGGACCGCGAAAAAGGGGGCGGAACGAGTCCATGCGTCACCTGTCTTCTTCAAGTGGTATCCACCAATCTCGCGAGGCAAAAACTGCTCGCCGAGGTGCCAGAACTCGCAATCGAACGCAAGAATGGACGTTGCCTTTCCGGCGAGTTTGTCCAGACCAGGATTGCGTATCCTCATTATGTCGTCGTCTGAAAAACATTCTGGACAACTCAATAAATGCTCGACACGAAGGACATCATCATTCTGACAGCGTCGTTTTACCTCGGAAGTGTGGTGGCCGCCTTCTTCAAGTCCCTGAATGACGGCATTCTTGTGCCGCTGCTCGCCCCGGCCGCGGCGGCGGGCAAGGGTGTGTCGGCCTTCTCCATCAAGGTCGGCTCGGCGGACCTCAAGATCGGCCAGGTCATCGCCGAGCTGGTGAACCTCATCGTGTCGTTCGCACTTGTCGTCTTCACCATCGGCCTGCTCCGCTCGTATGTGCTGACTCGCATCGGTGCGAGGCGCAAGATGGGCGGCGAGGAATAGTAAAAAACTAGACCAATAATAATGGACTACTTGACGAACGCATGGACAACGGCGACAGGAACCGCGGCTGATTATTGGTCGAATCGTCCGCGGTGGTTAGGCGGTCCGACACCTGCGTCCGAGCCCGCACCCCCGACCGCTGTCGGAGCTCGTCGCCGCAAGACATACCGCAAGAAGGCCAAGAAGTCTAAGCAGGGTCGCCGCACCGGAAGGAGGTCCAACGGCCACCGGGCGTCTTCTTATATATAGACTCGATCCGCTTCCTCAGGTCCTGAGGAGATCCCTTGTGTAGCTCATTCGCCCGCTTCCACTCACTGAATACCGAAGAAATCTGTGCCCACGACGTCGGCTCACGCTCCTGCTCGCCCTCCGCCAACGGTGGGTGTGCGTGGATCTTCTCACGGATGAACTTGGCGATCACGTCACTGTCCTCCTTGTACTCAGCAATGTACTCCATGACCTTCTCCGGTGCGGCCAGCTTGCGGAGACCATTGCCCTCCGTAAAGAGATGAACCAGATAGCTGAGAAACGCCGTCGCCCACTGCTCGCTCAGACAGTTCTGCTTCATGCTCTCGTTCATCAGCTTCTCGTGGGGGAGCTTCGGATTGAACACGAACTTGTTCGGGAATCCAACAACCACCAACCTGCGCCATGTGCCGTTATCCGTTGTGTTGATCTTCGGCTTCTCGTTACACGCAAGATTGAAACGAGCCTGGAGCTCGAAGTCAATCATCTGCTTAGAACCCGCATACAGATCGCGGGCCGTGATCTTCTCGGACGAGGCCAGCTCCTTCATCAGACCCGTGTTCAGCGGAACCTGCTCGTCGGGCTCCTGCATCGTCACGAACCGACGACCCTTCATACGCACCAACTCCGGTGCAGCTGCCGCAGACTTATTACGACCTTGTGTCAGTAGTGAGATGGGTGCGGTGCATGCATAATCTCCCATCGTGGTTGACATCAGAATCATCAGCATGGACTTGCCATTTGACCCTTCGCCTGTGAGGATATGGAACTTTTGTGCATCGTTCTCGCCCGACAGTGCATTCGCAAGATACGCGAGGAAGTACGTCCTCACCTCTGGATCGGGAAGCACGTCGTGGAGGAATTTGTTCAGCTCAGACCAACAATCGTGCTCATAATACTTCCTGTTCGAATCATAGTCCAGATTCGTGCAGAAGGAGATGTAATCCTCGGGCTTGCCGTCGCGGAATGTAGGCGGTGTCGTGGTCATGTCAAACACGCCATTCCGGAAGGCAATCAGCCGCTTGTTCTCGTCGACCTTGTTCGCAAACTCCTCGTCGAGGAATAACTCGCGACACTCGTCCATAACGCTCTTCTTGAACCCCGTCTTCTTCAGAGCCTTAATGATATCCGTGAATGACTTCTTCTTCTTCTCGGCCTGACACATGTCGCACGAGTTCGGGTCGTGTTTACCCGGTGGACACTCCGGGATAACGTTCATCAGCCGCTCCTGCTCGGCAACATAACTCCTGTACTCCTTGGTGACATCGCTCGACAGACGGAGCTGAAGCGCAATACCCTTGTCCGTCTCGCGCCAAACGTGTCCGAGAAACCGGTACCAGACATTCGCACCATACTTAGCACACTTGAACTCGTCACGGTACTTTGCATAGACCACCTGCGCAACGTCGTGCTCTGTCTGGCTGAGAACCGACTCCTTGATCAAGTAATCGATATTGCTCTTTTCAATCTCGACATAGCGTGCATAGTTGTCCGTGCGAGACCAGAACCGAAGGCTACCTACACCGAGCTTCGCACCGTCGTTGCGGAACCCGAGAGACATCCACTTCGCCTCCGTCTCCTTCCAGTCATACTTCTCCTGTGCCTTCTGGCTGAACGTGTGCCACACCTCATTCAGATCGGGGTGGATGTTCTTCAAGCAGATGGCTACGTTAACCCACTCAGCATAGTCCGTGTACCTGGTCTCCGCCAGGTTGTCGATGTGATGTCCATAGTAGGTCTTCTGTGCCTCCGTTAGCGGCTGCTGATAGATAGCCCGAGTCGGCGACGAGTCGCGCGATCCAGGATCACCGGGGCGCTGTGCCGGGCGGCCACGCTGGGGTAGAGACGCCCCTCCACCCGAGATCCGAGTGTCCTCCTCGGGAAGGGTGAACTTGGCTCCAAGCGGAGTTGTCGTGGTCTCCTCAGTAGGCAGAGCACGCACAGAGAACTTGCGCACAAGTGCGGGACTGGTACCGCGCTCGCGCTCATCGTCGACAGCTACCTTTCCGTCTGCAGGGTCCCACTCGGCAACATACGCCAACTTGTACGGCAGAGGCCGACCACCATCCTTGTCGGGCTTCTTCGAACCAAGCAAGGGCCAGAACGTGCTATGCCCGAGCACTGCCTTATCGTAGGCCTCCTCCCACCCTTTCGTCAATGGAAGTCCAGGAAAGAACGTCTCCATCTGTTTCAGCATTGCATCGCGCACCTTCAACTCGATACACTTGTTCGTACGGATACTAGGTACGACCAGATGGACACCAGACTTTGTATGGTTCTTCCCGAGGTAGTACGTCGGGTCAACCTTCTGCATGACGTACACATCGGTGATCTCGGTCACAGACATGTACTTCGCCACTTCAGCCATGTATCCCTGAATGAAGTCGGTCGTATTCTTCTGTGTATGGAGGTGCTCTGGGTGCTTTCCCTCGTAGACAAAGTCGAGATCGACACGCAGAGGTCCAACACGCGTCATCTTCTCAAGCATCGTGATATCGCCATATCCAGCATCGACGTACTGGCAATAGACGTTGTAGAACTCGGGTAGATCTGCGTCAGGAATCTTGTAGAGAGAACGGTCGAAACCATGCTGATGCGTCTCCTGACCGCTTCCGCTCTCAACCTTGTGAGACGCTAGAAACGTCAGAAGCTTCGAATTCTGGAGCGACATCGTTGATTACTCTCCCGACGAATTCTGGCGGGCTAATTCCTTTTGAACGCAGGGAAATGGATTCCGACGTTCAAAACGAAACAAGATTTCGTGACCAAGAGGTAAGCAAAATGAAGTTCTGTGCCAAGTGTTCGAATTTCCTGTGCGACATTGTCGAGCACGACGGTAAGGCGTATCGAAAGTGCCGGGCCTGTCCGTATGAGGAGGAGGCGGGATCCATCGTGTATGAGCACGACCTTCAACAGGATACGTCGGTTCAGTATTCGATCAACCCTTATCTGAAGCACGACCCAACGCTTCCTCGTTTCAAGAATATGACTTGTCTCAATCCCACCTGCACGACGCGAGGTCAGGAGTCAGACATTGTGGGTGTCAAGCTGGATCCGGTCAACGTGGTTTGGATGTATCAGTGTGCGGTGTGCGATGCAATGTGGAAACAGAACGCACGTGCCTGAGGGACACTTGTGGACCGTGCGTAGCGAGGGCCTAACGCTTCTCATCCTGGGGAAGAGACATCAGTCCATACACGGCGACCAGAAACACAAAGGTGTGGAGTGCAAATCCTACCGCGGTCGGGCATCCGCTCGGCGACGAGACAGAGGAACCAAACAGCCGATTGCCGATGCTAAAGGCGGTTGGGCTTGCCAGCACAAAGAACAGCATCGTCGTGTACAGCGAGTACTTGAATTTGAGACCTTCGGACAGTGCCATTTTTATTTAGAGAACAAAAAGTTACCGTGCCGACCCAGGGAACTGGATCAGGTTGGTCTGCGGAACAATCAGTGCATTTGTGCCTGTGCGGGCCTGGGGACGGCTCACCACGCCACCCAACACACCGCCACCACTCAGCGTCGCAACCTGCGAAAGAGCCTTGGGGTTCGAGCGGTTCATGACAAACGGAGTGGGCATGGTGCGAGTTGGGGCCGCACGTCCTCGCGTCAGATACGCCATGTCCGACGTCTGAAGAAGAGCATTGTTCGCAACCTCTCCGCCCTGGTTGTATGGAGTTGTGCGAGTCAGAGTTGGCTTCAGCTGGGCCTGAGCTTGGAGCTTCACAAAGCTAGTGTACTCGGACGCAGAGCGAGTAGGCATTGTGTTAAACCAAGAAGACTTTCCGTGCAATACCGACCGAGACCGTCGAGTTTCCGCGTTTCGCAATCGCGGACACCACCGTCCTTGCTGCCACCGTCAGTGACACCTTTGATGCCACTGCAACCGAAGACACGGCCGCCGGATTTGAGACCGCCGCACTCGAGGCGGCACGGAGATTGGACGAACCACTCAATTGGGCGGCACTTTTTACGTACTGTGTATGGTCGGATGCAGCACCGCGAAGGATCGGCATTTATTGAAAACGAAAGAGTATGTTCCTAGACAAGAGAGAGCATAATGGCAACTGACCACCCCGAAGCAAAGCCCGTCTTCCGTTCTCAGGTGACCAAGGCAATGGAGACACCTCGCATCACCCGGCCCTATTTCACTCGCTACGAGTATGTGGTCTTGATGGCATCACGTCAGCAGCAACTGGCCGAGGGTGCAAAGCCGCTGGTAAGTCTAGATGGACTTCGCACAAGCGACCCTCAGTTTATCGACCATGTTGTGAGGCGTGAGATCGAGCAGCGTATGTTGCCCTTCGTGTTTCAGCGTCTGATGCCCAATGG
>Ga0114966_10004952_pt1 | contig 11354 bp, 9 predicted proteins | sample M_130207_XF_Meta_FD_87029 | JGI IMG/M metagenome (GOLD analysis project Ga0114966, IMG submission 87029) | Freshwater microbial communities from Lake Montjoie, Canada to study carbon cycling - M_130207_XF_MetaG | ecosystem: Environmental > Aquatic > Freshwater > Lake | place: Lake Montjoie...
AATTATTTTTATAAAAATAATTCTAATAAATATAGAACAATTTATTTGATAAATAAGACACATATTCCTTATTGGAATAAAGATAGTCGTGAATTAATTCTTGATAGTATAAAATGTACTATAAAATCGGCGTTTTAAATGTGCGAAGGTTTAAATCATTTTTTTTATATTAAACCTTCGCACATTTACACCTTTGCACATTTAAAACGCCGATTTTATACGATGTTTTAAAACAAAAGTTTAGCATTGAAGCTTATATTTGCTTAATTCAGTTTCAGCATTTGTAATATCTTGATGCTGTTTTTTATTTGTAGTCTTTATTCTTTTATTACGAGTATTTAGACTTTCCATATTTCTTTGGCTTGAACTATATTTTATAACCTTATTTTCATTATCAACCATATATAATAAGTATTTCTTTCCAGGGTCTGCTGTAATAATTTTCTTATTCTTAAATTCTTCTATTTGTTTGTCATTCAAATCATCAATATAATATAAATCATTATTTTCAAAATTATCAGCATTATCTTTCTTACTTTCCCTATAGTTCTTATGTTTGAAATGTAATGAACATCCTATACCATCTGTAACTAATGTATAGTTAAAATTATAATCTTTTACTTTGAACACTGATTTATCCATGTTAAAATATGTATACCAAATTTCATTTCTATTAACTTTTAATTTTTCTAACAATTCTCCCTTATTTCCATTATCACCAATTACATTTACTAATGTGGCACTATCAATGAATATATATTTAGGCACACATGAGTTTCTTAATGGTAATATTTGATATAATTTAATAATTTGACAATTTAACTCTTTTATTTGATTATTATATTTCTTTTTTGGTTTCTTCCTTACGAACCTTTTCTAATTTTACCTTTAATTCTTCAATTTCCTTAATTATTTTATTATTTTGTTTTTCAAATTCAAGTTGAATTGATTGAAGAATATTCCAAAGAAGAAATCGCGCCAAAGTAATAATTTCAAACGATTTTTACTTGTTTCTTTTTACAAAAACTAGAAATACTTATTTGTATCTGTGATTTGTACTTTATCACGGAATTCCACATTGTTATATTGTTTATGTGGAACATTAAATTCTTGTAATATTTTATCTTTAATTTTATCTATATTATTAGGTTGTATATCGCTAATACATTTTACTCGGGCATTAAATAACCACAATGTAAACCCAATAGGGTCTGTAGGATGCTTATTTTTTCTTGCAAATTTAATAACATCATCTACCCCTTCATTGCATAGAATTGTATCTGTTCCGTATGGAAAGCACGTATAACATCTAAAATTTGATGGTTTAGCATTATTTTGTGTTGTTGATGTATTATTCCCCGCCATTATAGAAAGTAATTCTTAATGGTTTGATAATTATATCACTATACAATAAAAAAATCAATTTTTAATATATTGAGTTTTTTCTATTTTATTATATACATATATTTTTTTACGACATTTTACGATAATTTAAGATAGTTTTAGATACTTTTAGATATTTTTGAAAAAACATTTAACATACAATGAACTAAAAAATAATATAAATATTGCTGTAAATCAAATATCAAAAAATTATTATATAAAAATACTAAAATATGCATATGATAGACCTAAAAAATATATAAGAAAAGTATCTAATAGAATAAAAACACTTAAAAATTATAAAAATTAAAATCGGCGTTTTAAATGTGCAAAGGTGTAAAACGCCGATTTTTTGACCTTATAATTAAATAAAAATATTGTATAATATTAATAAAATAATATTATATTATATAATGATAATACATATATCAGGAGCACCAGGATCAGGAAAAACAACTATAGGACTAAAATTAAAAAAACATTATAAAACTAAAGTTATTGTTAAGGATTTAGATGATTTATTTGCAAAGTTTATGAAATTAAATACAACAAAATTTAGCAGTAAAAAATATCAAAATTTTATTAATGATTTTATAAATAAACATAATAATAAATCAATTATATTTGTTGGATTAAATAGTGAACATATAACTAACAAATTTTATAACATAAATCCAGATTATAAATTTTATATTGATTTGCCTGTTGATATCAATCTTAAAAGACATTTTTTAAGAGAGATTGATGGATGGCTTGATTGGATGCAGAATAGAAATAAAAATATATTATTTAATCAATTATTAAATGATGAAAATGAAGTTATTAATGGTTTAACAAATAGGTTTACTAGAACATTAAAAATATCAGAACAAAAAAAATTCATAATGTCATTTGATGCTCATTATATAACAGAAAATTATCAATTTTTATCATCTACACAAATTTATAATAAAATAATAAAATCAATTCTTAAATTATAACTAAGTTATAAAATCGGCGTTTTAAATGTGCAAATGTGTAATAAATCTGTTATTTTCATATATTATTATAATAGTTTTTATTTCCTCGAAAGTGAGGAAATAAAAAAACTATATTATATATTGGAACATACAAAAAATAATAGATGTAAATATGAGTATACTAAAATTATTGGATAAGTAAAAGAATATTATGTTTATTTAATATTAAATTAATATATTAATATATTATACAATTACACTGGTAAAACTTTTTTAGGTAATAAATTAAAAAAAACAATTTGGAAAACAAATTATAGTAAAAGATTTAGACAATTTAAGAGATGCATTTATAAAAATATTTTATGGAGATAAAAAATGGACTTATATTGATGAAAAAGAATATCAAAATTATATTAATAATTTTATTGATAAACAAAAAAAACCAATTGTTTTTGTTGGATTAAATGATAATATTATTTATGGAAAAAATAAAAAATTATATTATGATTTACATTAATCTTTTAATTTTAATCCTAATGTAGTTTTACCACTACCAGGTTCTGCTAGTATATGAATTATGGGTAATTTACTTGCAGTATTTACAATTTTTTTAGTTGATTGTTTTTTAGTAATTTTTTAGTTAAAGACATTTTTACTATTTATTAATATATAATTAGAAATTAATATATTATTAACAACATTTTTATTTAATTCTACTAACACAATTAAATCCTTCTTTAATATCTTTACACATTAAAGTACCTGTTTCTCCACTATCTGTTAATTCTTTTATTTCTATAAATCCATATTTACTATATAAACCAACTAAATAATTTGGTTCATATTTTTTCGCTTCTAATAATAAATAATCATAATCATTTTCTATAGCATACTTATCTATATATTTAAATAATATATTTACAATACCTCTATAAGATGGATTACTAGCAATGCTAGTTATATATAAACCTTTAGCACCTTTTATCCCACCCTTAATTTCAAAATTAGAATCATTTTCAAATTGAGTTAAATCAGTTGTAACGCCAAAACCACCTAATTTATCTTTATATAATATTTTCCACATAATAGCCTCATGCCCTTCTTTAGACAATGGTATAAATTCTTTATAATCTTCTTTATACGCTTCATTTAATATTTTTAAAATAGAAGGGTCATTAATAGCACTACCGTTATTAATAAATCTTTCTTGTATAATTTTAGTATTTTCAATATGTTCTGGTTTTTTTAAATCAATCGTGCCGCCTATTTGTTTACTATATTTTAAGTTTATATATTTTTTTTTGTATTTAATATAACTATCATAATAAGCCATTATTATATTATAATATATATAAATATAATATAATATAATATTATAATGAAAAAAATAATATTTGTTAGACATGGAGAATCAACACAAAATAAAGATTACAGAGATAATAAATCATATGATGAAAATAATATTAAATTAACAGAATTAGGTGAAAAACAAGCTATGATTACTGGAAAATATTTATATAAAATATTTGGTAAATTTGATAAAGTTTATAGTTCTCCAGCGACTAGATGTATTGAAACAGCCATAAAAGGAGCAATGCTCCTTTTATAGATATTATGCTTAGCGAAACAGCTAATATTATTATGGATGAAATTCATCATAAGAAAAAATTAGATATTGATGAATCGCTTATTGAAATAGGAGATAAATCTAGTATTACAGATGGTTTATCAAAGGATGAATCAGATAAAATATTATATAGTATTAAAATAGATCAACCAAAAGATAAATTATTTGATGGAATTAAAAATTTTAAACAATTAGAAAAAAAATTAGAAGAAACAGTTAATCCATATGATAGAATAAAATTATATAACATAGGAGTTAAGATAGATAACCAATATTTAAAAATGAAACCAAATGCATCTCAAGTTAAAAATAATATTCAAAAATTCTTAAACAATTTAAAAAAAACAGATGATGAAACTATTCTTGTTATATCACACGTTGGATGTATTATTCAGGTTCAAAAACTAATTTGTAATATTTATAATATGGATATAGTTATATCAACTAATCTTGATACTAATAAGTTATTTAGTAATTGCTGTATATGTTGTTTAGGTTTAGAAAATAATAAATATTCATTAGTATCACCAGCTAATACAAATCATTTGAAATAATTAAAATAATAATAATCTACAAATCTTCTTATCAATAACCATAACCAACATCACATAATTCATCTTCATCATCAGATTCTTCTTTTATGGCTTTTATAAAAACCCTATCGAATAATGGTTTTTTTAATACCCATCGAGACCCTTTAATTATAGGCAATACTTCATGATACATATCTATTGAAAAGATAACCATTACAAAACGATTTTGTCTTGTTTCTACTGATGGGTCAAATTTAATTTCATAAAGTCCTTCAGGATGTTTTAAAATGAGTTCTCCTCCTTCCAATAGTTCGTTATCTTCTGAAAATGGACAAAATATTAGACAAGTATATAGATGTTTTCTGTTTTCATAATTACTCATATCTGTATCACGATGATTTAAGAAGAAATCTCCAGGTTCATATTTTAACATAGTAAAATTATCGAACAATATACCATCTATATAGCATAAAATATTATTTTGTATCAAAAAATTTTGTAATTCACTCGGAAGTTTAAAACGAAATTTTAATTTATGAGTCCAACTTGAACGCTTTTCCAAATCTAAAATATTAGTTGAACCTATACCTGCAAATGTTTTTTCAAAATTTTCATGTTCAAGGATTTTATCGTTTTTTAAATCAATCAAATTACAATTGTATGTTTCATTTGGATTTACAGAAAATTTTTTTAGACCAAAATCGCTATCATTTTCACTTACAGGTTCAAATTTAATAATTTTAAACATTTTTATTTATATATTTTTATATAAATAAAAATGTTTAAATCAATTTTTTACACCTTTTAACATTTAAAACACCGATTTTTAATTGTTGTTTATGATATTAATAATTCTTCTTTTGGTGGCATTAGTTCACCCGATAAATTGGTAAAGTATTTAACCAAATCTTCCTTTGTCGGTGGTTTTGGAAGGGGTATTATTTTACCAGAAAATATTTGATTTTGACATAAATATAATAATTCTTCACGATTGATAGGTGTAATTTTTTCTTTCCTTAAGATGTCATTAACCTCATCTGTGAAAGTTTTATAATCGCTTGTGTTTATTGCCATGTTTTTAGGTATAGCATTTATAATTCGCACATCATTGTTATTAATTAATACATTCTTTTTAGGGCGTCCTCTTTTCTTCTCTAAATTTTCCATTTGACTTGTTATATATTTAACTTTTTATATATTTATAAATCAATTTTATTATTATATGATATAATATAATCGGCGTTTTAAATGTGCGAAGGTGTAATAACATAGATTTATTTTTTTCAATCATTGATTTTATTTTAGTAGATTCTAAACATTTTATTTCAATATTTGCATTATATATTAAATCAAATAATTATAAAATAATACATTATAAATTATAAAATTCAATTTTTACTTATTATTACACCTTTGCATTTAATATTACTACCACCTTTTTTTACAACTACAAGTATCTTTAGGATAACCACAATTGTCACAATCGTCCCTATCGCCATAATTACAATCATAAAAACCGTCTAACTTCTTATCTATTATATCATATTTATATGAATTGAATAATATATGTAATTTAATAGATCCATCTGATTCAAGATAATCTTTAAATATATTTATAAATAATGTTATTAGATCACGACCAGTATATTCTGCAATATCGCTAAAGTATCCATCAGGCTTAATATAATCTGATAAAGATATTTCTTTTATTGAGTATGTTTCACCATTTACTCTGTATATATATTTAAAATATGTTGTTAATATATTATATATATCCATATTAGATATTACTTTATTTGCATATATCTTAATAATATTGATAATATGTGTAAAATATGTTTCATATATTTTATTATTTGTATGCATTAGATTATAATAAGTTTCTATATCTGAATGAAGAATATCAAATAAATTATTATTTTCTTGATTTTCAATAAAATATTTAATATTATACAGTTCTAAATTTATATTTTCAGGTAAGATAGTTTCAGTTCTTCTATAACCACTAATTTTTTTTTCATAATTTTTTTTCATAATTAAATCTAATTCTTTCTTAATTGTTAAATCACATTTATCTGGTTCTGTTTGAACCATTGGAAAAACTTTATCTGTGCATTTATTTTTCATTAACATATCTTTTAATTGTAATTCATTTTGTTTTACTCGTTCTTGTAATTTTTTAATTTGTGTGTTTATTTTATCTTTATCACTTTTTATTATTGTATGATAATCTTTTAAATATTTATTATATTTATTTAAATTTTTAGCTATATATTTATTTTTAGACTTATTTTTTTTATTTTTATTCTTTCCATATTCCTTAACAAAATATTTTAATTTATCTTGTATTAATTTTTTATCAATTCTAATAGTTAAATCATCAATATGTTGTTTTAATGATTTTATTTTATTATATACTTGTAAGTATAAATCATATGCATGTTCTTCTTCATTTTCAATTTGTTGCAATGATTCATATTCAGCCAAATTTAAAGAAAATGTATCAAGTGATGGATTATAAAATGATTTTGCCTTTTCTAATAATTGTTTTATTTCAATTTCTGATTCTGGAATATTATTATTAAATCTATTATAAATATTATTAACTATTAATTTAATATAATAATCAATATATATCGTTCGATTTGCTTCATTTTGTTTTAATAATATTTTAAAAATATTTTTCAAATAATCTACATTATATATTTTTTCTAATCCATATATAATATTTTCTTTATCCGTTTCTCTATACCAAGATGTTTTAACTAAGTTTTTGAGTAAATCCTCATAATCAGATGTTTCTATTGAATCTAATCTATATTTAGGAAAAAAAATATTTGGATCTTCATATATTTGTGTATCTATATATACACCTTTTTCAAGTTCTTTTGTAGGATATATTTCTTTATATTTGGTTAAATTAAGATTATTTATAGGAATACTGTGATTTGTTAAAACTCTATTTAATATTGCTGAAGTACTCAAACATGCTGTTAATATTAATAATTTTTTTTTATCAGGTGAACTATTTTGTACAATATCATCAATAATTTCTTTAATATCATAATCATATTTAGGTTTTTTATAATTTAATATATATAATATCATTGTTATAAAATTAATATCTTCATTAGATGACAAATATGTATATTTCGAATTGTATCCATTATTAAATAAATTGTCATAATTATCACTATAAAAATTATTACGAGTATCGAAATATTTTTTATATTTATCATTGCAATTAAACATAATAAATATTTTGTTAATATCAATTCTACGGTTTCTAATCAAAATTATAATAGTTTTGATATATTCTTTTAATTTATCTAAATCTATTAAATCTAATAATTTTAATTCTTGTTTTTTATTTGTTAGATTAACTCTATTATAATTTTCATCATTAGTAAATAATAATTCTGTGTAATTATTTAAAAAATTATTTTTTTCATCGCTATCTTGATTATATGGTGGATATTTTAAATATGTATATATTAATTCAGTATTATTTGTATGATTACTATAAAATTGCAAATAAATTTTAGGAATTATATCACCGGGTTCATATAATACATAACCCCCTTTATATATATTTTTATCAAGATATTTATATGTTTCTTCTTCATTTTTAGTATTTAATATTCGTGTAAGATTTGTTCTTTTTAAGTTATCATTTAATATATTATTAAATATAGTATTTGTTCCACATGTAATGCTTCCAATTTCAGTAGTAGTTAATATATATACATTATCCGGTATAACGTACCAATAATTAATATCGATTCTACCATGTGCTAATACTAATGTTAAATCAGATTTAATAATATCTGTAAATGTAGTACCTGGTAAACCAAGTTGGATTATACCACCATATTGATATTTTAACTGTAGATATTTGTTTTTATATTTTAAATATTTTTTTTTCATTTCTGATTCATATTGAGTCAATTTCATTATAATATATATATATACATTTATAATTATAAAAAATATATAAAATATTTTATATATATTTATAAGTGTCTTATAATGTCATACTCTCAATAACATTTTTATAGACGAATAATAATAAGAATAATATTAAAATTTTGATGTTAATAAAGAATAAAAAATCAAAACTATTGGAGAATTAAAACCATATATTAAATCAATGAAACATATAGAAAAATTAGAACCATATTTGGATGATGATGATTATATTTATATGCATAAATGGTTTTATTTGAAACAATTAGGTTTTATTTATTAGTATTTATATTCAATACTAATAAATATAAAAAATTGATATATTGAATATAAATAATAATTTAATATTATTTATATAATACAAATAATACAATGAAAAAACTTCGTAATAATCAATTAGATTGTACCAATAAGATTCGAACTCATTTTCAAAATGAATCACGAGGACTTATTAAAATGTTTTGTGGAGCAGGGAAAAGTTTTATTATATATCATTGTTTATTAGAATATGGAAATAAATTGAGCATTGTAGTTGTTCCATCTATCAATTTAATAACACAATTTAATAAAGATTATTTATTAGATAAAGATAAAAAAAAATACAATAAACAATTTTTTAATAAAGATTTTAAATTATGTACAATATGTTCTAAAAATGAATTAGATAAAGAACAAAGAGATGAAATAACATTTACAACAGATGAGGATTCTATATTAGAATTTTTAAATCAAGATGTATCTAAAATAATTTTAATAACATATCAAAGTTTAAAGACTCTTATTACGATTGTTAAAAATAATAATTTTGAAATAGATTTAATATGTTTCGATGAAGCTCATCATATATTAAGTATTAAAAATAAAGAATTATTATTTGGATTAGATGACGATGATTTTGAATATGATAATTATGAAGATAATAATATAGAAGATGCTAATATAGAAGAAAATATTGTTGAAGATATTGTTGAAGATATTGAATCAAAACATAATTCTGATGATAATTCTGATGATAATTCTGATGATAATTCTGATGATAACTCTGATGATAACTCTGATAATAACTCTGATAATAACTCTGATGATAACTCTGATGATAACTCTGATAATAACTCTGATAATAACTCTGATAATAACTCTGATAATAACGATAATAACTCTGAATATAATTCCGAATATGATTCAGATGAAGACATATATGATGAACCGATAACACATTTTTTAGATGATGTAAAAAAAGTATTATTCTTTACGGCGACACCTAAAAACAGTAATTCAATAAAAATGTATGAACCATATACATCAGACACATATGAATTAGTTGATGATGAAAATGATTATTATTCTGATAATTTGCATTGTGGTAAAATGATTTATGAATATATGCATACACATGGCGTCAATGATAATATTCTTAATGATTTTAATATTAGAATTGACTTATTTACATCAAATACTGATTCAAGTATATTTGAAGCAATAAGTAGAACTATTTTAGAGACTTCAAATAATAGAGTTTTAACATTTCATTCAAGAAGTGAAACGCAATCTGAAAAAAATAGCGATGTATCAAGTTTTAGTAATGAAACTAATCAGAAAGAATTTAAAAAATGTTTTAACAGGATTCTTAAAAAAGAATTTCCAAAATTAAAGAATAAATATAAAAATATAACATTTGTTGGTATAACAGGTAAAACACAAAACCGTTCATTAATATTAGAAGATTTTAAGAATACACCTGATGACGATATATATATATTATCATCATGTAGAACAATTGGAGAAGGTATTGATACTGAAACTGCAAATCAATTATGTTTTATAGACCCAAAACAATCATATATAGATATTATTCAAAATATTGGAAGAATATGTCGAAAACAAAAACAACTTTCAACGATATTAATTCCAACATATGTAGATGTATCAAAGTATAAAGATTGTAAAGGTAATTCTATATTACGAGATAAAGTAATTAGAGAGGAAATGAGTAAAACAGGTGATTTTAATAAAATATTAAATGTTTTATCAGCGATAAGACAAGAAGACCCATATATGTATGAATTATGTTTAAAACATCCAGATTTATATACGATAGAAGAGTTGGAAAATAATTTTAAAAGAAATACTCTTATATTAGAACCAAATGAATTATCAAACAAAGAATTATTTGAAGAATATGGATTAAAATACAGAACTAAAAAGGATATTGTAGAAAATTTTACTAAATTGAGTGTTAAAATAAATAAAAATATTATTATTACAAATAAAAAAATTGCAGAAAATGATATTATAATTAATTTAAATAATGATATTACTGAAACAATTTATTTTGTTTTAACTGAATCGGATACTTATATTAAAGTAAAAGGCGGAGTTTTGAATAAAATAGATAGACCAAATCGTAATATAAAACCAATAACTCGTATTGATGATGAATTGAAAGTATTATGGGATTTTGAATCAAATATTGATAATAATAATAATATATTTGGAGGTTATATTAAATCTACAATTATTGTTTTGACTGAAGAAGAATTTGATTTGAAGTTAAAAGAAGTGAAAGAGTATATTGATAAAAATGATAAACGACCATCAAACCAGGATACAAATAAGAGAATACAAAGATTAGCTCAATGGATAGGAAATCAACAAAAAAATATTAAAAATCAAAAGGGGAACATGAAAATATCATCTATTAAAATAAAATGGGAAGGATTTATTGAATCATATAAAAAATACTTTATGACAATGGAAGAAGAATTTGATTTGAAGTTAAAAGAAGTGAAAGAATATATTAATAAAAATAATAAACGACCATCAACTCGTGATAAAAATAAATCTATAAAACAATTAGCATTTTGGATTGGAGACCAACAAAAAAAA
>Ga0114966_10004953_pt1 | contig 11354 bp, 8 predicted proteins | sample M_130207_XF_Meta_FD_87029 | JGI IMG/M metagenome (GOLD analysis project Ga0114966, IMG submission 87029) | Freshwater microbial communities from Lake Montjoie, Canada to study carbon cycling - M_130207_XF_MetaG | ecosystem: Environmental > Aquatic > Freshwater > Lake | place: Lake Montjoie...
GCTCGCCGTGCGGTTGTGGTAAACGATCGAGACCGGGCACGGGCCGTTGCGATATGGGCCCAGCAATTCCTTCAGTTTTTGCGCCGACGACTGGCCGTTGCACGTGAGACGCACGCCGCGTGCGAATTTGTTGCGCGCGGCGCTAAGATCGTAGATTTTTTCCGCAGAGATGCGGGTAAACGACGTTTCCGGTTCGTCACCGCCGCCGCTGCGCGTGATGTTGCGCACTTTCACTTCCAGCACCAGTACCGCGTCCTCGACGATGATGTTGCGGTACTGATCGAATGTCTCGCCGTAAATGACCACTTCCTGCGTGGCGTTGCCGTCGCTGAACGTAACGATTGCCATGCGGGACTGCTGCGTTTTCATGAAGCGCACCGACTCCACGACACCGGCGATCGTCTGCAACGGCGCGCTGTTGGCATAACCCTGGCTCGGTGTCAGGCGGTCGAGCGTCGTGCGCACGAACTGTCCGATTTCGTCCCGATACGCCGTGTATGGATGCCCTGAAAGGTAATAGCCGAGCGCGACTTTTTCCTCTTTCAGCTGCGAGCGCTGGTTCCAGCGCGGCGCTTCTACCAGGGCGGGACGCGCGTGCTCCGCGGCATCCGCGCCGCCGAACAGACTCACCTGCTGCGCATTGCGCTCGGCCTGCTCCGCCGCCCCCAACGCGATACCGACCGATGCAAGCAGGCGCGCGCGATGATCGTCGATCGCATCGAAAGCGCCGCCGCGGATCAGCGCTTCGATCACGCGCCGGTTGACGATGCGCTTGTCGACGCGTTCGCACAGGTCGAACAGGTCCTTGAACGGCCCGCTTTTTTCGCGCGCGGCGACGATGGCCGCGATCGCCGATTCGCCGGTACCCTTGATCGAGCCCAACCCGTAACTGATGGTGGTGGTGTCGAGCGGCACGAAACGGTATTCGCCGCGGTTGACGTCGGGCGGCAGCACCTTGATTCCGCTGATGCGCACATCCTCGTAAAACTGCTTGACCTTGTCGGTATCGTCCGCGGCTGCAGACAAGTTGGCCGCCATGAACGCGGCGGCGTGATGCGCTTTGAAATACGCGGTCTGGTAAGCCACCAGCGCATACGCGGCGGCGTGCGACTTGTTGAAGCCGTAGCCCGCGAACTTTTCCATCAGGTCGAAAAGTTCGTCGGCCTTCTCTTCTTTGAGCCCGCTCTTGCCGGCGCCCTCGCGGAAAATGCTGCGCTGCTGCGCCATTTCCTCGGGCTTCTTTTTGCCCATCGCGCGGCGCAACAGGTCGGCGCCGCCCAGGCTGTAGTCGCCGACCAACTGCGCCATCTGCATCACCTGCTCCTGGTAAACCATGATGCCGTAGGTTTCCACGAGCACCGACTTCACGCGCGGGTCGGGATATTCGAAAGGCTTGCCGTGTTTGCGCGCAATGAAATCGGGAATCAAGTCCATCGGGCCCGGCCGGTACAGCGCAACCAGCGCGATGATGTCCTCGAAACGGTCGGGCCGCGCCTGCTTGAGCAGATCGCGCATGCCGCGCGATTCAAACTGGAACACCGCGGTGGTCTTCGCAGTCGAAAAAATCCGGTACGCTTCGACATCGTCGAGCGGTATCGATTCCAGCACCACCGTCGACGCCGGGTCGAGACGCTTGATGTAGCGCAGTGTCCAGTCGAGTATGGTCAGCGTCGTCAGGCCAAGGAAGTCGAACTTCACCAGCCCCACCGCTTCGACGTCTTTCATGTCGAACTGCGACACCACGCTGGTCGAGCCTTCCGCCGCGTAGAGCGGGCAGAAATCCGTCAACTTGCCCGGCGCGATCAGCACGCCGCCCGCGTGCATGCCGACGTTGCGCGTCATACCCTCGAGACGCTCCGCCAATTCGAGCAGTTCGCGCACTTCTTCTTCCTGCGCTTCGCGCTGGTTGATCAGCGGCTCGACTTCGCGCGCGTAAATCGTCTGATCGTCTTTCGGATCGGTGCGCCGGCGCAGCGTGATATGCCGTCCGGGCTGGAACGGGATGAGCTTGGCGATCTGGTCGCAGAAGTTGTAACCCAGGTCGAGCACGCGCCCGACGTCGCGCACCACCGCTTTCGCGGCCATGGTGCCGAAGGTGACGATCTGCGACACACTGTCGGTGCTGTATTTATGCCGCACGTATTCGATCACGCGGTCGCGGCCGTCCTGGCAGAAATCGATATCGAAGTCGGGCATCGACACGCGCTCGGGATTGAGAAAGCGCTCGAACAGCAGGTTGTAGCGCAGCGGATCGAGATCGGTGATGCCCAGCGAGTAAGCAACCAGCGAACCCGCTCCCGAGCCGCGCCCGGGCCCGACCGGCACGCCGTTCGACTTCGCCCAGTTGATGAAATCGGCGACGATCAGGAAGTAGCCGGCGAAACCCATTTGCAGAATGGTCTTGATTTCGAATTCGAGCCTTTGTTGATAGATGGGCAGCTTCTCAGCGCGCAGCGCGGCATCCGCATAAAGCTGTTCGAGACGGCGCACCAGGCCTTCCTGCGAGCGGTCGCGCAGATAGTCGTCGAGACTTTCCTGGTTCGGCGTGGGGAAAGCCGGCAGTTTCGATTTGCCGAGTTCAAGCGTCAGGTTGCAGCGTTTGGCGATTTCGACACTGTTGGCGAGCGCCTGCGGAACGTCGGCGAACAGTTCCGCCATTTCGGCCTGCGTCTTGAAATACTGATCGGCGCCGAAATGCCGCGGGCGGCGCTGGTCGGCGAGCACGTAGCCTTCAGCGATGCACACGCGCGCCTCGTGCGCGCGGAAATCGTCGGCGTGGATGAACTGCACGGGATGCGTCGCCACCACCGGCAACTTCAACTCGGAAGCGATTTGCAGCGTCTGCTGCACGCAGCTTTCGACCTGCCCCACCGCCAGCGGCCGCTGCAGCTCGAGATAGTAACGTTGCGGAAAAATCTTTGACCACGCGCGCGCCGCCGCGACAGCCTGCTTGTAATTGCCGGCCAGCAGCGCGGCGCCGACGTCGCCGTGGTGCGCGCCGGACAACGCGATCAGGCCGTCGCCCGCGGGGGCTGCAAACCACTCTTTTTTTAGTTCGGCACGCCCGCGGTACTGGTTGGCGCGGTAGGCGCGCGTCAGCAACTCGCTCAGATTGCGGTAGCCCACGCGCGACTGGCACAGGATCAGCAGGCGGTGCGGCTTGTCGCGGTCGGTTTCGTTTTCCAGCCACACGTCACAGCCAATCACCGGCTTCAGGCCCGCGCCGCGCGCGGCCTGGTAGAACTTCACCATGCCGAACACATTGGCAAGGTCGGTGAGCGCCAACGCCGGCATGCCGTTCGCGACCGCCGCGGCAACGGCATCGTCGAGGCGGACTATGCCGTCGCTCACCGAGTACTCGCTGTGCAGGCGCAGGTGAACGAAAGACGGCGTAGACATGCCGGCTATTTTATCCCGTTCGACGACTGCGGGCAGCGGAACGATTTCCCTTGACAGCCTGTCCAATCGTCGCCAGATTGCAAATTGTTATGGCCATAAAATCAAGGCTGAACGTGAGGCAACCCATGCGACTGATCCAACGCATTTTCCTTTTACTGACATTCGCGCTGGCGGCGACGGCGGTGCAGGCGCAGGCCGTTTTTCGCTCGGTTATGCCGAACGGCAAAATCGTCTACGGCAACAAACCGGAACCCGGCGCGAAGGAATCCAAGCAGGTCAATCTGGCGCCGCTGAACATTTCTACGCCGACGCCGGCTGGTTCGGCAGGTTCTGCGGATGGCGCACCGCCGCCGGGAAACAACAGCGCCGATGTCGCGGCGGCGCGACAAAACCTGGAGGCCGCGCAAAAAGCGCTGGAGGCCGGACGCGAAGTACGGGAAGGCGATCGCACAGGCATCGCGACCAAGGGCGGCGCAACCAGCTCGCGGCTGAACGACTCGTACCTGCAACGCGTGAAGCAACTCGAAGACGCGGTCGCCGCAGCCCAGTCGCAACTGGAAGAAGCCCAACGCGCCGCCGCGCGTTGATCAGGTGGCGTTAGCCACCTGACGAGAGGCGAAAAGCGAAATGCGAAATGCGAGAGGCGAGAGGCGAGAGGCGGAAAGTCTTCAGTCCTCTCGCCCCCCTCTCCTCTCGTTCTTCAATACACGCGCGACACCCGATAGCCGTCGCGCGCGAGCAGGCGCAAGAGGCCTTTGTCGCCATACAGGTGCAAAGCACCGACCGCCACGAAAGCCGCACCTGCTTTCAACTGCGGCTGCATGCGCTCTGCCATGCGCGTATTGCGGTCGTAGAGCAGGCGCTGATCGAACACCTGTTTTAACGGCTTTAATTCCGGACGCCGCGCCGCTTCCGCCTCGCCGATTTGCCACATCTGGCCCAGATCGCGCTGTAAATACGCCTGCACCAGTTTCTCAGTCTGCGCCTTCAGTTCATGGTGGGTTTCGACGGCGTGCTTGAGCAGTGCGATCTGTTCCGCTTCCGACATGCGCTCGAATGCCGCGACCTGTTCGTCGACGCTTTCCAGATAGCTGAGCGGCTTGCCCTGTTGCGATGCCATGCGCTGCAGCGTGAAATCGAGCACGTCTTCCATTTTCTGTTGCGGCATCTGCAGCAGCAGCACCATCGCCCACGGTTTGAACATGCGCGCCATTTCCGCCGGCAGGCCGATGCCCGCGGTCAGCGCCGCAACCTTGCGGAAAAATTCCTCGCCCACGACGCCCGACAGGTCGCGGCCGTCCATATAGACCATGCGCGCGGCCAGCGTTGCGATGTTCGACTGATCGGGTGAAACCTCCATGGTGAATGACTTCGCGGCGTCGAACTGTTTGCGCACCGCGTCGGGTATAGCCGTGACGCGCTTGTCGGCAAGATGCACGGTGCCGAACAGATGGCTGGCGGCGGCGCCCGGCTTCTCAACGCGCCACAGCAGTCCTTGATCGTAATTGGCGGCGGCCTGCGCGTGCGCGCGCGATGACCCTGGCGCAAAAGTTGCGAGCGCCAGCACGCAAATATAAAAAATGAGCTGGGTCAGTGGTCTTCGCATAGGTGCGGCGCGGAAATTTGCCGCATAATCCGCGTTGCCTGTTTTCGTCCGCTATAACTTAACCAATTTCGCGCCGGAATGCCACCGCCCGTATCAGCCACCCGTTCCGCGCTTGCGGCACTTTGCCTGTTGTCTCTGATCTGGGCTTACAACTGGATCGTGCTCAAAGAAAGCCTGCGCTTCGCCGGCCCTTTCGATATCGCTGCCTTGCGCACGATGCCCAGCGCGGTACTTCTGTTCATCGCCATGATATGGATGAAAAAACCGCTGGCGCCGGTCGCGCCCGCGCGGCTGATGCTGCTGGGAATCTTCCAGACCACCGGCTTTCTTTGTTTCGCGGCGTGGGCGCTGGTCGCCGGCGCGGTCGGCAAATCGACCGTACTGGTTTACACCTTCCCGTTCTGGACGCTGCTTCTTGCGTGGCCGCTGCTCGGCGAGCGTATCCGCGGCCTGCAATGGATCGCGATTGCGTTGACCGCGAGCGGACTCGTGCTGGTGCTCGAACCGTGGAACCTCGCCGGCAGCCTGGCCAGCCGCGTGTACGCCGTGCTGGCGGGCGTGTGCTGGGCGATAAGCTCGATCATCGTGAAGCGATGGCGCAATGAAGGCAATTTCGACATGCTGCCGGTGACCGCGTGGCAGATGTTGCTGGGCGGCGTAGTGGGCGTCGTCATCGCGTGGCTGGTGCCGTCGCGCCCGATCGAATGGAGCGGCTACTTCGTGCTCATGCTCGCTTACGGCATCGTGCTGGGCTCGGTTGCCGGCTGGCTGCTGTGGCTGTATATACTCAAGCACCTGCCGGCGGGGATTGCGAGCCTCGGCATGATGGCGGTACCCGCGCTCGGCGTGCTGCTGTCGAAACTCCAGTACGGCGAAGAACCCGGCGGCACCGAAATCATCGGCATGCTGCTGATCGGCGCGAGCCTGGCGTTGTTGTCGTGGCTCACGCTGCGCGGCCAGAAAAGCGTCGCGCCGGAAATCGGTCAGGAGTAGTTCTGGACCAACTATCAACGCAGAGGACGCTGTGGACGCAAAGGCTCGCCGAGGAAAACCTATGATCCATTGTGATTCAGTCCGGGAATTTTTACTCAGCGCACTGCTGCGTTCAGCTGTTGATCTAGAACCCATCTCAAAAACACTACCCCGACAAGCAACCGCCGATAAACGCAAATTAACGCCGATATTATTCCAGACCTTGCCCCGAACCAACGACAAGTCACTTGAGCTTATCTGCGTTCATCGGCGGTTCCAAATTGTATTTGAGTAGGTTCTACTTAACATAGCGCCATTGGATTGAGGATCGACCACCAGCCATGAAGCCCAGTCAGTCGCATATACACAAGATCCGCAACCTGCGCTACCAAGTGCGCACCTGGGGCGACTCTGCCGCGCCAAAAATGTTTTTGCTGCATGGCTGGATGGATGTGTCGGCCTCGTTCCAGTTTCTGGTCGATTGCTTCCAGCGCGAATGGTACGTTGTCGCGCCCGACTGGCGCGGCTTCGGACTGACCGAATGGGCGGCCGGCGGTTATTGGTTTCCCGATTACTACGCCGATCTCGACGCGCTGCTGGAAATCTACCAGCCCGACATGCCGGTCAACCTGGTCGCGCACAGCATGGGCGGCAACGTCGCCTGCACTTATGCGGGCATCCGGCCGCAGCGCGTCGCGAGGCTCGTCTCGCTCGAAGGCTTCGGCATGGGGCGCACCGCGTCGGACCAGGCAGCCGGGCGCTACCAGCAATGGCTCGATGAGTTGCGCGCGCCGCCGCGCTTCAATTCCTACACTTCGTTCGACGCGGTCGCGGCCCGCCTTAAAAAAAACAACCGGCGCCTGACGGACGAGCAGGCGCACTTCCTTGCCCAGCACTGGGCCAAACAGACCGGCCCCGCCGAGGTCACGCTGCGCAGCGACCCGAAGCACAAGTTCGTCAACCCCGTTTTGACCCGACTCGAGGAACTACTGGCGTGTTGGCGGCAGGTCACGGCACCCGTCCTGTGGGTTACCGGCGATGAAACCAACGGCCGCGGATGGCGCACCGATTCTGTGCAGCAACTGGCCGAACGCAAGGCCGCTTTCAGGGATTTCAGGGAAATCGAACTGCAGGATTGCGGACACATGATGCACCACGATCAACCGGTGAAGCTCGCCGCGATTATCGAGGAGTTTCTGACGCGGCACTGACGCCGTACAGTACTGCCCGGCAATTCCGCATTTGGGGTAGACTTCCCAACCGCTCGCTTTTGCGAAGCGGAACCAGGACAGGCCGGCGCAACTGCGAGCAATTTGCCGTCAGCGCAATGAGCCATGCCAGACCACTGAAGTCACTGAGGAGAAGCACATGCTGAACAAATCCCTGCGTTTATTGTGCACGCTTGCCTTGGCCGCCGCGGCCGGCGTTTGCGCACAGGATTATCCGAACAAACAGCTGGTGGTCGTAGTCCCGTTTGCTGCCGGCGGACCCACCGACACGCTGGCGCGCAATCTCGGCGTCACGCTCACCAACTCGCTCAAGCAGCAGGTCATCATCGACAACGCGGGCGGCGCGGGCGGCACTATCGGCATCAACAAGGTGGCGAAGGCGAGAAACGACGGCTACACGCTGCTCTTGATGCATATCGGCATGTCGACGTCACCCGCGCTATACCGCAAGCTGCCGTACGACACGATGAACGATTTCGAATTCATCGGCCAGGTCGCCGACGTGCCGATGACCATGCTCGGCAAGAAAGCGCTGCCGCCGAACAATCTGAAGGAACTGCTGCCGTATCTCAGGGCGAACAAAGACAAGCTGACCTATGCGAACGCCGGCCTCGGCGCGGCCTCGCATTTGTGCGGCCTGCTCTTCATGAGCCAGAACGAAATCGATCTGACGACCGTGCCGTACAAAGGCACGGCACCGGCAATGACCGATCTCATCGGCGGGCAAATCGACTTGATGTGCGACCAGACCACCAACACGACGCAGCAGATCAATGCCGGCACGGTCAAGGTCTACGGCGTCACGTCCGCGCAACGCGTGCCGTCGCTGAAAGACGTCCCCACCCTCGCCGAGCAGGGCATGAAGGGCTTTGAAGTCGTCGTCTGGCACGGCCTCTACGCGCCGAAAGGTACGCCTAAGCCCATCCTCGACAAGCTCGTCGCCTCGCTGCAAGCCGCGGTACAGGACGCAACGTTCACGTCGCGCCTCGCCGATCTGGGCGCCGTGCCGGTGCCGGTCGCGAAAGCGAATCCAGAGGCGCTGCGCACCCACCTGCAGGCTGAAATCAAGAAATGGGACCCGATCATCAAGAAGGCCGGGCAGTACGCAGACTAAGTTACGGCACAACATGCAAATGGCCGCGGCAATGCCGCGGCCATTTTTTCGCCGAAATCATTTCGCCCAGGGCGGCGCCAAGCTAAATCAGCTCGGTATCCGCGTGCGAGTACGCGGGAGCACACCCGCACAGAATTTTCAACGGCGCTTTGCCGGTATTCTCGATGCGGTGCGGCGTGCCCGGCGCAATGCATATCGTATCGCCCACCGCCACCGCGAAACGCTTGCCGCCCAACGTCATCATCCCCGCCCCGCCCGTGATGTGATAAATCTCTTCAGTCAGTTGATGCCGGTGCAGGGCGGTTCGCGCGCCAGGCAGCACGGTCGCTTCGGCAAGGCTCTGGTTGCGGTTACCGTTGACGGACGGATGCATGAGCTCGCGGATTTCCGAGCCGTCCTTGGTTACGTATGGCGGAACCGAATCGTAAGTCGTATGCATAGCCGCAGCGTCCCCGCGATGTAGTCAATCGTAGTGTATACGCGGCGGCCGCTAGCCGCAGCCGCCGCGATTCGCTATGCTGCGTACTTTGGAACAATCCGGCGCGACATGAAGAAAGTCCTGGGAGTATTGGGCGGCATGGGGCCGCTGGCGACCGTCGATTTCCTGCGCAAGCTGATCGAGGAAACGCCCGCCGCGCGCGATGAAGACCACATTCCAGTGGTCGCCTGGTCAGTGCCGCAAATACCCGATCGGCCCGCCGCCATCGCCGGCAACGGCGCGTCACCACTGCCCGCGCTGCTTGACGGCATACGCACGTTAAAGCAGGCCGGCGCGGTAGCGATCGCGATCCCCTGCAATACCGCGCATTACTGGTACGACGACATGGTGCGCGAAGGCGGGCTGCCGATCATCCACATCGCGGACGCCGCGCTTGCGGAACTCGCGGCGCAGCGCATCAAGGGGACAACGATCGGGCTGATCGCCACCAAGGGCACGCTGGCAGCAGGTTTTTTTCAGCAACGGCTGGCCGCGCGCGGCCTGCAAACCCTCGTCAACAGCGCAGCGGACATCGATGAACTCGTGCTGCCGGCCATCGTCCACGTCAAACGCAACGAACTCGACGCCGCGGCGGCACTGCTGGCAACCGCAATCGGCAGACTCACGGCCGACGGTGCAGACGGCGTGATACTCGCGTGCACCGAAACGCCGGTGGTGCTCGATCGCCTGCCGCCGGCAACGGCCAAACAATGTGTCGATGCGACGCGCGCCCTCGCCAAAGCGAGCGTCGCGTGGTGGCAGAAAAATCAAGGTTAAGAAACGGGGATTGCCGGCTTCTCACGGCACGAATTCTGCCGCGAGCGCCCGCATGTCCGGCACGCGCTCAAGCCCCAGGCAGGAGTCGTAAAGCCAGCGCGCCCGCGCGCTTCCCCAGATCGGCTCGGCCAGCGCAAAGTATTTGCGCTCGACCTCATCCGCGCGATGGGGATTCGCCGGATCGCCTTTCATGATCTCGCAGCGCCCGGTGAGCGTACGTCCGTCGCGCAACCGGATCGCCAGGTCGCACAAATGGCGCGCCGGATACTGCGCGGTGTAGCCGGCGTTCTCGACCACCTCGACGCGGGACGCCAGCGCCTGTATCACCGGGTTCGCCACTGCCGCTTCGTTAAAACAGTCGACCCCGGAGCGCCCGTGATACAACACCGTCGCAAGCGCGAACGGGATCGAGAACTTGGCGCCGAAGCTGGTGGCAACGCGGCGGCCCGACAACAGCGCGGCGAGCCGGAACGCGCTGACGTCTATGCGTTCGATGGCGTCCAGCGCCGGCGGCGCGCCCGCCTTCACCAGCGCGTCTTCGAGAGCATCGAGCGCCGCATGCGCATAGCGCCCCGCCGGATGCAGTTTGAAATAGCCGTCAGCCAGCAACCACTCGTGCCCAAGACCCGCGACCGCGCGCAGCGGATCGAAGCCGTCGGCGATCACGGTGCCGAAAGTAAAACCAATGCCGTCGCGCTGCCCGCGAAAGCCCGCCGCGGTGAGCTGCGTTGCGAGATGCCCCGCGAGACCGCTGTGACCTGTATAGATATTGCGCACGGTCGCCTCGTCGAGCATGGCCTGGCGATTGGTCGCCATTGCCATGGTGGCCGCGATATTGATCGTCGTGCGCATCTGCGCGGCGTCGAAGCGCCTGAGGCTGGCGACCGCCACCGCGGCACCGATCACGCCATACGTCCCGTGCGGATGTACTGCCACCCGCATTTTGCTCGCCGCGCCAATGCGTGCGCCGACTTCGTAGCCGAGAACCGCTGCCCGCAGCAGATCGCTACCGGTTGCGCCGGTGTGCTGCGCGTATGCCACCGCTGCCGGGACTGCCTGCATACCGGGGTGGCCGTGCGCCGCGGTGTTGCCTTCGTCGAAGTCGTGAAATGTGCCGGCCGTGCCGTTGAGCAGTGCCGCATCCTCGGGCGACGCGCGCACGCCGCTGCCGATGACCCAGCTTGCGCCGGCGGGCTTGCCGGCAAGATAACTCTGCGTCAGTGCGCGCATTTCAGCGGTCTGCATGCCCGTGCCGATCACTGCCACGCAATCCGCGATCACGCGCTGGCACCGCTCCCGCACGGCTTGAGGAACGTCGGACAACTGCGTGCCGCACAGGAAGCGGCTCAATTCGAAGAGGTATTCGGGTACTGCCGGTTGCGCGTCGTTGTTGGCGCGCGGGCCCTCAGGTAACATGCAGCGGTTCCGGAAAGAAGTTATGCAAGCCCCGATTCTAATCCTCTCCTCAGCCGTTGTTCTGTGCGCATCGCTCGCGCAGGCGCAAACCTATCCGGCGCGGCCGCTGCGTCTCGTCGTCGCTTCTGCGGCGGGCGCGACGACCGACATTGTCGGCCGCATCGTCGCGCAGAAGCTGTCCGAGGGGCTCGGTCACGGCGTGGGCGTCGACAACCGGCCCGGCGCCGGCGGCAATATCGCGGCCGAGATGGTGAGCAAATCGCCACCTGACGGCTACACACTGCTGCTGGGCTTTCCGGGGCTCGCCACCAATCCCAGCCTGTATCCGCAGCTTGCTTACGATCCGCAGAAGGATCTGGCGCC
>Ga0114966_10004955_pt1 | contig 11353 bp, 13 predicted proteins | sample M_130207_XF_Meta_FD_87029 | JGI IMG/M metagenome (GOLD analysis project Ga0114966, IMG submission 87029) | Freshwater microbial communities from Lake Montjoie, Canada to study carbon cycling - M_130207_XF_MetaG | ecosystem: Environmental > Aquatic > Freshwater > Lake | place: Lake Montjoie...
CGACTCGATGGCGTTCACCACCCTGCAACCCGGATATTTTTTCGGCTTCACCGACCACACTATGCGCATCGACAATGTGAGCGTAACCCGCGTGCTTCCCGTGATTCCAGCGGATTTGAACGGAGACGGCGCGGTGAACGCGCTCGACCTCGCGGTGCTGCTTAGTTCTTGGGGCGCGTGTCCACCGAAGGGCGCGTGCGCTGCGGATCTCGATGGAAACGGCGTCATCGACGCGCGCGACCTCGCCGCCCTGCTGTCGAACTGGACGGTTTAAAGCACGCGTTCTCCCGCTATACTCCGCGTCCCACGCGGGCATAGCTCAGTTGGTAGAGCGTCAGCTTCCCAAGCTGAATGTCGAGGGTTCGATTCCCTTTGCCCGCTTTTCCGCTTGAAAGCGCAGACCTCGTCTGCGCTTCTCACTGCTCGGCGGGCAACCGATGCGCTGTGTTCAAGCGCGACGCGCGCGTGACGCGCATGACGATCAGTGCTGCGAGGAAAGTCGCGAGCGAAATCGCGAGATAGACCACGAGCGCTGGCGCCCCGCCCCAACGCGCGCTCGATGGCGGAATTGACTCGCTGCTTGCTTTGATCGCGTAGTACCCGATGACATAGATCACCGGAATCACTCCGAGCATGATGAGTGCGAGTTTGCGCGCGAAGCGCGGTTCCCGCGAGATTTCGTTTAGCGAAGAACCACGCTAGCGCGGAGCACATCGCACTGCATCAAATCGCGGGTCAGCGATTGCAAGATTTTTTGCGTGAACTGATCGCGTACCTAGCTGGAGGATCCACTGGGAGGCGGATCGCAATCGATCAAGGGAGTGAGGCGATCATCCTAGAAGTGCTGCGCCAAATGCGGCAGGTGGTGATCCGCGCCCCGGGGACGCGAGTCGCTGCGAACTCGCGAACCCTCAACAGTTGGGGGATTAAACCGGGTAACAAGAAGAAGCGAAGCACGTTTCGAATCGGTACACACGGGGCCTATCCGCGAAACAAACTTTACGACGCGATCAACGCTGCGGCCGCGCGAGGTTTGATCTCTAAGCTCGGCATCAGAGAGAGACGCTTCACGTATGAACTCACCCAAGCTGGTCGCGCGGCAGCAGAGGTCGCATCCTTTCTCAAGAAACTCCGTGAAGAGACGGTGCATCGCTCTGTCACACTCCGCTTGGCTTGGGATGGCAGTATCTGGTGTTCAGCGCGTGCGACTCGCAACCGGCGAGCGCGCAAGTGGGTCGACACAATTCTTGCAGCACCAGACATTGAGGCGGCACCCTTCGCTACGCGGCCGAGACTGAAGACCCACCGCCCGCCAGGCGCTTCTCAACTTGCGCAACGGCTTCGCTGATCGCTAGTTCATCAAGTAGCAGGTATCTGCTTTCGACGAGTTTCGTAGAAGAGTGCCCCATCACTCTCGCGCGCGCTTGGTCGAACCGCGGGCGAGCTGCTTTCCGAGCCGCGAAAGATGACGCCGCAGATCGGCCTCGCTGTTGATGGCGATGACACGATCACTCCGCCGCGTATCAAGTCGCTTACCGGCGAGCAGTCCTGCCGAGCCCTTCCCGCTGAACGCGAGAACAGGCCGGTTCTGACCCCAGGCGAATGCGATCTCGGTCATGGTGCCTGCACCGCCGCCGATGGCGAGCACGGCATCGCCATGCGCCATGATGAAATTGCGAGCATGTCCAAGTCCGGTGCAGATGATGATATCGGCGAGACAACCCTTGTCCGGATCGTCGCGATCGCAAAGCGCAATCGTGTCGCCCGACGCGTAGTTCTTTGCGGTCTTTGCACCCACGAATGCGGCGCGCATGACGCCCTCCTCGCCGCCCGTCATCACCCGAAAACCAAGTTCGACCGCCATGCGGCCGGCATCTCGGGCACGCCGCTCATGAAGCGGACTGCTCTGCGATTTGTTCGGACCGACTATGGAGAGAATTGGCTTCTTCATTGGTTTCCTATGCACCGAGGCTATCAATCCACTCGAGCCCCGAACTGACGAAGCGCCGCGGAATCGATAGCCTGTCCGAGCCAGTGGAGCGGAGAGCCTTCGCGTCTGCGAGGAACGCGAGATCCACCCCCGCTGCGGTGACCGCGTTTCGAACGAGATTACCCCCTCCGCGGTCGCTCTTTCCATTTGGATACGCGAGCCAGTTTCCGAGTGATTGGCGCGGGCGAAGGCCACGCAGCCAGTGAAGCGTCGCCTTCAGCTCGTCTTGGAGCCGCTGCTTGGGAAGCGACGCAAACTCGTGGTGGAACATCCCGTGCGCCCCGATGACCACCGAGTCGGGCAGACGCCGAAGCTGCTCTTCGCTCATGTGCTTGGGAACCATGGGGGGTTCCGCCACACCCACCTCGGCTTCGAACTTGGCAATGATCCGACTCTGCTCTCCCGGGCCGGACCTCAGCAATTCGCGCTTGCGATCGCCGCTTACCCAGCTCGCGCGCTGCGTGTCGTCGAGGACTGGATTCGCCGATCGGGCATCATGTGTGAGAGCGGCGTATACGCGGTCGGATGGGGTCACGAAACCTGACTGAATCGGGGCCATCGTCGCAAACAGCACGCAGGGGAGTCCGCGCGCTTCGAGCGCCGGGACGATGAACTCCGCAAAGTCCGCGTAGCCATCATCGAATGTGAGCAGCACCGAAGGTCGCGCTCCCTTCTGGCCTTCATCGAGCCGACGGGCGAATGTCGCCGCGTCGAGCACTTCAAATCGCTCAAGCAGGGCATCGAGCTGCGCCACGAAGTCGTCGAGCCCAAGCAGAATGTTTCGCTGGACATGAAACGCATCGACGCTTCCCGCATCAGGAGATGGAGGCGTCGGAAGCACGCGGTGGTAGCACAGTGCGAGCGTGCAGCTCATCAGTCGCCGCCCTCGCGCGGTGTCAGCCGCTTGAGCTGGTTCAGCAGGAAGTCGTCGACCGACCTTTCGTCGATTGGAACGGTGTCCTTCGGGTTCAGGTGCGGTCGGTGGAATTGTCTCGGAACGGCCTTGAAGACTTCGTCCGCGAACGATCTCGCAGTCTCGACGATCTGGCGCTCACGGGTCGTCAGGTCGAGTTCCGAGACCTTCTCGATCTCCGACAGCAGCGCGCGCGCGAGCCCACGGATGCGGAAGAACGACGCAAAGATCGTGCGATCGCGCTGGAGCTTGTACCGTCGGATGTCGTTGTAGAACTTCGTTGTGTCCGACTTGTCGAAGCTGCAGGATTCCTTGCCGGGTCGCGAGTGCTTCGCTTCGAGCCGCGCGAGCCGTCGGTGGTCGAGCAGCTCCTTTAGCGCCGAGTAGATAGCGAAGCCGAGCGCATCTGGGTTGTACTTCTCTGGATTGAGAAGCTGGCTTGGGATCGAGTTGCCCTCGTCCTCGCGGTTCTGCCTGACAGGAAGTTCGATCGCGACGACACGCTTGTCGTGCAGGTAGCGGCAGATGAGGGCCGAAACCATGTCTGCACGCCGCGGCGTGAGCCGGCGGCCGTCGTCGGACTGAGTGACCGGCAGCGTCATCGTCGGATAGCGGTCGCATTCCGAGGTGGGCGGAAACAGCGTATTGCCGCCGCGCAGGATGGAGGGCGCAAACGCGAGCGTGCGCGCAGTGTTTGATGGGAAGCCGGTGGCGGTGATCTCGCTTCTGGCGATGGCGAAATGGCGATCTGCGAAGATTGGCCGCAGCACCTGCTTGCCGCGTGCGAGCTTCGGGAGTTCGGAAAGCAGTTGGAAGAGGACATCGCGGTTGCGCAGCTTCGAGCGTCGGAACTGCCCGTTCTCCCATGGAAAGTAGTCGAACGGGAACTCGAGATGAACCTGGTCACGGCTCGAGATGTCGTAGTAGAAGTCGCGGACCTCGCCTGTGGGTTCGATCCAAACCTCGAGCACGCGCTGGAAGTCGCGATACTGAAACTGCGCGTCCATGTCGCGGTTGCGGAGTCGACGGATCGCGGTGACCGCGTCGAGCAACTGGACGCGGTAGGTCATCGTCGCTGGAACCGGCGGGGCATCGGTCACCTGGCCAAGCAGCATGCCCGGAGGATCTTTGACATCGGGGCTGAGTTTGTCGACGAGCGTGACGAGCTGGCGTAGGAACCATGCCTTGCACTGCGCATCGGTCCAGCACATCGCGCGATTCGTCAGCGACAGGTCGTCGTCGAGGAACCACGCAAATGGACGAACTTGACCTTCCGATCCCTCCCTTCGAATTCGGGTGGCGACAATTCGCTGCATCTCCTGCCGGGCGAGGGGGATCGACGCATGGAAGCCCTTCGTGGTCGAATCGGCCTTGAGCTTGTCCGAGCGCCGCAGAGAGACGCTGAACTTGCGCCCGTTGCAGGCGAGGGTCTCGAACCACCGCTGCCGCCTTTCCCGGCGCTTCGCGTTGTCAAGGATCTCGACATGGACTCCGCGGCAGTTCTTCGAAAGCCAGCGTAGGTCATCGAGAAGTTGCGGAAGACCAGATTGCGACTGCTCGCAGTTGCTGCGGCTGATGATGCCGACGACGAAGCGCTGGGCGCGAAGCGTCTCCCTTTCCCTCTCGGTGAGCTTGGGCAGAGGGAGCGCTTTCGGCTTCATCGGCTTGAGGTCGTATCCGATGCCCCATCGCAGCGCCGGAGTGCTCTTGTCGAGCTGATCCCGCCGCTGCTTGATCGAGGAAAACAGCGCGGTCTCGGTTGCTCGCGGCAGACGATGCTGGGCGAGCAGGCAGAAGGTCCGGCTGCCGCGTCGCATCGACTGAATCACCTCATCGGTCTCCTCGGAGCGATGCACGCTGCTCGAGGGCGACGAGATCGTGCTGCCCGCCATCGCCGCCCACCGTGCGCCCGAGACCTCGGAAAGGCGCAGGAGAAGCTCGTGCACCTGCATCCCTTGAAGAGCTTCGTTGAACAGCCCTGCCTCGAGAATGTTCTCGAGGCGAACCGCCATCGATGCCATGATGCAACTCGCGTGATCGAGCTTAAGTCCGAAGAGCTTCTTGAGATGAACGCTCGGGTCCGCGCTCCTTGCCGCACGGACTTCGCGGTCCTTGCCTGACCGGATCTTGAAGTCGGAGAGCACGACATCGGGGCCGGTCTGATGCCCGCTGGCACCTAAGTCGCTCCGATGCCCGTCTGTGATGCAAATCTCAAGCGACTCGAGGTGCCTCTTGTCGAGTTCGTCCTCCTCGCGGAGAAACACGACGTAGGTGTTCAGTTCGTCGGTGTGCTCGAGCAGCCGCAGAAGCGCGGTGTTCATGGCGCCGCAGAGCCCGGCGGTGCGCTCGTTCATGAGCGGCACAACGCGACAGTTTTGAATCCGCAGGTCGAGGACGCGTTCCTTGACATCGTTGAACCCCGAGACCGAGCGGTCGTCGACGACGATGAGCCAGTCGGGGTGTCGCCTTTGACTGAGAATCGAACGGAAGGCGCGTTCCGAGAGATCGTGGACGCTGCGCCTCGCATATACGACGACCGCGATGGTCGGGCGAGGTGCTGCAGTGGTGGTCATTGGATGATGATCCTGAGTTCGCGCATCCAGTGCCGCGGAAGCCAGGTGTCGGCTGGGCGGACGAATCCGTCCTCGCCGCGCTCGACGGTGAGGCTGTAGAGCGTGCGGGCAGACGGGCCCTTCGCCTCGAGCAGGAGCCTCTCGATCTCGCCGTCGCTATCGAAGTCAACTGATTCCTCGGGGCCGTGGTCCCTGAATGGGACGGTGAATACCCACGCCGCGTCGGGTCGCGAGACCCGTTCCAACTCGGCGAGCGCGAGGCGGGGGTTCAGCGCATGGTCGAGGGAGTGATGCGAGTAGACGATGTCGAAGCAACGGTCTGAAAGCGGGAGCGCGTGCATGTCCGCGCGGCGCACCTCGCCGGAACGCGGGAAGAGGTCGATCCCGATCAGCCGCGCGGGGCTGAAACCCATTTCTCGCATCGCGAGCATCTCTATTCCATATCGGCATCCGACGCACAGAGCATCGCTGCCCGCCTTGTAGTCCTGCCAAAGAACCTTGCGCCCGCCCTCCGCAGGACGATCGACGACTCGGTCGAGTTGCTCGAGCATGTCCACATGCTTTGAGAATAGCTTGAGTTCGTAGAGCCTTCCCTGCGCGAGGTGCTTCTTCTGGCGCTCCTCGTAGTCGGCCTGATCGGATGGATTCATGATCTGCTTCACAGTCGGAACTCCTCTGAGAGAACGATCATCAGGGTGTGCTTGAGCATCTCGTCGCCGAGTTTATCAAGATCGAGCTCGGCAAGCGTGCGCCGGACAATCCGCTCCTCGCCGGGCCACGAGACCTTGTATCCGAGTACGACCTCGGTTGTCGGTGGATAGTGGGTCCGCAGGAGACTCAGGATCTCCTTGCGGTCCCGATAGGACTGGAACAGCACGAGCGTCGGTCGTAGCCTCAGCACCGACTCGATGCTGGTGCTTGCGAGTTGCTGTGAGTCTTGCTTCGCAAGCAGCCGCTCGACGCTCGTCACGAAGACGGACTGGGAACGCGACGGGTCGGTCATGTCGAGGCCGATCCGTGCGCACAAGGCCTGCCAGCTCGAGATGCCGGGCAGCACGCGGTGAGCGAAGCCGCGCGACCGAAGCCACTCGACATACTGGCCGAGCGAGCGTTCGCGGTCTCGTTGGCCGGAGTAGAGCGAGGGGTCTCCTGGAACAAGGAGTGCGAAGTTCGTCCCCAGGCTGGCCGCGAGCTCGAGCGCCGCGAGGACGTCGGACTCGGGGATTCGCCCTGTTCGCAATCGCTCAGGCGCGAAGAGAGCCTTGATCTCGGATCCGATCATCTCGCCGACATACATCCCCGCCTCCGCGCTCCGAATCGCGTCGAGTGCTTCCTGCGTGAGTGACGCGGCCGAGCCGCCTGGTCCGATTCCGATGATCGAGATCATGGTAGTTCAATGACAGGACGGAAGGAGAGGAACTGGCTGCGGACATGTGGTGGCAATCCGAAGCGATGCGATGCCCGGCAGGTCTCGGCCTTGTTGAGTGCGCCGCTGCCACGGATCACGAACGGCTCGCGTGACGCGTCGACGCAGCGTGGATCATCGACCGATTCACTCGAGTAGAAGGTCTTCGAGTAGCGGTCCGCGCACCACTCCCAGACATTGCCCGCCATGTCGAACAGTCCCCACGGATTGGGCGGGAAGGATGCGACCGGATGAGGGCGAATTCCAGAGTTGACGCAGCACCACGCATGATTCGGGACGAGTCGCGTGTCGTCGCCAAAGTAGTAGATGGTCTGCGTTCCCGCGCGGTATGCGTACTCCCATTCCGCTTCCGTTGGCAGGCGAACTTTCATACCCAGTTCCCCCGAGGCGTACTCGCAGAAGGCGACGGCATCGTCGTGGTTGATGCCGATGGCGGGCAATGACGCGTTCGATGGATCGGTAAGGAAGTTCCGAAGAGGCAATTCCCGTGTCTGGGACGGCTTCGGATGGTCGATCTCGTCGCTGAGCGCGTAGGCGCCTTCGGGATCCGAGTACTCCTTCCACTTTAGGACGGCGGCCCCAAATCGCTGCGGAGCATCCTCGACGAAGCCTCGGAATCCACTGCAGGTCATCGGCGTCGAGAGAAATCCGAGCCGCTTCGTGATCCGAACTTCATGACTCGGACGCGCGTGTCCATGTTCTTGCTTGATGGCGCCGCCATACGAGGTGAACGCGCGCTCGTTTCCAAGGCGGAATGTTCCAGGCTTGATGATTTCAAAATTTCCGAGGCTCGTCGAGATTGACACGCCTCTAGCATACCGAACTTGCGGTGCGCGGGTCATTCGCCGGCGGCTAGATTTCGCGCGCGTGCATCGAGGAGAACCTGAATGAGCCTGACGCTGTCGCTTCATCTCGGCCATGACTCGAACATGACGATCGCACGGGGGGCGAAGGTTCTCCGATATGTCGAGTTCGAGAAGGTAGTGAATAAGCGGTACTTCCGATTCTCGAAGGATGGAGAGCGCTTCGAGTGGGAGCTCGACACGATCGTGATGCCTTCGATCGGCGAGCTGGCGAAGTCGGTCTCCCAGCTCAATCTGTGCTGGCTTACTGATGAGCAGGCGGCGCTCGTGCGTTCACGGTTTCCGAAGGTCTGCGTCGATCGGAAGAAGACTCATCACCTTGCGCACGCATACTCGGTCTATGCGTTTACGGAGCCGAGAGTTGGCGATGTGATCGTGAGCTTTGACGGCGGTGGAGACCTCGACGACTACTTCTGGATCTTCGCGTGGCGCAAAGACACGATCAAGCCCGAGGCCGAGATCAAGCAGAATCTCGGCATGCCGTACCGGTTTCTTGGACTTGTGACCAACGAGATCAAGGCCGAGGCTACCTTCGCCCCCGAGACCAACCAACACCTTGCTGGAAAGGTCATGGGCCTTGCGCCGCGCGGCGCGGTCGTTTCAGACTTCGAGGCGCCTTTGCGGGACTACTACAGGAAGTTCGCGAAGCGTTGCGGCAAGGAGGAGATCCAGGCAGCGGTCGAGGCGGTCGTGCAGGATTGCGGGCTGACGTCGCGCCTGACGGGAGATCACGGAAGCGCTCTCGCATCTGTTCGGCTTGAAAGAAAGGCCGCGACCGATCTGCTGAAGACATCGCAGCACGTGTTCGAACAAGAGTTCTGGCGTCATGCGGGTTCGCATCTTCTGGACAAGCGGTGCAAGCGGATTCTGCTCGTCGGAGGATGCGCCCTGAATGTCAAGCTCAATAGCCTTGTGTTCGAGCGCACCGGAAAGACGGTCTTCGTTCCACCGATCCCCGGCGACTGCGGAATCACACTCGGTGCGGCCGTGATGGACGCTGGCCCCAAGCGATTCGAGCGGTTCAATCACGCATTCATTGGGCCGAAGGCATCAGGGGATCTCCTTCGGTTCATCCGTGAGCGCGATGGTCGGGCGGTTACTGCCGCTGAACTGGCTCAGGAACTGCACAAGGGATGTCTCATCGGCACTGTGATCGGTGCGATCGAGGCAGGACCGCGGGCACTTGGAAATAGGTCTTTGCTTGCGTGTCCATCAAAGGGGATGAAGAATCGGTTGAACGAGGTCAAAGCCCGCGAGGAGTTCCGCCCCGTGGCCCCGATCGTGACGGCGGAGATGCAGGATCGCTACTTCGCGCCCTGCCCCGAGACGAAGTACATGAGCTTCTCGCCGAAGATCAGGTCAGAGCACGAGAGCGGGCTGGGGGAGGTCGTGCACTACGACGGGACATGCAGGATTCAGACCGTCACAAAGCAGGAACGCTTCCTGCACCAGCTGCTCGTCGAAGTTGGAAAGCTGACGGGTTACGAGGTGCTCATCAACACCTCGTTGAATACCAAGGGGCGGCCGATCATCAATGACCTCAACGAGGCTTTCGCGTTGCTTGATGCGAGGCAGATAGATCGGCTTGTCGTCGATGGTTTCATGTTCGAGGCGGGGTCCGCTCCGCGGTGAGCCGCTCACGAGCGATTGCCGTTGCGCACTGACCGCTCACTTCACCACGCAGCCCGTCATGATCTCCTCCGACTCCGCGAAGAACCTGCCTGCGCGCTCGGGCGTGGTCTCGAAGGTGATCATGTAGGTCGAGTCGCCTGCGTCGAGGTAGTAGCACGCGCTCTCGGTGCCGGACTTCGGCCACTTCAGGCGAAGAGGGTCGAGCATGCGGTTGTTCACGGCGACTCTCTCCCAGCTCACGGGCTCGGCGTCGAGCTACGCGGCGGTGAACCTGTACGGCACCATCAGGCTGAAGCCGATGTCGTCCTCGAACACGCGGCCCTGCGAGTTCACCTTGCCGAGGCGCTGGAGCGAGCCATCCGCCGAGCTCGATCCGGAGCCGGCGCCGCCGAGGCCCGCAAGCATCAGTCCGAGCGCGAGAAAGTGGTCGGCACGCGTCATGGTGGTGCGCTGCACAGTTTCCTGAGACACCCATCTGGGACTCGAGGGCACAATGCACGACACCATGAAGAAGCCACGACACAAGACGCCTTCGTCGGCGAAGCGAGCGCGGAGCGCGAGCGGAGCCGACGAGGGCGACCGCCGCGATAAGGGCCGCTGGTCCAGCCGCCGCAAGACCGAGGTCGTCCTGCGGCTCTTCCGCGGAGAGACGCTCGACGCGCTCAGCCGCGAGCCCGGCGTCACGCCCGGCAAGCTCGCCGAGTGGCGTGACGAGGCGCTCGCCGGCATGCAGGCCGGGCTCCAGTCGCGCGAGCCCGACCACCACGACGGCTTCATCCACGACCTCAAGGCCAAGGTCGGCGACCAGGCCATGCAGATCGAGCTCCTCGAGAAGAAGATCGAGATCCTGGAGGACGGACTCCTCCCTCCGCCGCGGAGGCCATCGCTTTGAGCCAGGCGATGTCACTCTCCGCGAAGAAGCCCCACGGCATCCAGCGCGTCTGCAAGACGTGGCGGCTCGCCCGCGCCACCGTCCAGCGCCACAAGGCGCTGGCGAACACCGAGCTGCAGATCCCCGCAAAGCGAGGCCCGAAGACGTGTCTCTCCGACGAGCAGATCCTCGCGGAGATCCGCGCAGCACTCGCATCCACACCCTTCGTCGGCGAAGACCACCGCAAGGTCTGGGCGCGGCTCCGCCAGGAGCGCGGCGTCCGCACCTCGATGCGCCGGGTCCTCAGGATCATGCGCGAGAACGGCATCCTCGCCTGCGACCGTCCGACCGGCGTGCGCGGGCCAGACACCCACGACCGCACGATCACGATAGAGACACCCGACGAGATGTGGGCCATCGACGCGACCGGATGCCTCACCGACGAGGGAAACGCCGCCGTCTTCGTGGTCATCGACCACTGCACGGGCGAGTGCCTCGGGGTGCGCGCCGCGCGACGCGGCACGCGATTCGAGGCCATCGAGTGCCTGCGCGAGGCGATCCACTGCGCGAAGGGCCGGTACGAGATCGAGGTCGCGGCGGGCACGAAGCTCCGCCACGACCACGGCAGCCAGTTCATCTCGCACGCCTTCCAGGACGAACTCAAGACCCTCGGCATCGAGTCGAGCCCGTCCTTCGTGCGGCAGCCTGAAGACAACGGCTGCGTCGAGCGATTCATCCGGACCCTGAAGGAGCAGCTGCTCTGGCTGCACCGATTCCGCACCGTCGAGGAGCTCAACCAGGCGCTCCGCGACTTCGCCCATCGCTTCAACAACCACTGGATCATCGGGCGGATCGGCTACCGAACGCCCGCAGCGCACCGACGCATCCTCCTCGGGGAGGCCGCGTGAATACCAACTTCAACTTGTCTCAGAAACTGGATGCGGTACAGAAGTCGGATGGCCGCAGAGCGACGCTCGTTCGATTTCCTAGCAATCATGAATTTCCCAAGCTGAATGTCGAGGGTTCGAATCCCTTTGCCCGCTTTTCCGCTTGAAAGCGCAGACCTCGTTTGCGCTTCTCACTGC
>Ga0114966_10004956_pt1 | contig 11352 bp, 12 predicted proteins | sample M_130207_XF_Meta_FD_87029 | JGI IMG/M metagenome (GOLD analysis project Ga0114966, IMG submission 87029) | Freshwater microbial communities from Lake Montjoie, Canada to study carbon cycling - M_130207_XF_MetaG | ecosystem: Environmental > Aquatic > Freshwater > Lake | place: Lake Montjoie...
AGGGGAGGGCCTGTTGGAATTTGGGTGAGCTAGGCGTAAATGAGTCGATTTTGAGATGGCGGCGGGCTCGGATGATGGGGGGGACTTGGGGCGGGGAACGGCGGGGGCGGAAGGAGGGGGTGGCGGGTGCGAATCGAGGCGCGGCTTGCCGTTTGGGGGCAATCATGGCGGGTGGGATGTTGCGCGGATGCAGGCCTCCGGATCGGTCGGGGTCAAGGCGCGAGCATTTTAAAAAAATTCCAGGCAGGCTCCGGTGCGTCGGCTGGCACGTCGCCAGCCGTGGGGGCGGCTTGGGCAGGGTCGGCGGGACGGTCGGGCGGGGTCGGCGTCGGCGGAGAGGTGGTTCAGGTCGTCGGGGCGGACGGGGCGGGTGGGCTCCGTCCAGAAGACCGGTTCGCTCGCGGCGGCGTTGGGCTGGGAGTAGTCGTCGGTAAACAACTCTCCTTGCCCAGGCGCGTCCGCGGGATCGACGGGTGCGCACGGCCATGCGCAGACGGTCCGATCGAAGTCGTCTCGCGGGTCCATGACGGCGGCGCGGGCGGCGGAGGGTTCTGCATCGAGCTATTTCGTGAAAGTGGATGCCGTTTTTTATCAATGGATGGTGGGAGCGATCCCCTCATAGCCAGGTCGATCGTAGTTAAAAAATGGTTACATGATTCCTCCGCGGTCTGCGGGCTGGTCCCGTCTCTGCGGTGCAAAAGCAAGGGTGAATGAAGGCAGGGTGGCGGTGGGTCGCGCCAGCTACCAGAACAGAAGGGAACCAGTGGGAATAAGCTGAAATCTCTTTTAAATCTCACCACCCGATCAAGTGGACGCCGATGCTTGCCCGGTGGGCGACTTGGATTTTAACCGGAATTTTCATTGTCCGATTTTTATTTCTCCCAACTTTTCACCCTGCTGATTTTTCAGATAGAGTAGGGTTGAATCAGGCAGCAAGTTGCGATCGTTGGCATCGAAACGAATAAACACCCGGAGGAGTCCGCTCCTGCGCAGAGGCCAGTCGACCTTCACCGGCGCCGTCAGCATCTGGCCCGAGCTAGTGATGGCCGAAATACTAGCCTCGGCATTAGTGGCATTGAGAGTGTAAGTGGCGGGTTGATGGGGCAGCCCGGTCCGCATTTCAATCGCAGCGATCGGGGTGCCATCGTGAACAAGGCAAAACTCCAGCTGGGTGTCGGCTAGATGGCGAGTTGGGTCGGGTTGAGTTCGCTGGCTGACTGTGGCCACGTTGAACGGTGCGATCGCGCGCCCCTTATGCACCCAAAAGGCTAAACTGTCCGACTGGAACGTCGTGCGGAAATTTTGGTGAATATAGTCCCACAGCTCCCCCTCAAGCGGAAGACGGTTGGCCTGCATCTGCGCGATGAGTCCGTGGTGTACGATCAGGCAGGCGCGTGGGGTCTGTGCCAGCACCCTGATGATATCTTTCTGTTCTTTCGTATGCAGTAGGGAAAACCAGATGGTGGTGTTTTTCGGGGTCGGCGTTGGCAGATCGGTCCAGAGGTTGAAACTGAACAGGCCAGGGAGTGAAAACAGCGTGTCCGCGTGAACGGCGGCGTTCAGTGCCAGGATTCGGTAACTGGCGGCCTGCGACTCGGGCAGATGGAGGCGGGTTGCCCCTGGCAGATTCAAGGCGGAGCCGGCCGCATATTTGCGCTGCGTCACCACCGCGGTGAAGCCCACTTTGGCGATCACCACGATCATGATCGCCACGCGAATTCCTGACCATCGAGCGATGAGCGGTCCATCCGCCGGGTGACGGCACGCGAACCAAAGCCGGACCTCGCCCATGCCGAGTGCGGCCAGCGGGATGAAAAGGAAGGTGCCCCAACTCTCTTGGCTACCACCGATGGGATAAGCATGCAGGTACTGGAGCAGCAAAATGGTCGCTAACAGGCCGCGCGAAGCGTGGGCGGAAGGTGGCAACCGCACTGTCGTGAGCGGAATCACCCAAATCCAAATCAAGGGCGCGACGTAGCTGAAAATTGCGCCCACCGCGCGGAGATTCATGAGCACCGCGAATCCCGTCAGCAGCGCGGCCATCAAAACCAGTCGCAGGAATACGATCAACCGATCACCCGATTCGTTCGAAAAGCGCCGGCAGATCCAAGGATGAGCGATGGCCAGGGTCAGGGAAAGTCCGGTGACGAGGAGAGTGCCGGGCCGCCAGTCCACTGGATAGGAATAACTACTGGCATGGCGGAGTGGGCCGAGCAGGACTCCGTCCAGCAGGTGGGCCCACGATGTGCCTCGCAGCCAGATGAAGGTGACTAGGGGTGCTCCGACGGCCAAGCCGGCGGCCAGAAAGCATCCAGCTTCGCGTCGCCCGACCAAAGGTTCACTTTTCATCGTGATGACGAGGGCGAGGGCTCCTCCGGAAAATACTGCGAGGTAGATCTGCACCCAGCTCTGGTTCAGTAGTGCGTACATCAACGCCCCCGCGAGCAGAATGAAAAGGCCGGCGACGGTCGGGCCGACGATACCGCGCTTGGGTTTTGAGGGCGCATGGAGAATCGCCCAACCGGTCACCGCGGAAAGGTAGAGGGCCCCGACGTTTATCTTAGTCAGGAAGAGAAACGCGGCGGTGCCGCCGGCCACGGCCGCCGCTGCGGCGATTTTGCCCGCGGCCAGATGACGGGTTATGACGGCGAGTGACGCAGCCAGCAGAAAAAAAATTAACGAGCCGGGATGAAAAGGCTCGTCGATGATGAAATACAGGTAAAGGAACGTGGCCGGGAGGGTGAAGAGACTGAGGCTGCGTGAGGCCGTGCCCCGCCACACCAACGACGCGCTAAGACCGGATGCCCCGAGCCAGAATGCGAGCGTGAGGAATCGTGCGGATGTGTGATCGACGGGGGCGCCGAGCGCACACTGGAATGCATCCATCACCCCATAAAAAGCGGGACCGTATTGGCTGTAGGTCCGATCGTAGAGGGAGCCGCGGGCGAAGTGCTCGCGGGCGGAGAGGAGAATGTACCCTTCGTCGTCCCAGGGCGCGAAGCTGGAAAACAGCATCCAGTAGCCGATGGCGCCCAAGGTTGTCGCGACGATGAGCGCGCTGAAAGCGAAAACGGATTTTCGGATCATTTTTCGGAGGAGGGCAACAGAAGGGCGTGATGGCAAAAGGCGTGATGGAAAAAGGGGAAATGGTACGTGGCAGCGAAGACGGCCAAATTTAAAATGAGTAAACGGGTTGGGCGGGTAACAGGTAACCCCATCAATTATTGCGCGATCAAAAACCAAGGCGGAGCGCGCGGCGCGACCTTCCCCTGAAACTAAGTTGTGATAGCCGTGAGGGAGCTTTTATGAAAAAAATAACCGGCGGAGGTTTGTGGCCTGAACCGCTTGTTGCGATCGGGATGCTCTCCGCGGCCGCAACTATTAGGATGCTCCTCGCAGCCGCAACTATTAGGTTGTCGTCACAGCGTCTGGCTAATCTTTATTAACCATGATCATTCGTACGCTGCGCTCGTGGCGAGCCGTCGCCCTGGTGCCGCCGCATTTTCCGGCCGGGGGATCTCGGCTCAAAAAATGAAGAAGTCGGAGGAGGGTGAAAATCCCGTTGTTCCCCTAAAAATGGCAACCTTGGCGGTTGCGGGCTCCGACGTTCGATGGCTCGCCGCAGTGCCGTGCTCTCGGGTGGCCAGCCCGCAGAGGATGGCCTTCGCCAACCTGATCGACCATCGCCGGCGCCGCCATGACGACCTGCCAACTGACGGTTTCACGACCTCGCCGGCGGGGCGCACGTTGCCATCGAGTGATTCGTCTAGCCCGACGGGCTGGGGGCGCCCGGCTGATGAGGTGGGAAAGTCTGGCCCAACGACACTGGCTCTGTCCTCGCCTGTGCGGGCGGGCTTCGGCCCGTTAATTAATCGAGCGGTGAGCTCCGGCGGCTTCGCGCCGCCGCCTAGCCTGAGCGTGGGCAGTGGGCGCAACGCGCGGCCACGGGCGAATGGCGACCGGCTGCTCGGGATTGATGACTGCGCGGATGGGGCGGGCGCCTCCGCGCGGCGGCTGACGGGTGGGGCCTCCGAGAATTTCAAGCGGTCCGCTCAAGCTGGTCGCAGCCGGCGTGGCGCCGTGACGTGAGCGGGTATTTTGAAGCGCGCGACGTGAAATCCTCACCGGTCATTCGTCAGATTTTTATTTCGGCCGGCCATAATTTCTTTGGGCGGCACGGTCAGGTCGCGGACACGCATGGGATGACGGGACTGACGGCGGTGTGGTGTCGGGCGGGCTGGGGTCTGGCGGGCGATCGGTTTTATGGCTATCGGCCCGACTACAACGGGCAGGTGACTTTTTTTTCCTGGGAAGTGGTGGAGGCGGCGAGGCGGGAGTTTAATTGTCCGGAATTGGGAGCGGAAGTTTTTCGTCGAAACGTGATTGTGGAAGGGTGCGAGCTTAATGCGCTCGTCGCGACGCGGTTTACGCTCGGAGGACTGGAGTTTGCGGGTATCAGTGAGGCGCGGCCGTGTCACTGGATGAACGCCGTGGTCGCGCCCGGTGCGGAGGCTTGGCTGAAAGGTCGGGGTGGTTTGCGCGCGAAGATTTTAACTGACGGTGAATTGCGGTGTGGACCGACGGCCTTGATCGCGCCGGACCTCTTACCGTGGTGACGGCGGTTGCGTTGAGCGGGAAGGAGTGAAGGCGGGAAGCGGGGTGATGGCCAACGCGCAAAAGAGAGTGTTGGGGGTTTGCCGGTGAGTTGCGGGCGCCGGTGAGACCACGTTCTTCGCTCGTTGGCATGGGCCGGTCGCGGTCGCCGGAAAGGCTCGCCTCGGTTTGGAGGGCGTGATTGGCCGCGGCGCGCCGAGCCGAGGGTCCGGGCGGGTCCGGCGCGTTTAGAGGGGTGGCGATTTTAGCGTGGTGAGCGGGTCTGAGGCGAGGAAGGCTTGGAGCCAGACGGTGCCGCTGGCTTCATCGTGAAACGCGCCATCGAGTTGTGCTTCGAAAGCGGCCGCGATGATCTTTGTGAAATGGGGACCGGCGGGCCGGCCGAGCGCGATGAGATGGCGACCGAGGAGAATGGGCTTGGGTGCGAGACGCTCCAGTTCGAGGTGGCGGGCCTTGGCGACGAGCTCGTTGATGCGGTCTAAAATTTCTGGAGATTGCAGAGGCGGACGACCATTGGCATCGGCGCGCATCACGGCGGCCAGATCATCGATTGAGGTGGGGTGGAGGCGCCGCGCGAGACGGCGGACGGCGGCATCGGAAAGGCTGGCGGCGCCGTGGTGATGGGCGAGATGATTGACGACGAGAGCGCTGACGGGAGCGTCGAATCGCAGGGGTGCGCCGAGGCGGCGGAGAAAATCGACGGCGATGGGACCACCGGCGGCCTCGTGGCCTGGGCTGGTCCAGCGAGGGACGCCGTTTTTTGGGACTTGGGCGGTGGTACTGGGCTTGCCGAAGTCATGCGCGAGCACGGCGAAGCTGAGCAATTGCTTGCGCGCGGGTGCGCTGAAGCGCCACTCGGGGAGAGCGACCAAGGCGTCGAGGCAATGTTGAGTATGCGTGAAGACATCGCCCTCGGGGTGCCAAGCGGGCTCTTGGGGGGTGTTTTGAAGGGCGGCGATGGCGGGAAAATGCGCGAGCCAGCTGGTTTCGGCGAGTACGGCGAGCCCGCGGGAAGGCTTGGTGGATTTGGCTGCCCATTTTTCCCATTCCACCCACACCCGTTCCACGGGAAGTTCTGTAAATGCGGGCGAAAGGGTGCGGCAGAGGTTGGCGGTAGCGGCCGCGAGGGTGAAATCAAAGCGGGCCGCCAGTTGAAAAGCGCGGAGCACGCGCAAGGGATCTTCGACAAACGCCTCGCTGGTGTGTCGCAAGATGCGGGCGGCTAAATCCCGTTGGCCACCGTGGGGGTCGATCAGCGCGCCGGTAAAAGGATCGAGGGCAATGGCATTGAGGGTGAAGTCGCGCCGAGCAGAGGCCTCCGCATCGCTCAACGCGGGGTCGGGGGCGACGATGAAGCCGCGGTGGCCGGCGCCGGTCTTGGATTCGCGCCGCGGGAGGGAGAAATCATATTCTTCACTGGTCGCGCGACTGCGAACTTTGATCACGCCGAAGCTGCGGCCGACGATATCGGTCGGGCCGAAAGGGGCCAAGGTGCGGTGGAGAGTCTCGAAATCGATCCCACTGACTTCGATGTCAAAATCATTGGGGGCGAGTCCGAGGAGCCAATCGCGCACGCCCCCGCCGACGAGGCGGGGGCGACCGTTGCGGCGGACCACCTCGAGCATCGCACGAAGATCTTCGGGGATAGCGAGGTTGGGCGGCATGGGGCGGCTCAGGAGCGAGGGTTAAACGCGGCGAGGATGAGGAGAAGCCAGCCGACGAGGAATGCGATGCCACCGAGCGGGGTGATGGGCCCCAGCCAGCGAGGGCCGCCCAAGGCTAGCCAATAAAGTGAGCCTGAAAACAACACGATGCCGAGGCTCCAGCATCGTCCGGCCCAGACGAACTGTTGAGTGGTCCGGGGAGTTTGGGCGGAGCGGAGCCAGGCGCCGGCGCCGAGCAGGGCGATGGCATGGAACAGGTGGTAGCGTGCGGCGGTTTCCCAGGCTTGAAGCATGCCGCGCTCGAGAAGAGGTGCTTTTAACGAGTGAGCCCCGATGGCGCCAAGGGCGACGCCGGTGAGGCCGAAAAGCCCGGCAGCGAGAAGAAGGCGTTCGGGCGGAGGCAAGCGGCGAAACATGGCGGCAGGCTGGCAGACGTGAAATTAAAAACAAGAGTGGAGCCGATGGTGGGGAAGCTTTTTAAGAAAAAATTTGGCTCGGGTTGGAAAACTCGGTTGACAGGTCCGATTTAAGCCGTAGCACTTGCCTCTTTTCGCATGAAAACGTTCCTCGCCAAGAAGGAGACGGTGCAACCAAAGTGGTTTCTAATCGATGCCGCTGGGGTCCCGCTCGGTCGCCTCGCCGTCAAAGCTGCCAACATTATCCGTGGTCGCAACAAGCCCTCGTACACTCCTAGCGTCGACACCGGCGATTTTGTGATCGTGGTTAATGCGGAGAAGGTCGTTTTGACCGGCCGCAAAGAGGAGCAGAACGAATACATGTTCTTCTCGGGCTTCGTGGGCGGTGAGAGCTACCGCAAGGTTTCGCTCATGCGCGAGCGTCATCCCGAGTTTATCATTGAGCGCGCGGTCAAGGGTATGCTCCCGAAGAACCGGATCGCGGCCAAGATGTTGACCAAGTTGCGCGTTTTTGCGGGTGAGAAACACACCCACGAAGCTGGCAATCCCCAGAAAATCTCCGCCTGATTCCCGATCACTGACTGACCATGAGTGCTGTTATTCCCGCCACCATCTTTCTCGCTACCGGCCGCCGCAAGACATCGACTGCGCGCGTGCGCCTCTCTGAGGGCACCGGCAAGCTGACCGTCAACGGCCGCACGTTCGACAGTTACTTTTCCCACGAGAATTTCTCCAAGCAGGCCTATGCTCCGTTGCTCACGGTGGAACTTCGCGAGAAGGTCGACGTGACGGCGAATGTCGCCGGTGGCGGCGTCTCCGGCCAAGCTGGGGCGGTTGCTCACGGCATTGCTCGCGCCTTGCAGAAGATGAGCATGGAGCTCCGTCCGAAGCTGAAGAAGGCGGGACACATGAAGCGTGATCCGCGTGAGAAAGAGCGTAAGAAAGCCGGTCAACCGGGCGCTCGCAAGCGCTTCCAGTTCTCGAAGCGCTAAGCTTCCGCGGGATTACCGAACAGCGTATTTTCCTCGCGCCGCCGGCTTAATTGCTGGCGGCGTTTTTTTTGAACGGGATCGCCGATTGGCGCGTCTCCTGCTGAGCGATTCGCATGAAATTTTCTCTTACGCGGTTAAGTGGACACGGGGTTGGCTTCATCCTTTCGGCGGCGATGGTGACCGCGCATCCTGGCCATGACGGGCATGAGTTGACGTGGGACTTGGCGCACCTCGCGGCGTACCCGGGCGCGACAGCTGGGGCGATCGGGATCCTGATAGTGGCGACGGGGGCGGTCGCCTGGGGGCGGCGGAGTCGGGCGAGGTCGCGGGCTCAGAGTTTACGCGGGTCGGCGGTGAGTTGGGGGAAGTGATTTCCCAGAATTCTGCGGGTATCGCGGAGGCCTTGGCGGAGCAACAGGCTGCTCGGGGCGATGAGTTTGAGGCTCCAGCCGCCCCCGCGCAGGGCGCTGGTGCCGAGCCAAAGGCCATCGCGGTGAAGGTCGGCCAAGGCTTCGCGCCACGGTGGTGAAGGCGGGTGCTCGTTGCCGTTGGGTGGAATCAGGATGGCGTTAGCGAAGCAAGGGTTTGGTCCGGACCCGCTCCACGTGGCCAAGGCTTGGGCCTCGAGGCCGCTTTGGTCGAAGCGCTCGCGGAGCGTGAGTTGGTCGGCGACGTGGAGAGTCAACTCGAGTTGCAGGCGATCCCAGAGCCACGCTTCACCATGGCCGACGCGCCCGGACAACCAAGGGTCGACGAAGAAAAGACCGCCGCCGCGGGCGACCGCCACGGTGGTGATTTGGTGGTAGGATGAACCGCGATGGGGGACGAGGGGCTCGGGCATGAACTCCAGCCAAGCGCCGGCGGCGATGGCAAAGTGTTGGCGACACTCGGCGTGCCCCGAGTGCATTTTGAAGACGCGGCTGGCGCTGGGTGTGGTGACGAGGAGGTTGGCGCCGGCGGCGACGGTGATGGTGGACTCGAGACGGTCGCCGGCGAGCATGCCGGCAGTAGGGTTGACGATCTGGACAATGAGCACGCCGGCGTCGGCATCCCAGTAGGGCTTGCTGAGGTGGTAGGGCGCGCGGAATGATTGGTGGGCGAGGACGGTCCGGCGATCGGCGCGGGCGACGGCCTGGAGGGAGAGATGTCCGGAGAATTCAGCCATGGCGTGGCGAGGGGCGACGCGGTTTACGCTCGGGTGGATTAAGCGAGGCTTGAGGTGGTGGCAACGGGTGAGGCGAGCGGTGCTGGCTCGAGGCGTGGGGTGGCGTCGGCGCCGAGGATTCTGAGATCAATTTCTGGGCTTTTGAGTGAAGAGGACCTGGTGCTCGATCCAAGAGATGACTGCGGCGAGATTGTGTTCGCGTTTGAGATCGCAGAACAGGAAAGGTTTGGTGCCCCGTTGAATGCGCGCATCGCGATCCATGACGCCGAGATCGGCGCCGACGAGAGGGGCGAGGTCGATTTTGTTGATGATGAGGAGATCGCTGAAGCGGATGGCGGGGCCGCCCTTGCGGGGGATTTTGTCGCCCTCGGCGACATCGATGACGTAGATGAAGGCGTCGACGAGTTCGGGGGAAAACGTGGCGGTGAGGTTATCGCCGCCGCTTTCGACGAGGACGAGTTGGAGATCGGCCGCGAACTTTTTTTCGAGGGTCTGGCAGGCCTGCTCGTTCATGGTGGTATCGTCGCGGATGGCGGTATGGGGGCAACCGCCGGTCTCGACCCCGACGATGCGTTCGGCGGGGAGGGCGCTCTGATTGATCAGAAATTGGGCATCTTCGGAGCAGTAGATATCGTTTGTGACGACGGCCATGGAGTAGCGGGTGCGCAGGTGTTGGCAGAGTTTTAGGCACAGCATGGTCTTGCCGGAGCCGACGGGACCACCGATGCCGATACGGGGAGGACGTGACATGGGAAAATGGCTTGAGGAGTTTGGCGGGGAGGGCGGCGAAGCGGGAAGGGAGTGGGTGAGGCTTAAGAGATGAACATCCGCGCATTGGCGGACTCGTGGCGGGCGGCGGCGATATCGAGCCACGGGTTGAACCAGCCGATTTGAGCGAGAGGGGTTTCCTCGGCGGCGGCGATGAGGGAAGGGGTTCTGGCGAGTGCGGCGGTGAGGAGGGCTTGGGCGGCGTTTTGGCCGAGGCGAAGGATTTTCATGGCGGCGGCGAGGAGGGCGGCGAGGGCGGCGTAGGTGACGCCGGCGAGAACGGCGGGCAGCGGGGCGCCGAGCACGTGCCCCTCGAGGGCGGCGGAGATGGGGGCGGCGTGGGGCCAGGCGTGGGCGGTGGCACGGCGGAGAAATTCCTGAGCGATGGGGGCGTGGTGCAAGGAGGCGGTGAGCTCAGCGCGTTGGCGTCCGATATTTTCGGAGGCGAGCCGGGCCTCGCGCGCGGATTTCAAGGCGGAGGCTAAGTGGCAAAGTTCGCCGAGACGCAGCCAGTCGCTGGTGGCGAAGGCGCGCCAGGCGTGGGCCGTGAGAGGCAATTCAACGTGGCGCAAGGCCGGGAGAGCGGAGAGCTCGAGGAATTGTTGGAGGCTGGGGCGATCGCGGATCACGCCGGCTTGGACGAGACCCTCGAGCCCGAAAGAATGGGCATAGCTACCGGTCGGGTAAAATGAATCGCCGGCCTGAAGGAGACCGACGACCCAAGCCGCCGTGGCGGCGTCCGGCGGAGAGGACGCGGTTGGCGAGACCGTTATCGGCGGGGAGAAGGCGGCGGAGGACATGAGGGGCGCGCTTGAGGTCGGCGGGTTGGGAGGGCCGATGTGGGCAAGGGTTTTAATGGCGATGGCTGGGCCCGAGTTCAGAGGAAGGTTGCGCGCCGCGAGCGAAGCGGCCTGGGCGGAAGACGGCGCTGGTGGCGAGGAAAGGGATTTTGAGTCGTTCAAGTAATTGGCGAACGGCGGGCTCATCGGCGGCGACGAGTTGGGTGGGTTCGGCGGAAAGTTCGAGGTGGAGATTGCCGATGGCCCAGCCGATGCCGGCGGCGGCGGAAGGGGCGAGGTCGAGTGAGATGGTGAGGACGGGCTCGGGGATTTGGGCGATGGTGTAGCGCGCGAGGTTATTTTGAAAAATGGCGATACCGGGAGAGAGCGGGGCATCGAGCTCGAAACCAAATTCGCGGCCGTCGTCGGCGAGACCGCGCCAGCGGCGTTTGGCGAGAGTGAGCCTGGGGACCTGCAAAAAAATCTCGGGGAGGGAGTGATGGGTGGTGGCGAGAGGTCGGGAGATGATGGTCATCGGGCGAAGGAAAACTCCGGCAGGGGAGTGGGCTGGGAGCGAGAGGGCCGGGTGGCGTGAGCGTGCCGGCTGGGGCGGTGGGAAAAGGTGACGGTGGGTGGGGTGGGTTAGAAAAGAAAATAGCGTTGAGCCATGGGCAGGACGCGGGCGGGTTCGCACGTGAGGATGCGGCCATCCGCTTTGACGGTGTAGGTTTCTGGATCGACCTCGATCTGGGGTAAGGCGTCGTTGAGCACCATATCGCGCTTACTGATTTTTCGGCAGTTTTGGACAGGTTCGAGCCGGCGGGCGAGGCCGAGGTCGCGGAGCTGGCCCTCGCGGAGGGAGGCGGCGCTGACGAACGTGATATTGGTGGACGCGAGAGCGCGGCCCGCGGCGCCGAACTGGGGCCGGTAAAACGTGGGCTGAGGGGTGGGGAT
>Ga0114966_10004957_pt1 | contig 11350 bp, 13 predicted proteins | sample M_130207_XF_Meta_FD_87029 | JGI IMG/M metagenome (GOLD analysis project Ga0114966, IMG submission 87029) | Freshwater microbial communities from Lake Montjoie, Canada to study carbon cycling - M_130207_XF_MetaG | ecosystem: Environmental > Aquatic > Freshwater > Lake | place: Lake Montjoie...
GTCCTCACCCTCACCCTCGTCCTCGCCTCATCCCTCTCCGCCTTCGCCGATAAACTCCAACGCCCCAATGGCTTAACCGGCGTCCCCTTCGGCTCCGCCCCCGCCGATGTCGTCCGCATTCTCGTCGAACGCACCGGCCTCACCCCCCCAGAATCTCTCCCCACCACTTTCGATGTCCTCGAACTCACCGGGGGCAATTTCGCCGGCCAAGAAGTCCAAAAATGGACGCTCGAATTCGTCAACCAAAAATTCGCCTCCGCCATCATCCACCTCAAAATCGATGGCCGCGCCCTCACCACCTTCACCGAAATTAAATCCCATCTCGTCGCCAAATATGGCCCCCCCACCGGCGAACGCAAACTCACCCCTCCCAATAACCTCAAAAAAAATCAGCCCTCCAACGATCCCAACCCCTCCCTCACTTACGGCCGACTCGTCTATTGGAAATTTACCCCCACCCTCACCGAAAAAAATCTCCGCTACATCGCCTGCCAAGCCTCCGATTCCACAGGCCATTCCACCAACGATCCCTCCAAACTCCAACTCTCCCTCGAATACACCGATCAAACCCTCCTCCCCCCCTCCAAGTCCGCCGCCAAAGCAGAATCCAAAAGTAGTGCGCCCATCAAAAAAGAAGACCTCTAATCTCACCCCCATCCCCCAATCCCCATGCCCTCCACCAGAATCCAAGAACTCCCCCCCGACGATCGCCCCCGCGAAAAACTCGCCAACCACGGCGCCGCCTCCCTCTCCGATAGCGAACTCATCGCCATCCTCCTCCGCACCGGCCTCGTCGGCGTCAATGTCATCGAACTCTCCCGCCAACTCCTCCAAAAATTCCAATCCCTCGGTGGTCTCGCCCGTTGCTCTGTCAAAGAATTGGCCAGCGTCAAAGGCATCGGCCCCGCCAAAGCCGTCCAACTCGCCGCCGCCTTCGGCCTCGCTTCCCGACTCGCCAAAGAATCCCTCTCCAAACAAAAAATCGATAGCCCAGAACTCGTCTACGCCCTCCTCGGCCCCTCCATGCGCGCTCTCTCCAAAGAATCCCTCCAAATTATCCTCCTCGATACCAAACTCCAACTCATCCGCTTCGAAGAAATTTCCCTCGGTTCCCTCAACGAAAGCATCGCCCACCCCCGCGATATCTTTCGCCCAGCCATCCTCTTCTCCGCTTACGCCGTCATCCTCGTCCATAATCACCCCTCAGGTGATCCCTCACCCAGCGACGCCGATCGGCGCATCACCCATCGCCTCAACGAAGTCGCCACCCTCCTCCAAATCAAATTCTTCGACCACGTCATCATCGGCTCCCCAGATAATCATCGACTCCCCTACTTCTCCTTCCGCGAAGCCGGCCTCCTCTAATCCATCCTCAACCTCTTCCACCTCGCACCGCTCGTGATCCACCCAACCGCCCTCATCCACCCCTCCGCCCAACTCGGCTCCCACATCTCCGTCGGCCCCTACGCCATCATCGAAGCCCATGCCCAAATCGGTGACCACTCCATCATCCAATCCCACGCCCTCATCACCTCCCACACCCGTCTCGGCTCCCATAATCTCGTCGGCCACGGCTCGGTCATCGGCTCCGATCCCCAAGATCTCTCCTTCAATCCCTCCACCACCAGCTTCGTTCACATCGGCAACCATAACCAGTTCCGCGAACATTGTACCGTCCACCGCAGCTCCACCGAAGGCCACGCCACCACCGTCGGTCACCACTGCTTCCTCATGGCAGGCTCCCACATCGCCCACGATTGCCTCCTCGGTGATCACATCGTCATCGCCAATCACGCCCTCCTCGCCGGCCACGTCACCGTCGGCGATCGCGTCTTCATCGGCGGCGGCGCCGTCTTCCATCAATTCGTCCGCATCGGCACCCTCGCCATCTGCCAAGGCATCTCCGGCTTCGGAAAAGATATCCCCCCCTACACCACCGCCGCCGAAGTCAACGGCATCGCGGGCCTCAATAACCTCGGCCTCCGACGCGCCGGCTTCTCCACCGACCAACGCGCCGAAATCAAAGAAGCCTTCCATCTCCTCTATCGCAGTCACTTAAATACCTCCCAAGCCCTCGCCGCCGCCGCCACCCGCACCTGGTCCCCCACCGCCCAAGCTTTCTGGGACTTCGTCGCCTCCGCCAAAAAACGCGGCATCTGCGACCTCATCGCCTCCCGCCACTCCGCCCCACCCGCAGATCCCCAATCTCCCCCACCGCAAATATAAATTGTCCCCACCCCTCGCCTCGTTTAAAAACTCCCCTCGGTTTTTATCCTCGTCCACCTCATGCCCTTTTTTAAACGATCACTCCTCCTCCTCCCCATCCTCCCCATCCTCCTCCTCACTGGCTGCGAATCCACCTCCACCCCAACCCCCGTCGCCAAACCCTCCTCCTCCGTTAACGCCTCCAAACCCCTCAAATCAGGCCAACGCCTCCTCGTCCGCACCACCGCTTACACCCAAACCGAACCCGGCGGCTGGGCCAACGGCGTCGGCGGTCGCCTCCGCTACAACCTGACCAATAGCTCCGCCGCCAGCGATTGGTCCTGGCTCCCCGTCGATACCACCTTCCGCATCCCCTCCACCGGCCGCCAATACATCATCGAAGATTACGGCAGTGCCCTCATCGGCCGACGCACCATCGACCTCTTCTGCCCCTCTCGCTCCCTCATGAACCAATGGGGCTGTCGCCAAGTCGAAATCGAAATCATCCGCTGGGGGAGCCCACGCCGTAGCCTCGAAATCCTCGGAGACCGCCGACGCCACCCCCAAGTCCGCGCCATGGTCAACGCTCTCACCGAACAATCTCGCGGCTTCCCCAGCCAGTTTCACCGCCTCAACACCGAGTAACCGCATCCCACCCTTCATCCAGCCCTCTCCTCACATGCACATCTTCGTCACCGGCGGCGCCGGCTACATCGGCAGCATCTGCGTCGAACAACTCCTCAACGCCAACTACACCGTCACCGTCTTCGATAACCTCACCGAAGGACACCGCCGCGCCGTCGACCCCCGCGCCCACCTCATCGTCGGCGATCTCCAATCCCCTCCCTCCATCACCCACGCCCTCCAATCCGCCCAGCCAGACGCCGTCATGCACTTCGCCGCCAACGCTCTCGTCGGCGAATCCATGGAAAATCCCTCCAAATATTTCCAAAATAATCTCGTCGGCGGTCTCCATCTCCTCGACGCCATGGTCGCCACCAACGTCAAAAAACTCGTCTTCTCCTCCACCTGCGCCACCTTCGGCCCCCCAGATCACTCTCCCATCGATGAGTCCACCCCCCAAAAACCCATCAATCCCTACGGCGAATCCAAACTCCTCTTCGAAAAAATCCTCCGCTGGTATGACGAAATCCATGCCCTCCGCTTCACCGCCCTCCGCTACTTCAACGCCGCTGGCGCCACCGAAAAATTCGGCGAAGATCATCGCATCGAAACCCATCTCATCCCCAATGTCCTCAAAGTCGCCCTCGGCCAAAAGGATTCCGTCCACATCTTCGGCACCGATTACCCCACCCCCGACGGCACCTGCATCCGCGACTACATCCACATCCTCGACCTCGCCCAAGCCCACATCCTCGCCCTCAAAACCGAAAAAAGCGCCTTCTATAACCTCGGCACCGGCGGCGGCACCAGCGTCCGCGAAATCATCGCCACCTGCGAAAAAATCACCGGGAAATCCATCCCCACCATCGAACAACCCCGTCGCCCCGGCGACCCCGCCCGCCTCATCGCCGCCAGCGACAAAATTCGCCAAGAACTCGGCTGGTCCCCCCAATTCCAAAACATCGAAAAAATCATCGCCAGCGCCTGGTCCTGGCACCTCCAAAACCCCCAAGGCTACCAAGACTAACCCCCACCATTCACCTCAAATTCCCCCCACAAGTATCCCCCCATCCGCGCGACCTCCGTTGTAGCCGGGTTCACTGAGCCCGGCACCCCCGCTACCCACACGCCCGCCACCCAGCATCACTGACCCCAGCGACAACTCCACCCGCCACCCGGCACCCGCCACCCCACAGGGATCCCAGCGACTAGCCGAGGTTGAGCGAAGCGACACCCCCAGCATCCCACAAAATGCCCCCCGACCTCGGCAAGAGTAGCACCGTCACGAAGAAAGCCAGATCAAGAACCAAGCGGATCAAGGGACGGAACCGTTTTCCACCCTACCCAACCCTTATGCCAAAATAGGTAAACACCACCCGCCAGATGGATCGTGCTCCCCTCGTCACCGTGATTTTGCTGCAGATCATCCAGGAACGCCAACCCCTCCTCCTCCCCTGGCAGCGAAGCCCACGCCACCCCACACTCCCCGGCCAGCCTCCTGACCAAGCGGACATCCTCCTCCTCCGGACTTTGGCGCAAAGATTGGAGCTGGATGAAGCAGACGAAGGTGGATAAGTGATCAGGAATGGTAGTCATAGACTCCCAACATCGCTCCACTTCCCGCTTTCTCACCCGAGCCCAAGTCACTCCCGCGAAGCGGCTTCGTTCAACCAGTCGCTCAGCTTGAGGTCGTTCTCCAAAGAAATACTCCATGGCAACAGCCTACATTGAAACCACAATTCCCAGCTATTACACGTCGCGGCCAGCACGAGATGTCGTTCAATTGACGCGTCAGACCCACACCAAGATATGCTGGGACAGCGGTTGTTCTGGCTTCGAGCTGTTCACATCGCAAGAGACGATCAATGAAGCTTCGCGTGGAGATACCGATATAGCAGCGAAGCGTCTTGAACTCCTGAGTATCGTATCAGTGCTAGAGATTACCTCGCGCGTCGAGGAATTGACCAAGAGACTCCTCTCCGCTGGACTCGTCCCCGCGAACGTGGCATCCGATGCGATTCACATCGCGACAGCAAGCGTTCATGGAATGGACTTCCTCGTAACTTGGAACTTTAAGCACATCGCCAATCCCCATATTTACTCTGAATACCATTGATGGCTGGACATATGAGTTCGATGCAACCAATGGCAAGATCGCGTCAACAAAGAAAACGAAAAAGGCTAACTAGTCAGTGGTGGCAACGGTGGGTAACGTCGGGAGTTCGCTTCGCTCTGGACATCCCCCGGCCGCGGTGCCACACCTTTGATCGTTCGGCAAAGAAATGAAGAAACTTTTCATCACCGCAATGCTGGCAGCCAGCGTTGGAACCGCACCGGCATTGCTCATTCTGGTGCTGGTGGATCTCGTGGTCGTGCGCCTTACCAACATGCCGAGCTCGATGATGTCCCTTGGATTCATGGGTGCGCCACTTTTCTTCCCTTTCGTTGTGATTGGCACGATCTTAAGTTGTCGCTCTTCCCTGATGATCAGGATGAGACCACTTCTAATTACTCTTAGCATTCTTTCAGTGGCAGTAACCGGCTTAGTATCTGCCTATTGGTGCTACATACTGACCCATGGATTCATGGGATGAACACGGCCGAACAAGCCGAGACACAGCAACCCCTATCCGCCGCCCTGTTTTCATGCTCTCCCGAAGTTTCAACCTCAACCCCGCGTTCAACGCTGGCTCCCGCTAGTGGGGTTGCCATCGCTTGACGTTCGGGCAATCGCCAAGACAAAGTCTCGCCCGGGAGGGTGCTTTACGAAGACCAATCAGCGGGTAGGATCACACGGCATAGAGACGGGTTACATTGAGACGACGATTCCCAGCTACCTGACGGCTCGCCGCAGCCTTCAGGAGCCGCTGGCATATCATCAACAGATCACTCAGGACTGGTGGGATCATCAGCGGACGCGGTTTCGTCTCTACTCGTCGATTGCGGTGCGCGCAGAGATTTCCAAGGGCGACGCCTCCGCTGTCGCAAGGCGGTTGAAGGTGATGATGGGCATACCAGAGTTGGATGTCACCGCAGAGGTTGAGCCGCTTGCCGATTCCAACGTCCAGCTTCTGCAACTGCCTCCGAACGCAGAGATGGATGCAACGCACGTTGCTTTTGCAATTGTCCATCGGATGGACTACTTGCTGACATGGAACTGCACGCATCTTGCGAATGCCACGCTCCAGAAGACATTGTTTGAGTATTGCACTTACCACCACCTTCACATGCCCGTGATTTGCACTCCTGAAATCCTCACCAAGCCACAGAGATGAAAGACCCCATTGTCCAAGAAGTCCGTGAAGCCAGAGCCGCTGTCGCAGCCGACTTTGGTTTCGACCTCCACAAGTTCTTCGCATGGGCGAAGACGCACACCGCCGCTGAGCGCAAAGCCAAGCACTGGCTGCCAACCGGCCCAAACAAAACGCTGGAGACAGCCAGCGGGGCGGTCTCCCCCTTGGCTCGGAAGCGCCGCGGGGGCCCCGCCCGTGCCTCAGCTTAGTCGTTAGGCGTTCTCGCACCTCTCTGATAGATGCGGCGAAGTAAGCGGGAAATAGCCACCAGTAACGATCCTGATCCGGCTCCCCAATGGCGAGGATTGCAATAGCCAGATTGGGAATAAGCCAACCGAAAAATCCCCAGAGCAGGCTCCCGAACACTCGTCTGGCAATGCTGGAACGTTGCCTCGGGGAATCGGTGCTTGGGTTCATTGGTGAGATGCGTTCGTCGTCGACTCACCCCCAAATCAGGCGAGCGGGGTGCCGCGATGACCCGGCAGATGCCACACGGGGCGTTGGCCGCATCCGTTTTGTTTGCCCCGCTTCATTGCATGGTGATTTATATCTGAATCGCGGGCTTCCGTCCCTTGGAAAGATCAATGATGGCGGTCCTCGTGCTGGGGTGAAACGAGATCCCCGCAATCCAATGGCGGTGATCGTCTCCGTCGATCGTGTGCACTACCGTCTCTCCAGAATGGTCAGTGACCCGCAATTCCGTGGAGTAGAAGTCGCTGAAGTTCCAATACTGAACCACGGATGGCGGCGCGCCGACTGCCTGGGTGAAGGCGGCGGACCAACCCGCGTGACACCGCCGCGGTTCGCGACAACGCGTGGTTGGGCACGGGGATCATTTGGTTTTGGGCTTCGCCGGTGCGCTCTGGATGCGGACAAGAACCGTGTCCAGTGACTGCCAAGACAGGGTATTCCGCTCACCGGGGATATACCACTCCACCTCGGTGTCCTTAATGGGGCGGACACTCAAATGCCAGTTGCAGCCAACCAGAAATTCACCGGCGTGACGGAGAAAGACAAGGAAACGACCGGGTTTGAAATGAACCTGAGCACAAATAAACGACTCGCCCCCGTAAATCTTGATCTCCTTCGGCAACTTGCCCTTGAGGGTCTGTTGAACCGTGGCGTGGGCAATCTCACCGTAGTCGAAGGGCTGGGATTTCGTTTCAGCCTTCTCGACGCGGGAGATGTCCACAATGGCGATGACCTCGGCACGCTCAATCATCTCGTCCTCGGGAGCGTAATACGCTTTGGCGTCGGCGTGTGGCACTGCGCCAGCCAGCGATGCAGCGAAGAGGACGGCGAGGAAATTCCAGAGATTTCTTTTTGGGTAGCTCATAGAGTGGGTGAGGAGGGCGGCGGGTAGGTTACGGGTCACTCCAAGGACTCCAAAGGCAATCACCCCGAGCAGTCCACTGATCATGGTGAGCATTCCGAGAAGAGGCATGTTTTGCAGAAGGAAGTGGCCCCCGTTCTTCGGCCCCAGTCGGGTGGATGAAAGCGATGGTTGCGGGGATGGTGGAGGATTTAGGGGAGAGTCCGCGGGGATGCAATGTTCAAAGAGGAAACGCCGAAACTAGGTGGGGGCTGGCTGGTTTTGATGCCGCCTCCTCGGCTTGGCGACTTTGGATTCCGTGACCTGCTTGCCCTCTCTTTTTACAGAAAAATCATTGCTCAGCCCCAGTCGGTCATTCAGCCTCGAGCATTTCCCTAACTTTTTATGAAAAAACTCTGGTTACTTCCCCTAAGCCTCACTACTGCCGTGCTTTTTTGCGCCGAAATCCCCTCGGCATTCGCCCAGGATGCCCCGCCAGCTGAAGTCGACGATTCCTTGCCCCTGGAGAAGTTGCCGGAGCGGATCAAGCAGATTGATGATGATTTCAAGAAGCGGGCGGGTGCCTTCGTTGCTGTCGTGGATGCGGAGGCCGCGGCGAAGCGCATCAGCGAAACCTTTGCCCAACTCCTCCGAGCACTGGCTCTAGCACCGCAGTTCAATTTCAATGAGTTAAGCATGAATATCCCGCAGAAAAGCGGGGCGATCTCTGCTGAGCAGCCCGATCCAGGGACGGGGGCGCCGGGTGTCCGGAGCATCCCGCCGAGAAACGAGGCCATCTATGCGGCGTCAAAGGAATTGGAGGCGGCCGCCAAATTACAGCAAATCCGCATCAACGCGGTGATCAGCGACTTCTCGAAAGTACTCTCCCAGCGCTTGAGCGCCTCGGTGCTCGGAATGCCCAAGCCAGAGGAACTCGCCACCTTGATTCAAACGATTGAACGGATTCAGGGCACGATGCGGCGGAGAATGCTCAGCATCAGTACCGGAAACGGATCGGTCTCAAGCGAAAATCTCCTCGCCGCTTTGAAGGCCGTCAAACAACTCGTCGAGGCAGACAATACCCATTCCGCCACCGCAGTTCCGGCGGCAATCGCGGCTTTTCGGAACGGCGCTGCCATGCGTAGTGAATTGTTCAAACAAGATGAAATCCGGGATCTCATTACCCGCTACCTTGAGCCCATGCGCAAAGCGACCGAGGAGCAAGGGATCGCTATTGAGGCCATGATCGAAGCGCACAAGCCCGCCCAGCAAATCGCCACGGCCGTCGAGACCTACACTCAAGCCGTCAAGCAGTTCAATAGCCTCTTGACCGGAGCAGATTACTATAATGGGACGGGGCCGGGCTTCTCGGAGGCGACTGCAGATTTCTACCGCCACGTCGCCGCCGCTCTCCGGTCTTTGGAAAATAACGAATATGAGGCGGCCGATCGATCCTTGAAGGATGCGGCAGGAATGGAGCGCCAACAGTTTGCGCCTTCCAGTATCAGAAACCGCCGAAAGAGTGGCGGCGACTCTGAAGCCAGAGCGCAAATTGTCGGCAGGCTTCAGAAAGAATTGGCGGAAAAATTCACCAAACTCCGCGAGCAAACCAAAGCCGATATCAACACCCGGATTTCGACTTTAAAGGATTCGGCAGACATCACGGCCCTCATCTTGGAAATCGAAAAACGTGCCCGTCCGCTGCGCATGAACAGCGATGGTTCAACGAACGACGAATTGGGGCAACTGAATGTCGCCCTGAGGGAACTGCAACGGGCATGGGCGGCGAACAGCGCGCAAACCATCGCCCGCCTCGATCAGCAAATTGTCATGATTCAACAAGAACCATTAATAGCCTTCAGGAAGGAATTCACGGCGTTACAAAACCGGATTCGGCGAACCCTTTTCGTGGACATCTACAAAGCACCAGAACTCAACGCCCCACCCTATCTAGACAAGGATCCCGATGCCGCCGTGGAAGCCTTTTGCGATGACCTTGTGCTCCGCGGTGATTGGCAGCGCTTGCTCGGTATTCTCCAAAGTCGCACCCCCGTCGTCGTGCAGAGAACTGGCCCGAAGGAAGACGAGACGATCCTCGCCCTTCGTTCCTATCTCTCAGGGAAAAATTCCGAGTTGGCCGAGCAATGGGCCGATGCGGTGCTCGCTTACAAAGTCGTCCTCCGGAGCACCGCCACACGCGCTCCCATTCAGGCCGCCGCCGAAAGCATCAAAGCGATTGCCAAAGCCCATCCCGAAGCAATCGCTGAAGCCGCCACTCGAGAAAAAACCGAAGTCAACGCCCCTCCCACCGAAAAGCCCTCCACAAAAACCTCGACTCCTCGGCCAGTAGCTAACTGACAACCTGCGGGGAATTGGCTTTCGCCCCCCTGCCGATAGGCTTGCGCCTCGCTTTACATCCAAGGCACGGGAGATGCGGGGCGACGGCGGAGAGAAGAAGGCGAGCCTCCGACGGGCAATAGCCAGATGCCTCGCACCGAACGAGAAACAAACGAACGCCCATTGCCGTGCGACTAATGCCGCCACCCGTGCCGAACTGATCCACGGAGTCGCTCCGATCCACTCAGACCCGATTATTTAGACAGTCGAAACTTGCCGTTGCCACCGGAATCAACCTCGATGAGATAATTTTCCCGGATGGAGAATTGATCTTCAAGGAGGACAGTTTTCGGGTCGGCCAGGGAGTTTGCATTGGGGTGATAGACGTAGCCGATGGGCTCGCTCGGAGCAAACGGTGAGACGAAGGTAGCGGCGTCGGGCAAATAATTCGGGACGAGGCCCTGCAGTGACGGCGGAAATTTGCCTCCATGATCGTCGGCATACAATTTGCAGGCCATGGCGATTTGGCGGGCGTGGGAAAGAGATGCGGCAGCTTGGGCCTTGCTGCGGAGCGAGGTGACCATGGGGGAAGTGGCCACGGAGTTGGCTGGGGTGGAGGAGGTTGGGGACTCCAATTGAATCGATTGATTGATGGCGAGCCAGCCATTGGGCAAATGAGAGATGACCGTATAAAAGGAATGCGATTTATTTGCTTCGAGGAGCTTTTTGACGAGCGTCAACTGTGCGGGGGTGGTGCTTGGTTGCGTGGCAATCATTTCTTTTTGGAGGCGGACGACTTGGTTGCCAGCGAGGGCGGTGGCGATGAAAAATCCGTTGCCCATTTTAGGAAGTCCACTGGCGAGTTGGCTAAACTCGGAGGTATTCTTGAATCCTTGGCCGGTGGTCTTGGCGGCAATGATCTCTCGGACAATTTTTTCTCCAGTGGCCACAATCAAGTAGCCACCCCATTGGGCGATCGTGGGGCAGACTTCTAGAGGGAGATCGTTTAAGGGTGGCAGAATCCGCAGGTGAAGATCAGCTTGGTCGATTTTCGTGAGGTGGTCATGGGACTCAATCAACTTGTCCATTTGGCGGAAAATCCGCTCACTTTTGACTTGAAAAAGCAAGGCGACTTGAGGGGCAGGGAAGGAAACTTTTTGATCGGGAATCGGCAGCGCAATCGGTTTGTCGGAATCAAGGGTAATAATAATCCCCACCGAATCAGCAAGTGAACCAAGCGCGTCTTGAAGACTCAGACCTAGTTCCGTGCTGAATTGGAGGAGGGCTTTTTCAAGAGTCGTTTTGGCCTCAGGAATGTCGGATTGGGCGACCTCCTTTTGGAGAAAGGCCACAATGGCGTTGGCGTCGCAGTTTGCGAAGCCCGCGATGGCGGTATGAGGAGGAAGAAAGTCGAGCGCCGAGAGCGTTTGGGGAGTTTTACCGAAGGCAGACCAAAAAGGACGATCGCCTTGGCCAGTGCGATGGTGGACAAAGAGTTTGTCTCTCGAAACCTTGGGGGCGATGGCGAAAGAACTGGCGCCCACGCCTGTGGAGTGTTGCACGCCACTGTGGGTGTAGA
>Ga0114966_10004958_pt1 | contig 11349 bp, 12 predicted proteins | sample M_130207_XF_Meta_FD_87029 | JGI IMG/M metagenome (GOLD analysis project Ga0114966, IMG submission 87029) | Freshwater microbial communities from Lake Montjoie, Canada to study carbon cycling - M_130207_XF_MetaG | ecosystem: Environmental > Aquatic > Freshwater > Lake | place: Lake Montjoie...
ACACGGGTTTTTTACGGTTTTAGCCGGGGTCCAAATATTATCGAGAGTGGGTGCACATTATATTGTTAAAAACACTACCAACGATCGCTTATTCTCTAAAACCGAAGCGTTATATAAAATTAATAGTTATACAAGCTTTGGACTCTCCTATCAGAATAAATTTAATTCTCGCTTGGATTGGATTTGTGCATTTAAGATAAAACATGCTAATGGCAACACCTTTAAAAAAGAATATCCATTTCATGAACGTTTAATTGTTTCTAGTCTGAACATTGGCCTTGTTTTTTAGTTTTAAAGCCTTACTTAAAATCCATAATTTATTTCTAAACTCGAAATTTGCATTGTTACTTTGCCATGCATTATGGAATATCATTATTATACAACCGAGGTAATTCAGGTGATCGACGAAACATTACAAGTAAAAAGATTTATCTTGAAAATGTCTAATGATGTTGAATTTCGATTTCAATCTGGACAGTTTATTATGCTCGATTTGCCTATCGCCTCCACTCAAACAAATAGAAGTTTCAGTATAGCTTCAGCACCAAGCAACAATAATATATTTGAAATCTGTATTGTTAAAAAAGAAGATGGGATAGGTACCTCGTGGATATGGGAAAATATGAATGTTGGAACGCATTTGCAATGCACTACCGCTTTAGGTAAGTTTATGCTTCCTGAAACTATTGAAAGCGATCTCTGCTTTATTGCAACAGGCACCGGTATTGCTCCTGTGCGCAGTATGATATTGGATATCTATTCTAACCAAAAAGCGCACAAGAACATCTATGTGGTTTTTGGCAACCGTTGGATTAAAGATATTTTATATCGCGAAGAATTTGAGGCGTTACAAGCTGAACATCCAGAATTTCACTTTATACCCGTGCTTAGCAGAGAAACAAGAGCAAACTGGCTAGGTCATATTGGTTATGTTCATGCCGTGTATGAGAAGCTATTCGAAGATAGACGAGCCGCAACTTTCTTGCTATGTGGCTGGAATGCAATTGTTAAGGAGGCTCGCGATAGAATTAAAGCCATGGGTTACACTAAAAAGGACATGAAATATGAGCTTTATGATTAGTAAAGTAAAAACGAATAAACCGAAAATAACAGTCAAAAAAGCACTTAATATGAGGAATAGAAGACATGTGGTAGCCTTTTTTGGTATTATATTTGTAATTGATTTCGCAGAATAAACCGAATTGCAGCAAAATCGTTAAATTTGCCTTTTTAAAGTTCACCGTCCCAAAATCATGAAAAAATTAATATTTGTGTTTTTATCAATTTTATTGGCCTTTGGTGCTAGTGCACAAGTAGATACAAAAGCGCAGACCCTTTTGAATGAGCTATCAGCTAAATACAAAAAATACAAAAGCATAAAAGCACAATTTGCCTATACCCTTGAAAGCAAGGCAAGTAAAATGAAACAAACCCAAAAGGGTGTGTTAAATTTAAAAGGGAATAAGTTTAAGGTTGAGGTTGCAAATAAAGAAATCACTTGCGATAGCAAAACTGTATGGACTTATAGCTCTGCCGACAACGAGGTGCAAATCAACAACTACAACCCGAATGAGAATGGATTTAATCCAGCGCAGATTTTTACGATGTATGAAAAGGGCTTTAGCTATAAATTCGTCGAAGAGAAAACAGAAAACGGAAAAGCGGTAGCTCAAATTGAGTTAACGCCTACAGATAAAAATAAAAAATTCTTCAAGGTTAAACTTTTCATTGATAAGGTGGGCAAACAAATTGTACGTTCGAGCGTGTACGATAAAAACGGAAATATATATACCTATGAAGTACAAAGTTTCCAAGGCGATGTAGTTTTAAACGATAACTTCTTCACCTTCGATGCTGCAAAGCATCCAAATTGCGAGGTAAATGATTTAAGGAACCCATAAGTTCTTCTTTCATAAGGTTTAATTGTCCTACTTTTTTAATCTTAATCTAATACATACTATATTCGTTGAGTGATTAATCGCCGGGTTGCCGATGGGCTCAACTTATTTAATAAACTCACATTACGGAGAGTTTTTAATGCAATCCAAGTTTGGAGTAGTTACCATCTGGCTAAACTCTTATCGAAACCAATCCATTGGGGCGATCCAATTAGTATAAGTATTGAGCCAACCACGAGCTGCAATTTGAGGTGTCCCGAATGTCCAAGTGGGCTTCGATCGTTTTCTAGGCCAATCGGAATGCTTCAAGACGATCTTTTTGAAAAGGCCATTGAAGAGCTGTCTCAACGAACTATTTATCTTCTATTGTATTTTCAGGGAGAGCCCTATTTAAATAGAAACTTCATTCGCTATGTTAATTTAGCACACCGCAGAAATCTTTATGTTGCCACTTCAACAAATGCACATTATTTGAATAATGAGATGGCACGAATAACGGTAGAGAGTGGCCTGGATCGACTAATTATTTCTATTGACGGAACAACGCAAGAGAGCTATGAAAAATATAGGATAGGTGGCCACCTAGATCATGTTTTGGAAGGCACACGAAATATAGTAAAATGGAAACATGCGCTTTGCAGTGCTAAGCCTCATCTAATTTTTCAAATGGTAGTGTTTAGTTCAAATGAGCATCAGATAAAGGATCTTTATACTTTAGCAAAAACAATAGGAGTGGATGAGGTGAGGTTAAAGACGGCACAAGTAAATGACTTTGTTAATGGCAGTCCTTTACTACCGAAACAGCAACAGTATAGTCGTTATCGGAAAAATAGCGACGAAGAATATGTTTTAAAAAACAAATTAAAAAACCAATGCTGGCGGTTATGGAGCAGTGCTGTTATTACCTGGGATGGGGCAGTAGTACCATGTTGTTTTGATAAAGATGCCTTGCATCCAATGGGTAATATCCAAGCCTCTTCGTTTAGAAAGGTATGGAGAAATCAAACTTATCGAAATTTCCGTTCAGCATTATTGCAATCGAGAAGTGAAATTGAGATTTGCAAAAATTGTAGTGAAGGAACTCAGGTTTGGAAATAAATACAAAAGCCCACTAACAATCGTTAGTGGGCTTTTGTATTATAAATGAGAAACAGCCGATTAGGCTATAGTAATGCCTTTTTCTAAATAAACATCTTGAACGGCATGTAACAATTCAACACCTTCGTTCATTGGCTTTTGGAATGCTTTACGTCCCATTATTAAACCTTGTCCACCACCACGTTTATTAATAACTGCGGTAATTACAGCATCTGCTTTATCACCTGCGCCTTTACTTTCGCCGCCACTATTAATTAGTCCGGCACGGCCCATATAACAGTTCGCTACCTGATAGCGACATAAGTCGATTGGGTTATCGCTAGACAGCGCTGTGTACATTCTTTCATCTAACTTGCCATAGCTGCTACCACCTGTATTTAACGCTTTGTATCCACCATTATTTTCTGGTAGTTTTTGTTTTATTATATCCGCCTGAATTGTTACTCCCAAATGATTGGCTTGTCCGGTTAAGTCGGCACTTGCGTGGTAATCTACGCCATCTTTTTTGAATGAGCTGTTACGCAAGTAGCACCATAAAACGGTTGCCATACCTAGTTCGTGAGCATATTCGAATGCCTTAGCAACTTCTACAATTTGACGTGCTGCTTCTGGAGATCCGAAATAGATGGTTGCGCCAACGGCTACCGCACCCATGTTCCAAGCGTCTTTAATATTGCCATACATTACCTGATCATATTTGTTAGGATAGGTAAGAATTTCGTTGTGATTAATTTTAACAATAAAAGGAATTTTGTGTGCATATTTACGCGATACAGAACCTAAAACGCCATAGGTAGAAGCGATAGCATTACAACCACCCTCCATTGCTAATTTTACTAAGTTTTCACCATCGAAGTAAATTGGATTTTTTGCAAAAGAAGCACCAGCACTATGCTCAATTCCTTGATCTACGGGTAGGATACTTAAATAACCGGTACCAGCCAATCTGCCATGGTTATAAAGCGTATTCATGCTACGCAACGTTTGAATATTTCGATTGCTGTTCGTCCATACTTCGTCAACGAAATTTGGCGAGGCAGCATGAATCATGCTTTTGTCAATGGTTTTGCATTCGTGGTTTAAAAGCAACTCGGCTTTCGCTCCTAGCAACTCTTGAATTTGATTGTAGTTCATTTGAAAAAGATTTTTTAATGATGATAATTATTTCACACGCTCAACATAAGCGCGAGTACGGGTATCAATTTTAATTCGTTCGCCTTCATTTACGAACATAGGCACCATAACTTCAGCACCTGTTTCAACGGTGGCCGATTTCAACGCATTGGTGCTTGTATCGCCCTTAACTGCGGGCTCACTATACGTGATTTCCAATTCCACAAACGTTGGTGGAGCAGCCATAATAGGTTGATCTTCGAAAAAAGTAATAGTAACGTCCATTTCTTCTTTCAGAAAGTCGATGCTATCGCCGAAATATTCTTTTGGAACATACGTTTGATCAAAGGTATCCTTATCCATACAAACGAAATTTTCACCGTCGTTGTATAAATATTGCATTATTTTATAATCTACACGTACGATATCAACTTCTTCCCCACTGCGAAAACGATTTTCTACAATTTTATTGTTTTTGATGTTACGCATGCGTGCTTGATAGAAAGCGCGAAGGTTTCCCGGTGTACGGTGCTGCCAATCGAATATCTGTACTAGTTCTCCATTATATTTTAAGAACATGCCGTTGGATACATCTTGTGTTGTTGCCATTGTTTGAGTATTACGATTAATTTATTGATTTTGAAGCGCGAAAATAAGAAAAATACGTTTAAAGAGGCGGATTTTCTTTCGGTTCGCCTTTAGCAAAATTAAGAATTAAATTACGGGATAGTAAAATAATCGCAGTACAAAAGGATTTACAAGCAAACTATAATTTGAGGATATAGAGCTTGTTGGGCAAGTGCTACATATGTCGATCTTGAAACTCTCTTAGAAAATCGCGTAGCAAATAAAATGTAGAGGTATAACCCTCTAATTCTAGCTGATCTGGCTTATCAAAAATGTCGTGATAGTAAGTGTAGTCTCCTCTTTGATAAATAAAGAAGGAATGAACACCTTTTTGTGTGAACCAATAATGGTCACTGTTGGCTGCTTTTCCTCGCTGTTCAATGTTCATATGATAGCGCCCAAAGTGTTCTTTCATTTGAAGCACCGACATTTCATCCGGAAATACGGTGCCATTAACTACCGTGATACCATTTTTCCCGGTGCCCATTAAGTCTAAATTGAGCACAAATCGTGTTTTTTCTAAGGGCACAAGAGGGTGTTCCACATAGTATTTAGAGCCTATCAAGCCGGCCTCTTCACCAGCGAATGCAATAAAAATTACGGTGTATTTTGGTGGATGGAAGCGATACATTCTAACGAAGTCCAACATCATGGCTACGCCAGATGCGTTGTCGTTTGCACCTGGGAAAAAGATATACTTCCCCATCATACCCAAGTGATCGTAATGGGCGCTTATGATGATATATTTTTCTGGATAATCGCTACCACGAATATAGCCTATAACATTGCGACTATGGTAGTTTTTTACCAGTTGGGCATCTACATTAAAGGTTATTGTTTTGCTATTTCGGTTTATCTTGTCTGCCTTTATGGTGAAGCGTGCATATTTTAATTGCGTTTGTTCAGCATCCCAAGTAAGTTTACCATAGGTTACAATAATAATTGCCTTTGCCTTATATCTATTTTTGTAGATGATAGACATCATTTTTTTTCGTGATTCTGGACTACGGAATGAAGATACATCTATAGCAATTACCTTCTTTTTTAGATGTTTATGGAATTTACGAAATTGTTTTTTATCGAAAATTGTAGCACTATCAGCCCAAGCTATTTCATAGGTCCCTTTAATGCTTTTGCTGGCAGCATCTACCAAAAAATGGTAACCTTGAACCAAATCAACACCATCGATGTTAATTTGCATTTCATTAGGGAAAGTGTTAATGTTGAAATTAAAATCCTGAAAGAAATTATTATTGAAGGTAAGCACATTCTCTGCCGCTAACCTACCTGCAATATAGTCAGCCGCAAGTGAGTCGCCATGTTGCACATACCCTCTTCCATGCATTCCTGGACTGCATAGCTCATTTAGGGTCATACGAACATTTTCTGCATCCTGAGCAAATGTAGCAGTGCTAAATAAAAAGCAAAAGGAAACTAAAAATAAACGAATTTGTTTTTTCATTAAAGCAGAGTTAACGAATAGCTATACGTTTCCATAATCATATTCGCCAATAGTTTTTTACAACTTTCTTCCACCGCACTTTTAGCCTCATCTTCAGAATTAGCTTCAATTTCGAGTGTTATGTTTTTACCTACTCGCACACTATCTATGTTGAGATAACCCATTTGTTGTAATCCATGTGTTACGGCTTTTCCTTGTGGATCGAGTAGAGCTGCCTGAGGCATAATTTGAATACTAGCTTTATATTTCATGATGAAAATTTTACTTAACGAGTTGCAAATATACGTTATCGGATAATTTATAGATTGTATTATCGAAATGACTTTCTATTTTTCTGCCACATACTTAATTGAGGCTCAGCTGCTTTTTGAATTTGAGCTTTATTTTTCTTCTCGTAAAGTTGTTGCACAATTAAGGCACCTACTTTCAATGCATCGTTGGAAGGTGTGCTATTTAAATCTTCAGCTTTGAAGTAGTTTTCAATAAATTTTGTGTCAAAATCACCACTTCTAAATTTAGGGTGATGCGTTACAAAGGTGCCAAAAGGCAAGGTTGTTTCTATACCTACGATGGTATAATCGTCGATGGCTCTCATCATATTCTCTATTGCAGCCTCTCGACTATTGGCGTGCACAATGAGCTTTGCAATCATCGGGTCATAATAAATGGGAATCTCCATTCCTTGTTCAAAACTATCGTCAACACGAACACCAAAACCTTGAGGTGTTTTATATGTGGAAAGGGTTCCTATATCGGGTAAGAAATTATTGGCAGGATCTTCAGCGCAGACACGAAGTTCGATGCTATGACCATTGATTTTTAGGTCCTCTTGTTTAAACCAAAGCGTCTCGCCTTGCGCCACCCTGATTTGTGCTTTCACTAAGTCTATTCCTGTGATTTGTTCTGTTACTGGATGTTCCACTTGCAATCGGGTGTTCATCTCAAGAAAATAGAAGTTAAGATTCTCATCCATTAAAAATTCTACTGTTCCAGCACCAGAGTAGTTGCAAGCTTTTGCAACAGCCACAGCTGCTTCGCCCATTTTTTGTCGCAATGCGACTGTAAGTATAGAGGATGGGGCTTCTTCTACTAATTTTTGATGCCGACGTTGAATGCTACATTCCCTTTCGAAAAGATGAACAATATTACCATAGTTATCGCCTAAAATTTGAAATTCGATATGACGGGGTTTACTTACATATTTTTCAATAAACACAGCGCCATCGCCAAAAGCTGTCAACGCTTCGCTAACTGCCATTTGCATTTGGCTTTCAAACTCTCCTTCGTCGTTTACCACACGCATACCCTTGCCACCACCACCGGCACTGGCTTTTATTAATATAGGAAATCCAACCTGAGCTGCTACCATTTTTGCTGCTGCTATGTCGGTGATGGCTTCATTAACACCAGGCACCATTGGGATGTCGAAATTTTTGACCGCATCTTTTGCGCCAAGTTTACTACCCATAATCCGCATCGACTCTGGTGATGGGCCAATGAGCACAAGACCAGCCTTTTTAACAGCATCAGCGAAATCAGCATTTTCACTCAAAAAACCATAGCCGGGATGAATTGCATCGGCATTAAGTCGAAGCGCTTCCTCAACAATTTTTGCTCCAAGCAAATAGGATTCTTTACTTGGCGGCGGACCTAGAAGCACCGCTTCATCGGCATATCTCACATGCAATGCGTTTCTATCCGCTTCGCTATAAACAGCTATTGTTGCAATTCCCATTTCTTTGCAGGCACGCATCACCCGTATGGCAATTTCGCCACGATTGGCAATTAGGATTTTTTTAAATTTTATCATGCTGTAATGCTATTTTTTCAATTAAACTTTCTCCATCCATAACTGTTGGTTGGGTAATCCCCATCAGTTGCAGTATTGTAGGTGTTACATCGGCTAATTTTCCGTTGTGTATTTTTATATTCTCGCTACCCACATAGAAGCAAGGAACTGGGTTCATGCTATGCGCGGTATTGGGTGATCCGTCTGGATTAATCATATTATCGGCATTGCCATGGTCGGCAATGATAATAAATTCGTATCCGTTTTGCAAACCTACTTCCACGATATCATGGGCGCAACGGTCTACCGTTTCAACTGCTTTTTGAACAGCATTATAAATACCGGTATGGCCCACCATATCTGGGTTCGCGAAATTAATAACTACAAAGTCGAATTTCTTATCAGGGATTACTTTTACCAAATTCTCTCGAAGGCAGTCGGCACTCATCTCGGGTTGTAAATCGTAGGTAGCCACTTTAGGTGATTGGCACATAATACGTTCTTCACCAGGAAAAGGGGCCTCTCTTCCACCGCTAAAAAAGAAAGTAACATGGGGGTATTTTTCCGTCTCTGCCATGCGAAGTTGTGTTTTATTGTTTGCGGATAAAACTTCTCCTAGAGTCTCTTTCAAATCTTCATTTTCGAAGATAACGTTTACGTTTTTATAGGTCTCGTCGTAGCTTGTAAGAGTGCAATAGTAAAGGTCAAGCGGATGCATATTTTGCTCATGAAACGACTGTTGCGTTAATGCCATTGTAATTTCACGACCGCGGTCTGTTCTGAAATTAAAATTTAGCACCAAGTCGCCATCTTGAATATTAGCAAGTGGAGCATTATTCTCATCTACCATTACAATGGGTTGCATAAACTCATCGGTGATTTCCTGATGGTAAAACTCTTTCACAGTGGCCTCTGCATCTCTCGAAGGTGAACCCACTCCGTTTACCATAACATCGTAAGCCAACTTAATGCGCTCCCATCGTTTATCACGATCCATGGCGAAATAGCGCCCCACTACAGAGGCCAATTGGCCACAACTAGTTTCCATGTGCTTTCTTGTTTCTTCTAAAAAGCCAATACCACTTTTAGGATCTGTATCTCGTCCATCTAGGAAAGCATGTAAAAAAACATCACGATGGTTATGTTCATTGAAGAAACTTAACAATGCCTTTACATGATCAATACTGCTATGAACACCGCCATCAGAAAGCAATCCAATTAGATGAATCTTCTTATTATTTGCTTTAGCATAATTTAATGCCTGTTGTATTGTGTTATTTAAATGAAGCTGCTTGTTTCTGAAAACGATATTAATTTTTGTCAGCATTTGATATACTACCCTTCCTGCACCAATATTCATATGGCCAACCTCACTATTTCCCATTTGCCCATCGGGCAATCCAACTGCTTCTCCAAAGGTGGTTAAAGTACTATTCGGTCGGGTTTCAAACAACCCACGTATAAAGGGAGTATTGCTGTGAAATATAGCATCACTGCGCGATTTATCGCCAATGCCCCAACCATCTAGAATTAATAGGATCACACGCTTGTTCATGGTACAAATTACGCTAGTTTTTTCCAATACTGCTTTTAATAATAAAAAAAGCCTTGAATTTAATTTTTGGCATAGAAATGGCTAGAAATAGGATTATGAAGAAGCTGCAAATCCTTGTACTTATCACTTTTTTTGTTTTTGGCAGTGCTCAAAGCAAGCCTCAAATCACCCTTCAGGAGATCTTTGGTGAGCTGAGTAACAGTTTTAAAGCGGGAAACACAAAAGAAATAGCAAAGTATTTTGCAGCGAGTGTAGATATTACGCTACCGAATAGCGAGGACCAATACAGCAGGTCTCAAGCCGAAATTGTTTTAAAGAACTTTTTTAGTGGACACGTACCATCAGGTTTCAACATTGAGCATAAGGGTGCTTCAAATAATGGAAAATATATCGTAGGTACTCTGATTACCAATAAAGGTGCCTTTAAGGTATATGTTTTTGTAAAAGATATCGGAGGGCAAAAAAGCATTAGTGAATTAAAAATCGAAATGCCATAATGTGTTAAAATAATTTTTCTATTAAAACCCTATATCATGCCGGAACTGCAAAGCCGGCATTTTTTATTTTGTTATTTTTGCAAGAAAAAATAGCATGAACATCAACTTCTCTTCCAATTATGAAATAAAACAATTCATAGCCATTGCTTTAAATGAAGATTTGCGTGATGGTGATCAAAGCAGTCTAAGTTGCATACCTGCCTTAAAAACAGATACCGCTAAATTATTGGTAAAAGACCAAGGCATTATCGCTGGCGTGGAACTTGCACAAACCATTATTGAAATGGTTGATCCACAATTGGAGATGGAAGTGCTTATTAAAGATGGTTCTAATGTTCATCCTGGTGATATTGTTTTTTATTTAAACGGAAAAACGCATAGCATTTTAAAGAGTGAGCGACTGATATTAAACTTTATGCAAAGGTTAAGTGGAATAGCCACTACCACAGGGATATTTGTAAGCGCTATAGAAGGTACTTCATGCCAGTTGTTAGATACCCGCAAGACAACGCCAGGATTGCGTTTGTTGGAGAAATGGGCAGTTGAAGTTGGAGGAGGAAAAAATCATCGTATAGGCTTATATGATATGATAATGTTAAAAGATAATCATATTGACGCTGCTGGTGGCATTGAAAAAGCCATTGCATTAGCTCATGAATATAGAATGGAAACGAATCCATCGTTGAAAATTGAAGTGGAGACACGAAGCATTGAAGAAGTGATGATGGTTCTATCCTCTGGACATGTTGACAGGATAATGTTGGATAATTTTAACTCCAATCAAATTAGCGAAGCATTAGCGCTTATTCCTTCTCAGATAGAAACAGAGGCAAGTGGGGGTATCACCTTGACTAACCTTCATGAATATGCTACAACAGGCGTAAACTTTATTTCAGTTGGGGCTTTAACGCATTCAGTGAAGGCATTGGACCTAAGCCTAAAAATTTTAAAATAATTCGAAATCTCATCTTTTAATTCGTAATTGCATACAGTGTATACTATTTATATAAACGACAAGCCATTTATTATTACCGATGATTGGGATCACCTCATTCACGACCATACTTATCAGCATTTTTACAGTGATAACCGCCTACAGATTAGAAAAATATCGCAAGATTTAATAACGAACAATAAATATAGTGGAGCGGTGGTGCATGCCGAAAATATGATAAAAGCATTCGAAGGTTTCTCTAGCGACTATGAAATAGTAGAAGCCGCAGGTGGAGTAATCGAGAATGAACTAGGGCAAATTCTTATGATTTATCGTAAGGGGTGCTGGGATCTTCCAAAGGGAAAAATAGAAAAAG
>Ga0114966_10004959_pt1 | contig 11341 bp, 4 predicted proteins | sample M_130207_XF_Meta_FD_87029 | JGI IMG/M metagenome (GOLD analysis project Ga0114966, IMG submission 87029) | Freshwater microbial communities from Lake Montjoie, Canada to study carbon cycling - M_130207_XF_MetaG | ecosystem: Environmental > Aquatic > Freshwater > Lake | place: Lake Montjoie...
CCCCCATTGCTCCGGTGAGTTCGCTTTTCCTGAACCCTACGCTGGGCGCGAGTCCAAGTGCCCCCATTGTGAACAACTTCTGACCTTGCCTCGGTTTGCGCCTGTAGCTGCCTTGGTACCTCAGAGGCCGCCACCAAATGTGAGACGCCATCTCCCGCAGCGTCAGTTCGAAAACCCCTACATGCCCGCCCACTCAAACGCTCCGCTTCCGGGTCGTGGGGGAACGATCCTGACATTCGGAATTCTTGGATTGCTGGTTTTAGCTCCGTTTGGGGTCGCCGCCTGGATAATGGGTAATACCGATCTCAGAATGATGGATGCCGGGCTGATGGACGACCGCGATCGTTCAAATACCCAAACAGGCCGTATATTAGGAATTATAGGGACATGTTTGTGGATTTTATTAACGTTAATTTTTCTTTCCCATGAATGAGTCCACATTAATGGCGACGTTTTTGTCTCAATTTCCTCGCGTCTTAAAAACAGCCGGCAACAAGGCCGGGAATCCCAACCTATTTCCTTCGACACAAAGCGACGTTCTAAACCTTTTTAGTTTCACGGGCGGTCGTCACGTTTGCTTTTGGCATTCACCATGAATGCTGAAGCTTAAAGTCCGGTGCGATGGGGTCAATTTGATTGACGGGGTGGGTTTGCTGGTGTTTTAGTTTTGGCATGCCTTTGATACCTCGATTTACTGCTTGTACTCCTTTTTTTGGATTGTTGTTGTGGACGGTTTTGTTTGGCCCTTCTGGGGCTTTAGCCTTGGATTTGAGCCGGGCTGTGGTGGTGGCTCCGGCGGGGCTTTCGCGGCTTGAGAAGAAGGCGGTGACTCTTTTGGTGGAAGAGGTGGAGAAGCGTTCGCAGATCCGCTGGGAGGTGCGGACGGATTCGCCGAGTAACGGAGTGCCCGTAATCGCTTTAGGTCAGTCGGAGGTGTTGCAGAGTGTCAAAGGGTTGACGGTGGAGCGATCCGAGAATCGTGCGGCGGAAGGGTTTCATCTGCGGGTCAAAACGGGGGTCACGATCCTCGGGAATGATCCGCGTGGGGTGCTTTATGGCGTCGGGTATTTGCTACGGCAATTGCATCTGGAGCCCGGTCGGATCACGGTGGCGGATGGTCTCTCGACGTCGAGCTCGCCTCGGTATCCGGTGCGCGGGCATCAATTGGGTTATCGGCCAAAGACGCATTCTTATGACGCTTGGAATTTGGCGACTTGGGAGCAGTATTATCGCGATTTGATTGTGTTCGGAGCCAATGCGGTGGAATTGGTGCCGCCTCGGACGGATGACGATGCGTTGAGCCCACATTTTCCGCTGCCTCCGCTTCGGATGATGGCAGGGATGTCGCAGTTGGCGGATGATTATGGGTTGGATGTCTGGGTTTGGTATCCGGCGATGGATGCGGATTATTCGGATCCAAAAACGGTTGAGCTCGCACTGAAAGAATGGGCGGAAGTGTTCGAACGATTGCCGCGAATTGACGCTATTTTTGTCCCGGGCGGCGACCCAGGGCACACGCCTCCCAAACATCTGATGGCGTTGCTGGAGAAGCAGACGGCATCGTTGCACAAATCGCATCCTAAAGCTCAGATGTGGCTCTCTCCGCAGGGGTTTACGCAGGAGTGGATGGATGAATTTCTGGGGATGTTGGAAAAGCAGCGGCCGGCATGGCTGAGTGGCTTGGTCTTTGGTCCGCAGGTGCGGATGAGCCTGCCGGATTTGCGTGCAGCCGTCCCGAAGCAGTATCCAATCCGGCACTATCCGGATATCACTCATACTCGGCAGTGCCAGTATCCTGTGCCGGACTGGGACACGGCGTATGCGCTGACTGAAGGGCGGGAATGTATCAACCCTCGGCCTATTGATGAGGCGGCGATTTTTCGGCTTCTGCAACCGTACACTGTGGGATTTATTAGTTATTCAGAGGGCTGCAATGATGATGTGAATAAGGCGGTATGGAGTGCATTGGGTTGGAACCCTGAGATGCCGGTGGTGGATGTGCTGCGAGAGTTTAGCCGGTATTATATTGGTGATCAATATACGGAAAATTTCACGCAAGGGTTGCTGGCTCTCGAGAGCAACTGGCGCGGACCCTTACTGGCAAACGAAGGGGTGAATACCACGTTGCAGCAATTCCAAGAATTGGAACGGCAGGCATCGCCGCAGGTGAAAGCAAACTGGCGTTTTCAACAGGCGCTCTTTCGGGCCTATTATGATGCTTATACTCGTAGCCGGTTAATTTATGAGACGGGGTTGGAGGATCGAGTGATGGAGACGTTGCGCGATGCGGCTCGGTTAGGCTCGCGCCAGAGTCTTGTGGACGCGGATGGTTGGCTGAATCGGGCTTCGACAGAAATGGTAGCGCGGGATTTACGGGCACGCGCTTTCGAGCTGGGGGATGCCCTGTTTCAGAGCATCCGGATGCAGTTGACCGTTGGCCGACATCAGGCGATCGGGGTTGATCGGGGCGCGAGCTTGGATACGATCGACTATCCGCTGAACAACCGACGGTGGTTGCAGGAACAGTTCGACGCAATCCGAGGGTTGAAGACCGAAGCTAAACGCCTCAAAGCGATCAACTCGATCGTGCAATGGACCAATCCAGGCCCGGGGGGATTTTATGATGACACGGGCAACATGGCACGGCAACCGCATGTGGTGCGGGGGCTGCCTTTTGCACAAGATCCCGCGAGTCTTTTGTCCTCCAAGATCGGCTTTGAGGAAGGCGATGTGGTGGATGAGCCGGACGAAAAACCGGTGGGGGCACTGCGGTATTCTTGGCTGGATCACGCGGAGTCATTAGGGGAGCAACCGTTACGGATGCGATACACCCAGCTTGATCCTACTGCACATTACAAAATCCGTGTCACCTACGCGGGAGATGCTCCCAAGCGCCCTATCCGACTTGTGGCTGACGACAAGATTGAGATCCATCCTTTGATCCAAAAAGCGTTTCCTTGGCGGCCAGTGGAATTTGATATCCCCGATGCGGCGGTTCAGGACGGGGTGTTGGATTTGAGCTGGTTCCGAGAGGCGGGTCTGGGCGGCAACGGTCGTGGATGCCAAGTTTCGGAAATTTGGTTGATTAAAAAGTAACGAAATCTGAGTCAATGAATCCATCCACTACTCCCGCCACACCTTGGGAAAACCCGGTCAAAGCCCGCCTGCGTGCTGGTCTGCCCGTTATTGGCATCACTCTCACCACGAATAGTGTGGAGACGGCTGCACAAGCGGCGAGCCTTGGTTTCGATTTTCTCTGGATCGAGATGGAGCACTCGCCGATCAGCCTCGAAACCGTGCGTAATATCGTGCTTGCGACTCGAGGCGCGAAGGCGGTGCCGTTTGCGCGCGTGCCTGTGAACGAACTTTGGGCCGCCAAACGGGTGCTGGATGCCGGGGTGTTAGGAGTGATGTTCCCCTTCACGAGTACGCCTGAGTTAGCGCAGCAAGCGGCTGATGCGTGCCATTACCCGCCGGTGGGGAAACGTGGTTCGGGTGCGGGGCTCGCTTCATTTCGCTGGCCCAGCCCTGAAGGATATTTCGATTTTGCAGATCGAAACGTGATGGTGATCGCGATTATCGAAGAGATTTCCGCTGTGGAACGCATCGAAGAAATCGCCGCTACACCCGGGATTGACGTCTTGTTTGTTGGACCCAGTGACCTCTCATTTTCGATGGGATTCCGTGGTGACATGGAGCATCCCGATGTCCACGCAGCGATGGCCAAGGTGGTGGAAGCTGCCGGACGTCACGGCAAAACCGCAGGTCGCCTCACAACGGGAGGTGCGGACATCGCGCGATGTTTAGGGCAAGGGTTTCGATTCCTGCAATGCGCCACCGAACTTAATTTCATGACCGCCGGAGCGCAGACATTTTTGGATTCTTACGAAAAACAATTGTGAATTGCTGAGGTCATTTTTTGGAAAGACCTTCGAGATAATCCAGTAGAGAGGCGAGTTCCTTGACGGTGAGCGAGGCCACGAGACCTTCTGGCATGAGTGATTTTTCTACTTTCTCACGTTTCGCGATGTCCTTGATAAGGATCGTAATTTCTTGAGCGAGGACGTTGCGGACGGTCACTTTGTCAGCGGCTTCGAGTGTGACGAAGCCTTCGATTTCGGTGCCGTCCTTTAACTCAAATTGGTGAGTCGCAAATCCTTGAGCAATTGTTTTATTCGGAACGAGAATCGCTTCGGCGAGTTCGGGCCGCTTGTAAATGGTGGCGATGTTCCCAAGGTAAGGCCCCCGTAACGCTTGAGCCTGATCGACGGTGTGACAGTTCACGCAACTTAGCCGAGTGAAAACATCCTCACCCAATTTTCGATCACCCTTCATCGTCTGGAGAGCACTCATGACTTCAGGCAATTTCAGTGTTTCAATTTTTGGGCCTTGGTCGGCGAGTGCTTTTTTAGCAGCGGTGAGATCCAAACGAAGGACGCGAGCGGCCTCTGCGAACGCGGCGACGACAACGGGATTTTGATCTGGCTCGGCTGAGAGCACGCGATCTTTCGCGCCTCGGTTCTCCGAAAGAGCAATGGCACGCAAGATTTGCGCCTTGCGGGCGGTTTGAGTCCAACCGGAATCTAAGGATTGTTGAGCGACGGATTTGGCGGCTGGTGCCACGGTTTTTCGTTGAGTCAGATTCAACAGAGCCGCATCTGCCCAAGGGGCCGAGACATCAAGTTTGGCGGCGGCGGCCTCTAGCACCAATGTGTGCTGATCGAGCGCGGGAGAGGTGAGCCACGCATTCACTGCGGCTCGAAGGTCTTTGTCAGTAGGGTGGGCGGATTGCATTGCGGGGAGAGCTGCGAGGATGGCAACGACTCCGGAGGGACTGCCAAGTTTCGCTGAAGCTGTCAGAGCGAGGGATCGTGTCCCGACGGGGAGTTTGACGTTTGCCAGTGCTTGATACAATAGCGACTCGGCCTGCGGAGGGATTGCTGCTGTCGTCAGAGCTAATTGGCTCAGCAACGGAAGCAGCAGTGCTTCCTCAGTTGCGGCGCGCTTGATGAGAACGGTTAATGTGTCGGCGGATTGCACTTTGTGACGAGCAAGTTCGGAGGCCACAAACACACTCTCGTCGCCCTGCGCTTGATTGAGCGCAACTTGAAGAGCGACAGCAATTTTATCGGTCTGATCCCAAGTGACAGGTTGGTAATAGGGTCCGGAAGTGTCAGGGCGGGTTCCCCAGCTATCACCCTTCCAGACACCGGCGGTGAAATGGAGACGAGCCAGAGTGGTGATCAAACCACGACGGCGTGCAGCGTTGGATTCTTTTTGTAGACGGCTGATCACCCCATCGACGACCGGAGCTTGATGCAAACCTTGGAGCACTTGCAACGCGAGACGTCGCCGAGGTTCATCGACTCCTGCCTGATCGACAACAGAGAAGCAAACCTCGGCACCTTCCAACTGTTTGAGAGCCTGCACGACGGTGTGTGCGACGACGGGGTCGGGATCCGCGAGAAGAGGAATGAGAGCACCAGCTTGTGTTTTTTGATTCAACCGAGCCATCGAGAAAACGGCTTCACGGCGCACGCGGGGATTCGCATCGGCCAAGGTGGCGATGATCGGAGCGGCGGGGACGGTCGCGAGTTCGGCGAGGTTATCGGTCATCGCCCGCAGCGGATACTCGCGCAGGCTGGGTGATTTGAGGAGCTCGACGAGCCGAGGGGTTGACTGTGCGTGCAACGATTGCTTCAAGGCAAAAACGGCCGCAACACGAGAAGCGAGAGGCTTGGTTTCATCAGTCGCCAAGCGAGTGATTTGGCCGGCAATCTCATCATTGAAACCACGTCGAATCAATTCGCGCTGAGCTTCCAATCGGCGGCGGTGACTGGAGGTTTCCAAAAGTTTGACGAGCGCGGAACTCTCGAGCTTGGAGAATTTAGGCAAGGGTTCCGCCTGATAGCCTTTTGGCGAGACTCGAGCCAGAAAACCCACATCCTCACCCGTAAAGGTGAATGTGGCACCGCGCCAACTCGCGACATAAAGATGGCTGTTTGCATCCACATCCAAATCTGTGACGCGGGGGGCACGCACAAATTCCGTCTGGTCCACCTTGAACGTCGCCCCATTGGGAGAAGTCCGATGACGATACACCCACTCGCGACCCCAATCCGCTGTGTAAACGGCGTCGTTGTAAATCGCAGGAAATCCGGGCTCGCTCAGAAAAAGTGCGCCACACCCCGAGCCACCGCCATAATCTGCAAGAGGCTCGAGCAATTCATCACGAAAGTTTTTGTAAAAGGAGGGGTAACCATGTTCGCTTAGACCTCCGAAATGATGGAATCTGACATCCCATCCATCACCGTCATTGGTGTTATCGCGTGCGAAGGCATCGAGGAGCGGACTGACAGCTACCTCAAGAATATTTCGTGTTCCATGCGACATCATTTCCAATCCGGAACCATCAGGACGCACACGCACCAGACCACCACCGCGACACTGCAATTTTCTGCCGTCCGTTCCCTCAGCCTCGAGAAAACCGAAGTCGCCGATGGCACAATAAATCCAACCATCAATTCCGAGTTCGATCCCGTTCGAGGTATGATCCGCAGGGCGATCTTTGAATCCAAAAGCGATATTCTTGACCAATACCTTTTCTTCGTCTGCAATTCCGTCGCCGTCCTTGTCGATATAAGCACTGAGGTGAGGAGGATGGAGCAGATAAAGGCGATCGTGATCCCAGACCAAGCCGCGTGGTGAATCGACATTCGCAACAAACGCTTTTACTTCGTCGGCCCGACCATCCCCATCAAGATCACGCGCCCGCAAGACTCGACCGTGATAGGGCGAACGGTCAATCGACCCATTTTTATCCGAGGAAATATACACCGTGCCATCGGGTGCAGCGGCGACAAAGACGGGATAATTTACAGCGGGAGGTTTTACAAAAATTGTTGTCTCAAACCCCTCGGGAACCTTGACCTCAGCCGCCAGAGAGCGCTCTTGCTCCCGTTCGCGGTTTCGTAGATCAGCAAGAATCATTTTATCCCCGAACACCGTGACTTCATGGATGCTGCCCCATTGACCGGCGGGAGCACTGAGAAACGTGATGCGAAGCTTCCGCAGACCGGTCACCGTCACGAGATTTGTAGTGGTGCCCTTGATTTCATTTTTGCTCCCGTCCACCAGAGGATGCCAACCACCCCCATCGTCCCCATCAATTTTATATCGATAAACAGCTTGGTTTGATTCCCACTGAATCGTGATGCCGCGAACTGGCTCCTTGGGATCGAGTTCTACCTCCAGCCATTCATTAAAAGCAGGGCCATTCGCACACCAACGCGTGCCAGTGCTACCATCAAACGCATCGCGAGCCGGGTGGCCCTCTTGTGTGCTCGAAGCCTTTGCGGGCTTTCCTTGAGCAAGATTCATGGGCACTTTTTGGGCCTGTGATTCTGCGGGCTTTAGGTAGTCCTCAGTCAGATGCCCCGCAGCCCAGAGCGTGCCGCGTGTGAGCAAATCCAAATAGGCTGGCAGGCTCACGGTTTCATTGTGATGCCCAAGCGTAGTTCCGAATACCCGAGTACCATTGTAATCATTTGCCCACGCACAAACCTCATCCACACCGGTCTCCTGATTCTTCGAGGCAGCCAACGGATGCGCGGTGGGCCAGAGTTTGTCGATGTGATAAAGTTCTCCCGCAGGATTCCACCAACCCGGCCCGAGCGTCCGCATGATCGGATGCGTTGCGTCGCGGTTCAGCACTTCATGGGCGTAATGCGCTCCATGATAACTCGAGGTGACACCCAGAAATTTAAACCACTCCTCAGTGCCGTTCCGATAGCTGTGCATTGCACAATGCAGCACCACGGCAGGAAGCCCTTGTTGGTGGGGTTTGAGAATTCGACGCGCCCAGTCAGGGTCTTTGACATCCGAAAAACATTCATCATGGATGATGACGTCATACCCCTTGGCCCAATCAGGATTTTCGTAGAGCGCGATTTTGCTATCGGTCGCTGTGCCTCCTTGTTGGATGGTATCCACTTCGATCATCGCCCGAGCCTTGAGACCCTCAGCAATGAGGTTCTTCTGCGCATCGTAATCATGACAACACCCCCCAGAAACCAAGAGCACACGAAGTGGCTTGGGTGCCGCAACACACTGTGAAATAAAGCCGAAACCGCTCCCGATCAGCAGGAGGAGGTATGGAAGTGAACCTACACGCATGATATTACTAATTGAGTCACGAAGAGAAATGAAGCATCGAACCTCAGATCTCTTGTGTGGAATTTATTTTGCTGGATGGATGGACAGGTCGTCGAAACGAATGGGGGTGTTGCTGTACGGATTGCCTGTGATGGATGCACGGCCTGGAGTTGGTTGCTCGCTCTCTTCCCACAGGATTGTCGCCGTGGATGGAGCGGGTGAACCATCGGCCCAGACTTTGCCCTCCACCTTCCAGGTCGGTCCCGACTTGGGATTCAGGGTCAGAGCTAGCCGCGTCCATTGGCCAGCGGTCCAATCATAGGGAACGGAAGCTTTCACGACATCTCCCTTATAGATCTCGATTGTTTTTTTTGCTGGGCTGACTTGGAGTTTGTAGCCTCCGTTACCGTTCAACCCCACCGAGAAGGTCGGAAACCGTCGTTTCTGACCGGTGCCGAAAATACGAGCGGAAACCACCACACCATCCGCAAGAGTAGGACCAAAAAGGACACCAAATGAATCGAGGGGCGCACCAGGAAGTTCGAGGAACTTATTGCCGGTCTCCTCTTTGACGGCAAAAGCTCCATCGAGGACTAGGAACTCTTGTGGCACCGAGTTCAACTCGGCCGCTTCGAAGGAATTTGTGTAAGGCAGCTTGGCCACTTGAGCTTGGGCTGTGAAGGGTTCATTGACAGCAGAAAGTGCCAGCACAAACACGGCTAGTTTTTGGATCAGTTTCATGGACATTAAAATCTTGGATTCGACGCCGACGTCAAGTGCGGCCTTCAATCATTCCCCGCGCAAGGCATCGATCAATCGACCCCGAAGGGCGTAAAGTGCAGCCGTGTAGGTAGCGAGCCCTCCAAACAACCCGACACCGATGAGCGTTAGCACGAGAGATCCCAGAGGCAACGGGGCACCGGGAGTCAATGCCGCAGGCAAAACGGCAACGCATGCCGCGAGAATTCCGAGCACTAACCCGATGACTAACAAGAGGCCGTGTTCGCCAAGCACCAGTGCCAGCACGCGTTTTCGGTTCACCCCGAGGGCTTGCAACAACCCTAGCTCGGTTCGTCGTTCCAACACATTTCGCAACACGACAAGACCCAAACCAAGGCTGCCTAAAAGTAGCCCCAAACCGCCTAAGATCTGGAAGGTGTTGAGATAAGTGTTTTGCACCGCGTTCAGCGCGTTCAGCCGATTCACACCAGGGGTGAGTTCCAAACCATGATCCTGCAGCGAACGGGTGAGATGTTTTGAGAGGTTGCTCAGTGAAGTTGATTCGATGGCGGGGGAAGCATCGACCAAGAAAAACCGGTAACCACTTTCTGAGGGAAAAAGGCTGATGAAGTTTTCCTCTGAAATGATCAGCGACCCTTGCAGAATCGAGTTGGCAACCGCGCCGACGAGTCGAATCCGCCTCACGCGCCCCTGTTCATCTGTATAGGGTAGAGTATCGCCCAATTTTTTACCCAATGCCCATTGGATCGAGTTTGCATCCGCAATCGCTGGGATCTCATCATTGGCTAGTTTTTGATTGAGCAAAAGCCAAGGCTGCTGGGCAGATTGCGTCTCAACTCCAGCAAATGTAAACGCCTTGCGCTGCCCCAAACCATCGGGGTTTACCCCTAGCAGCCTCGGTTTCTGAGCTCGGTTCAAATTCAAGCACGACGCGTCGTCACCTTCCCGCAGGCGTAGGGGGAGGAAAGTCACATTCGTTAAGAGCTTGGCGTCGAGATTGTAAAAGTCGCGCCCGGCGGAGGTGTTCAGGTCTTGGATGACCGGCAACGCGCTCTCCCCAACGAACGCGAATCCACCGGTGCCAGAGGCCCGCAAGTGTTGACCCGTCGTGGCATCGAGTCGAAAAATGCCGATGCTCGCAATCAGAAAACTGCCCGAGGCCAACAAAATGATAATCGCGCGACTTCGCCCCATGCGACGAGTCACATTCTGAAACCCCAATCGCATGAGGGTGAGATCCGAGGCCGCGATCGGCACTGCGGCGCGACGTAAGAGCCAAGTGACAAAGGCAATTCCAGCCGTGAGCAACAGAGTTGCCGCACCAAAAAACATTTCTGGCGTGGCAACTTTACGATCAAAAAGGCCGTAGCACGTCAACCCTAACGCAGGAAGAAACGACCCCACTCCGAGCCAAAACGCGCCCCGCCCTTTCCCACGAGCCAACGTCGTCGATTCAAACTCCGAACCGCTGGTCTCTTGCAACAAAGCTCGGGCAGGTCGCTTTGCCTCCCGCCGGACTGACAAGAATACCGTCAGGATCGCAAGAACCACACTCGACAACGCGCCTATGAGCAAGGTGGCTAGTCGGGCATCGTAGATCAGCATGGATGTGCCCACCGCAGATCTCCAAAGCGTGGAGAGTCCATACAACATCGCCCGGGCATAACCCATGCCACCGACCATCCCAATCGCGCCACCCAACAACGAAAGCAACGCACCCTCACTCAACAACAACGCACGCACTTGACGTGGCGCAAAACCAAGCGCCAACAGAATCCCCATTTCAGAACTGCGCTGTTCTAGGCTGAACCGAAAAAGCAGTGTCATCAACATGAGTGCCGAAACGATCAGGAAAAAACTGAAGCCTAAAAAGAGCTGCCCAAAATCTTGCCCCTGACTGCTGGCAGCGATGGCCTGAGCGCGGACATCGGTGAAACTGAGACCCACCGTTGCCGGATCAAGCCTCTGTCGCAGTTTTGTCTCCACCTCCGCAGACGCCGCGTTAAAACGCAACGCCGTGAGATTTCCAAATCGGTTCGTCCACATCGATTGCCCAGCCGCGAGTGACACAAACGCTTTTGGAGTGCCCCGATACGTTTTCCAATAAGTCTCATCCTTCTCGCGGATCGCGTCGGTTTTGATAGGGAAACCGGTATCCCAGTCGCGACAATTCTCGGCATTGGACATCCCAGGAAAATCCGGCATCAACGTCCGGTCGCCCGCCGGACCCTCCATCGGCACAATCGAATGGACGCGGAATTTACGTCGGTGTTCCACAAGCTGACGTGCGGTGCCCACCACATAGTAAGCCATCTCCAATTCGTCCCCCGGTGCCGCTTGAAGATCCTCCGCCAACCATTGATTGATGATGATTTCGTCATCCTGAAAACGATCTGGCAACAGAGTTTGAAGGGATGTCCCAATCGACACACCCGGATTCTGCGAC
>Ga0114966_10004960_pt1 | contig 11339 bp, 7 predicted proteins | sample M_130207_XF_Meta_FD_87029 | JGI IMG/M metagenome (GOLD analysis project Ga0114966, IMG submission 87029) | Freshwater microbial communities from Lake Montjoie, Canada to study carbon cycling - M_130207_XF_MetaG | ecosystem: Environmental > Aquatic > Freshwater > Lake | place: Lake Montjoie...
ATCTATAAATGGGAAAGATTTAGAAAAACTAGGTTTCAATTTTGGTATATCCACTGCTGAGTATACAATTGAAAATAAATACATCTCCAAAGCTATTGGTCAATTTGCTTATTTTCTTGAACCATCTCATAATCTTAAAATATGGAAATTAAATATTCCCAAGTAACATATGCGGATCGAATATCCAATTTGACTAATTCCAATAATCTAACTCTTGAAAATAAATCAAATGTTCATTGGGGTAAAATACTAACAGTTTCTGTTATAGGTATTATAGCAATAATATACTTTGGAAAGCATTTGAAGAAGAAAAGTAAGGAATTAGAGGTTAATAAATATATATAAATTATAGTATTAGATTTCATTAAAACAAAATTTAAACCATTCGGTCAGATTAAGTATTAACTATTTTAATTAAACTCTAGAAATTACAAATGATTTTTTATTCTTATTGAAGATACAAATATGATTATTTTTTGTTAATGAGTAAATAGCTAGCCAACATTTTTTGATGCTATACAATATATGGACCGAAATAACCTGATTTGGGTGCGCCGTCAAATTCAGAATTATCTGCTATTTTTTCATTATACCTTATTTCGCTAATTAATTGATAATTTGAATTATCCGTTTCATCAATCCTTGTATATGTGTAAGCTTTAATTTTGTTCAAATCAAAATCTTTTACTTTTTCCCAGGTATATACATGAGTATTGACATAATCGTGAAACCAAATAACAGCAATTTGATTAATATCAACATCTAACAAATCCCGATAACTTTCTATTGTGTTTGATTTAACAATCTCAATTTGATTGGAAAAATTCCCATCTATACATTCAAGGTTGGCTATAATTGTATCATCAAGATAAATATTAATAAAAGATTGTGACAAGGGTACTTCGTTAGTCACCGAGTCATTTGAAAGTTTAAAGTAATTATCAGCATGATTTTTTATGAATTTACTCTCATCAAATTTTGATCTAGCATAAGTTTTACCATAAACTTCTTTTCCACGATTACCAATTTCTATTTTTAATGTTGCATTCCCTTTTTTCCCATTAATAATCGCTTTTTGTCTTGCTGATTGCATAGTTCTTTTAGCTAATCCATCAAGACAAAGTTCTCCCTTATGCATTGCAAGAGCATCTGCTGCTTCATTAGTAAGGTTTTCAAGATTCTCCAAAAATAGATAATCAGTGTGTTTTGCTAATGCAGTTGCGGCATTTGTAGAAATTGATTTGAGCCCTTTTAAATACAACCTTCCTTTAAACTTTGCAAGCGAGACAGCTATTTTTTCATCTAGATCAATAATACCATTGAGATGTAAATTATTTTCGTTATAATCCCCTTTCCCATGTTTTGATAAAAATTTTGCTGCATTTTCAGACAGGCTCGTAAGCCCATTAAGAGAAATACTTCCTTTATGCCTTGACAGTGCTTCAGCAACTGAGTCTGAAATACTAATTAATCCGTCAATTGAAAGTCCACCTTTACTCTTTGCTAATATTTTTGCAACATTATCGGAAAGAATGATTAGTCCGTCTAAAAAAAGATATCCCTCATGCTTAAGTAATACTTCCGCTGCCTTTTCTCTTAATTCTTTTAGCATTGGAAGTTTTATATCATCTGATTGGCTTATTAATAATGAAGCTACTTTTTCTGAAATGCTATTAAGTCCTTCAAGAGAAAATCCTTGGTCTTCAACCATCTTAAGCATATCATCAGCAGCCGCGTCAGAAATATTTTTTAACCCATTTAAATTAAGAAATCCCTTATTTGTAGAAAGTATTTTGATGGTTTCATCTGATAATTCAGTTATCTCTGAAAGATCTAGGTCTTCTTCTCTCTTTACAAGGAATTCAGCGACTTTTTCTGAAAGACTCGTTAAGCCGCGTAAAAATAAGCGGTCCTTATGTTTTGTTAGGTTTTCGATTGCAAAATCAGAAATATTCTTTATTCCATCTAGATTAAGTACACCTTTGTGTTTTGATAAGGCCTCTGCAGCTTTATCTGAAAGACTCGTTAAGCCACGTAAAGATAAATCGCCTTTATGTTTTGCCAAGTTTTCAATTGCAAAATCAGAGATATTGATAAGGCCATCTAGATTAAGCACAGCCTTATGTTTTGAAAGAAATTCCGCTGCTTTATCCGAAAGAAATTTTAAGCCATCTAAATAGAGATCATCTTCATATTTGGTTAATTCTACTGCAGCATCATCATCAATATATATAAAATCAGAAAGGTCTATATAATCTTTACCTGTAATTAGTTTCTTTGCTATCTGTACTGTTAGAGTTTGATTATTTATACCGGTCATATCAATAATTTTTTTAGTTATTAGTATATTTTAAGCCCTTCACGCTTTGTGTTTTACCCAATCCGTGGGAACCCCATATCAGAACGGGCGTACCTCTTTGTCCGGAAGACTGAAGTGAATTATTTCTAGAAAATACGTGTTCTAAAATTTTGCGGAGTTGTTTTGAGTTGACAGCGTGGCCGAGGGTTGACATATTGAGAATTTAATGAATCTAAATATTTTAATTACAATTTATCTTTTATTTGCACATTTTGCAAATGTGCGGACACCACTTTAATTAATTTTTCTTTTTCTTCTTTAAGAGGCGGATTCTGGCCACTCAACATTTTAAAAAGAAAAAACATCGTGCCAGAAAAATGTTCACATTGATAAAAACCATAAGTTTTGTTCCTCGAAAAAATATCAACTTTAACTGGCATTAAATCTAAATTATTTCGAATGAACAAACTCGCCTTGCTATTGAACACGAAAACTAATTTATATTTATTAACTTTTAAATAATCGATGTATAAATCAATTAATTTTGACTTATACTCTTTAATCTGAATTAGTGCTTTAAGAAAGATTTGCTGAGAAGTACAACGAACTGGAAAAACATCACAATGATCCCAATTGCCAGAATACCCTACTTTATTTAGGAAGCATTCAATTTTATTGAAATAATCTATTTGCTTTAACTCATTTTCATTAAATTCACTGCCATGTATTAAAGAATCTTGGATTCCGATTAATTTTTCAATTGTTGCTTCTTGTTCAACTAATGATTGTTTTAAAAAAGAATCATAGCTGAAAATGTCATTATCGATCGATTTATAAAAAGAATTCTTAAAAGAAGGATTTATTCCAGAAATCAAAATATCACTACTGACTAGATTTTTGTCTCTATAAAACATGGGAAGCAATCCTGGATAATATTTCGAAGCTTGCTTCCTACTTGTTTGTGATTCATTATGTAGTTGAATTAATTTTTTATCTAATGCTTCAAAATATTCACCATGTAATGCAAGAATTGAATTGTTCATGTTTATTCAAATTGAATTTATACTTTTTGACTTGACAGATTCGAAATCAAATTTTCACCTAATCTGCCAAGGCAATTTTCTGACAACATACCCTTTCTAACTTGCTTTATGACATCTTTGTCAGAAATTTGAGCTAGCCCCATCTGAAAAATAAGGGGATAAACTATGTCTCGTTCATCCAATCAGGCATTTCATTTTTCTTGTTGAGTTTTTCATACATCTCTTTTACATATCCAATGGACTCTTTAGTTCGACTATCAATAATTCCAAATTTATTTAACCTTATTTCCATTGATTTTTGAAAGTAATCTAATGCTTTGTTATAATCTCCTAATTCTCGCCATGCTAATCCAATATTTTTATATGGGAATGATATATATGGATGATCATAACTTAGAGTAGCTAAAAATATTTCAAGAGATTTCTGAGAATACTCAAAAGACTTATCATAATTACCAATGTTAATTAAAACTCCCCCGATGTTATTATATGTTATAGCCACAGAAGGATGCTCCTCTTTCAATGTCCTTAATTGAATTCCCAAACATTTTTCATGATATTCCAGAGCAATATTATAAACCCCTTTATTCTTCCAAGCAAACCCAATGTTATTATAAGATTCAGCAACATTTGGATGATCCTCTCCCAAGGTCTTTAACCGAATTGCCAAGCATTTTTCATAGTATTCCAGCGCCTTGTCATAATCCCCTTTACTACTCCAAGAAAACCCAATGTTATTATATGTTGTAGATACAGAAGGATGCTCCCATCCCAATGTCTTTAATTGAATTGACAAGCATTTTTCATAATATTCCAGAGCCTTTGCATATACCCGTTTATTATTCCAAGCAAACCCAATGTTATTATATGATTGAGCCACATAAGGATGCTCCTCTCCCAATATCTTTAACCGAACTGCCAGGCATTTTTCTTGATATTCCAGCTCCTTGTCATAAACCCCTTTATTTTTCCAGGCTACTCCAATGTTATTATAAGAAGTAGCCACAGAGGGATGCTCTTTTCCCAATGTCTTTAATCGAATTGACAAGCATTTATTATAGTATTCCAGCGCATTGTCATAAAGCCCTTTACTATCCAAAGCTGCCCCAATATTATTATAAGATGAAGCCACTGAAGGATGCTCTTCTCCGAATGACTTTAATTGAATTACCAAGCATTTATGATAGTATTCCAGCGCATTGTCATAAAGCCCTTTATGATGCCAAACTTCCCCTATGTTACAACAAGAATTAGCTACATGAGGATGCTCCTTTTTCAAGGTCTTTAATCGAAACGCCAAGCATTTTTCATGGTATTCCAAGGCCTTGTCATATTCACCAAAACGATCAAAACAGCTTCCCAATGACTCAAGAATTTGTGAATCATTTTGAATAAAATCTGCTTTCAGATCAATTTGAGTATGATATATTCTTGCCAGATCGTCGTCAATTACAGCAATGGCCTCTAAACCTAATATTGTATCGTATTTACTATAAAATGAAATTCTATTAATCACGTTGTTTAATAACTCTTTTCTCAATACCTGCAGCTGCAGCTCACTCAACAACTCATTAAGCTGAAGTAATGCCTGCCAGTCATTCGGGGTTGGGTTTTTGAGTAACTTTTCCAATGCAGTTTCCACTCCATAGCTTTTAATGAAGTACAGCAATGGTCTGATACATATTTCTAGGTAATCCCCTCCTGAATCAATAAAGTTTATCAATCTTTCAAATTGGTTACCGATTATATCTCTGATGAGACATTGCTCAATTCCTTCTTTTGTACCATTTAATTTGCTGTTATTCAATAAGTTGATCAGAAAGTTTACATCTTTTCCATCTGATAGATCATAAATAACTTCACCCAATATAAAATGAAAAAAGCCTTCAACTGTAAATGTTACTCGCAATTGTTCATCCTTAACGGTTTCCGTTAATACCCCTTCGTAAAGCATCTGCTGATAAGGGGAATCAATCTGAATACTTTTTACAAAAACACCAATTTGCTCATCATCAAACAAATCATCCACAGGTAAGACGTGTGTTTCTTTTTCAAGCATCAACTCAGCCAAACGATATAACAACATTTGGTTATCGGTCATATACTGTCAGTTTCCAGATGTTATCAGGATGTATATAAAGCAACTCATTACTTCCAGGTATGGCCTGAAAATAGCCCCCGGTAAATGGCGGATGTTCTCCTTCAAAGTTCATTGATTTAAAACCATCAGATGAATCTAAGTTCCAGCAAGATAACTGTTGAACATTGGTTGCCTCTTGACCGAACAAGGGTGATGGTATGATACCAGCCCAATTTACAATCATATTCAGTTTCTCAATATAGCCCATAGCACCTTCATGACGGATACTCTCATGATTGGGCGTTAATAAAGTAGTCCATTCCATTGTCTTCAAGTCAATAGAATAGGCGTCCCTCAGCCAAGTAAAATATCCAACATCAGTAGCACTAGCTAACCCCATTCTTGCCTTATGTTCACGCTGAATTCCGGTATCGTTACCAATCCCTGATAGTAGAATTACTTTTTCTCCATTTGCAATTGATGTCATCTGCCCGTTTCTTGGATAAGGTGCTATCCCAGGCTTATTTTCCCTAAGTTGAATCCATTTGTATTCAGAAAGATCATAAACCCAGAACCAGTTTTTGTATGTGAAATAGCCATATCCTCCAAACTCAAATAGTCTGTTGTTTACCGGATCAAATCCAAAGGAGGCTCCACAAGCATGTACGTCGTGAATGCCGTGTGACAATCTCTTCCATGATCCATCAGGCGAGTTTAATTGGTATACAGTTGAACGAATTGATGACCATGCATAGAATGAATTTGATTCGGGATCATACACGATTCTGGCAACAACCTCTGGCCATGAAGTTGGATTTGATAGTGTCAATTCATTGGTTGATTGTTCCCAATGCAAGATCTCCTTTTTCTCAGTATTATAAAACCATATCCCATCCTTTGATGTCAGCCAGGAATTTGTAGTAAATCCCTTTAGTTCTTCAGCAAGGCCCCATTTTCCCCATTTTGAAGTGAATAAACTATCAGATGCTAATGTTGGTAATACCTCAATCGAAGGAATATTCATTCCCAATCCCTCCCCTTTCTCAATTTTACTCTTCAAAAGATTCAATCGATCCGTTATTTGATTGCATTCGTCATAATCTTTTGCAAATAATTTTGCTTCATCAACTAAAGCGATGGCTTTGCTCGCTTCTGATTTAGCCGATTTTTTGGCGAACTCCTCTAACGAAACGATTAAACAGTATAAATAGAAATAATCAGTATGCTCCCTGTTTTTAAAAGGCAGTATTTCAACATATTTTTTGAGCCAAGGAATCGCCTTTTCATAATTTCCCATTGAATACCTATTCTCCTGTAGATAATGGATCGCTTCTAAAGTTTGTGGATGGGATTTACCAAGATTACGGGAATAATAATCATAAGCGAGTTGAAATTGACTATCCGCATAGTCAAACAGGTCACCCGATAAACCTTCAAGCAAACTAGGGTCTGCATGCGCCCAACGACCAACCGCTCGTAAGCCCCTCCAAAAATTCACTATACCAATCAAGAGATGAATCGCTGCCAAATCAGCACTTTGATCAGATTCCTTAACTAGGATTTCTTTAGCCTTTACGAAATACTCATTAGACTTAACCACTTGTAACCCTAGGGATAAGTAAGCAAGCCCAAGTGAACGATAGGTATTTTTTAATTTATTACGTTGAGGTACTGCCTCCTTTTCTCGGATGGCCAATGATTTGGTAAATGCCTCCATAGCGGCTAAATAACCATCTCTTCCGGATCGTTTGTATTCACTTTCTCCAAGATTTTCTAACCCCTCAACCACAGAATTCTCAAATCCATTTTTTTCTGCGTTCTCGATAAAAATTGAAAAGAAAATTTTTGCCTGATCCAATGCATTCAATTCAGTGTAAAAAGAAATTAGTTTCAGTGCCTCATAGAATAAATTTTCACTCTTCTCTTCCATCAAAGCAGAAATAGTATTTCTTAACTGATCGGACTCCTTAATAACAGAATCTAATTGCTCAACAATAGTTTGCTTTTGATTTCCCAATAAAATCGAACGAACATTCTTAATGATATTCCAATCATTTACAGATGGGCTTTCCATCAGCATCTGAAAGACAGTCCCTATAGATGTTTTTAAAAAAGCATGTGCAAGAGGATATTTGGTAATGTTCTGAGCTTCCCCACCTATATCTACCATTGCTATCAACCTCTTTAACTGTTGATTATTAACATCCCTAATCAGACATTGTTCAACACCTTCCTTTATGCCATTCAATTGATTGGCAAGCAGCAATTGAACCAGAAAATCTGCATCCTTCCCATTAGACAATTGAAAAATAACTTCTCCTAACACATAATGAAAATAACCCTCTACCGTAAAAGATACATGAAGCTTTTCTTCCTTAACTGTTTCCGTCAAGACACCATCCAATAACATCTGTTGATAAGGCGAATCAATCTGGATGCTTTTAACATAATCACCAATTTGATCATCATCAAATAAATCATCTACTGGCAGAATATGTTTCTCGATCTCGAGCATTAACTCGGCAAGATGGAAGAGGAGTTGATGGTTAGAGGTCATTGATCTCGTTTATTTTTTTAATCAATAATTTTGTATGAGAATATTCCATCCCATTATTTTTTACAAATATTTCAAGAGATTTATTATAGTAAAACTTTGCTTTATCTATGTCTTTTAACCCTAAGTAAACATCGCCTAAATCATCATAATCTAATCCAATACTAGAATGAAAAGAATTTAAAAGACGAGTATCAATAGTTAAAGCATGGCTGAAATAATTATAAGCAGATTCATAATCTTTTAGCTGCAAGTAAACAGACCCGATATTACTATAGGTTCTAGCAGTAATAACATGATTTCTACCATAAAAACTCAATTCAACTTTTACGACGTCATTGAAAATACTAAGTGCATTTTCATATTTTTCTGTACTAGCTTCTATAATACCTAAGTTGAAATTAGCAATTGAGGTTGTTAAATCATTTTTACCATACAAATCGAGACATATTTCAAATGTTATTATGAAATATTTTTTGGCTAATTCCAAATTGTCAATACGCCAATATGCAGCACCTAAATTATTGTATATCTTCTGTAACCTATCTTGATTTTCAGTGTATTTAATCGAAAGTTGGTCTACTGCATATATGTAACACGAAATGGCTTTTTCATAGCTTTCTAATAAATAGTATTGAGATCCTAATTCAACTAAAATATCGCAATATTCAATATGGCTTTTGAACTTCTCTAAATCAAAAATTAAATTATCAATTTTATTTAATCTACTTTCTACTGGAATATACTGAATGGAATTACAAAGTAATTTCAAAGCTTCAATTGAATCGGATTTCACAACATCAACTAATGAATTATATACATAAAAAACAAGTCTATTTTTAAGTAACTTCTCAAGATATTTGATTACCTCCAATAAAATTTTAAGATCATTTATTGTTGGCTTATCCAATAACTTAGATACTAACTTTTGGAAATCATGTTCGTCTTTTCCGTTACTAACCGAAGTTGAATAATCAATAACAAAAGCATAAGAAAGAGGCAGTATACATAACGAAAAATTTTTACCCCCTAAATCTATTAAATTTATTAACCTATCTAAATCATTAGATTTTACATCTCTAATAAGACATTGTTGTATTCCTTCTACTACTCCATTAAGTGCACTTTTTTCAATTATATCTTTTAAAAATAATAAATCACGACCTTGTATTAAATTAAAAATTACTTCCCCCAACACATAATGAAAATATCCTTCCACAGTAAAACTCACAAAGAGCTTTTCCTCACGTACTGATTCTGTCAATACTCCTTCAAGCAACATCTGCTGATAGGGCGAATCAATCTGGATGCTTTTTACAAAATCACCAATTTGTTCATCATCAAATAATAAGTCAACAGGCAATATATGTTGCTCTTGCTGAAGCATTAGCTCCGCTAAACGATATAATAAATGATGATTGTCTGTCATGCTTTCTATTGTGCAATCAGTTTTTCATGATACAAGGTCCAGATACTGATGAAACCCCCTCTGTTCTTTGGCAATCCTTTACCATTGTTTAATTCAAGGAAAAGACGCAATAATAAGGGGTTATCGAGCTGATCACTAAGTGATCGATCGTGATAGGTAAGCTCCTCATAAGAGAAATTTGGTTTTCGCCTAATTTTATCCTGTTTATCATTAACATACTTATTCCATGCTCCTTCCACTTCAACCTTATTCAATGGCTTAAGCCAATGGCAAGAGCGGGCAATTACATTCTCCTCACGATCTCCTTCTTTTGCATCACTGTATATGATGGATTCGTATTTTGAATCAGCATTCGGCAGTTCACTCTTTGTATTTACACGCCAGCTTAAAACAATCTTGATATGTCCACCTTTATGATTGTCAAGGAAATGAATGATTGAATCAAATAATTCCATTGAATTAGCATTTTCGTTTGCTCCATCAATTAGGATCATCAATGGAGTCTCCTGATCATACTGTAAAAATGAAGCCTGCTCAAATGAACTATCTGCTGTTAGATTCAAACGATAACACAATTCCTCCCATATATCTGGAGTTCTAAACCGATTACCACGTAGTAAAATGGTGCCTAAACCGCGTTCAGCGTATTGTCTGCTCATCTCAACAAGCAAATTAGTTTTACCACTTCCTGCTTCAGCGGAAATGAAAAACAAACCAGCCCTCGCCCCTACCCATGACCTCAAGGCAACTTCAGCATCTTGTCGTTCTTGATAAATTCCCTTGATTACTTTCTTTTCGCTTAGCAGTGATTGAACAGTTACCTCATTATGTCCTTTCAAGACTGCCTTCCAACTAGATTCATCCAAGTCCTTCATGGAAACAGGCTGCTGCTTTTCTTTCTCACGAATTAAAATATTTAACTGCTCAAGTATCTGCTCATTATTAGTTTCACCATAGATACTCTCAGGACTAAAGAAGATTATTCGACCACCCTTGAGTGTACTTTGATCATAAATCATCAATTTTGCCCTTGAGCTTACCTCTTTAGTAAATGCCTCACCTGGTAATATAAAGAATGGAGCAAGTGCCAATTGCTGATCATTTGAGTTGAGCATAGCGATATTGGTCTTCAACTTTTGACGCAGATTAACTTGAGTAATTTCATCACCCATCAAACGCCAAGCAACCGTTTTATCTCTGCTTACGATGGTGTAGTTTTTACAGAAGTCAAGTTTTATCAAAAGATCTTTCAAGAGACCAAAATTCACCTGCCAAAGCAAAATGCAATTTTTTTCCGATGGAACTGTGCTATGACCGAGATAGTGATTTCGGAAGTTGATTAACTTACTGACCGATGTTTCTCCATGGGTAGCATATGGAATTGTCTCCACCTCATCATAATACCCCGGTAATTCTTTAACGAACCAATGATGACCATGTTCATTCAGCGCTTGAACAGCACTGCGCATGAAGGCATTCCAATGGCCGAATTGTGGTCTGATTAAGAAGTTAACAAACGCTCGATTGATATCTCCAATTTTTAAATCACTATTGAAATACTCTGAAGCTGTAATCAACCCCAAATACTTTAAATAGTTAAGCAAAATTTCCTTGAGTAAATGTAACCGCTTAAATCCATCAGTTTCATCCAATGCACGCTTATATGGATGAGCTATGAAATAAGGATATGTATCTATAATTTTTTTATCATTATTATCAGTATCTAAAATACTGTTTTTGAAATCATGTTTAGGCTCTAACTCTTCGACAGGCAATTGATTCGGAGCTTCAAATTGAAAATAATTATGATTGAATACCAATTCAATACTTCCGCTACATTCTTTATCATACCCATTTAAGGATACTTTGCTTTCAGCATCATTATATTTTAATTCTTGTATTTTATTGATTGAAGAAACAAAGGCTAGTAATAC
>Ga0114966_10004963_pt1 | contig 11332 bp, 8 predicted proteins | sample M_130207_XF_Meta_FD_87029 | JGI IMG/M metagenome (GOLD analysis project Ga0114966, IMG submission 87029) | Freshwater microbial communities from Lake Montjoie, Canada to study carbon cycling - M_130207_XF_MetaG | ecosystem: Environmental > Aquatic > Freshwater > Lake | place: Lake Montjoie...
AAGGCGGCAGGGAATGACCCCTGCCGCCAAATTCCGGTCTTCAATGTCGGCTGACTACTTTTTCTTTTCCTTCTCGGCCAGGGCGGCGCCCAGGATATCGCCAAGCGAGGCGCCCGAGTCCGACGAGCCAAATTTTTCGATGGCTTCCTTGTCGTCGGCCATTTCCAGCGCCTTGATCGAGACCGACACCTTGCGGGCGGCCTTGTCGACGGCGGTGATCATGGCGTCGATACGATCGCCGACGGCGAAACGCTCGGGACGCTGCTCCTGACGGTCGCGCGACAGGTCCGACTTGCGGATGAAGGCGCTCATCTGCGCGCCCTCTTCACCGAACTTCACCTCAATGCCGCCCGAGGTGATCTCGGCGACAGTGACGGTGATCCGCTGGTTCTTGCGGAAGGTGTCGGAGCTGTCCATCGGATCGCCTGACAGTTGCTTGATACCCAGCGAGATGCGCTCTTTTTCGATGTCGACGTCGAGGATCTTCACATCGACCATGTCGCCCTTCTTGTAGCGGGTGATGGCTTCCTCGCCCGCCACGGTCCAGTCGAGGTCGGACATGTGAACCATGCCGTCGATGTCGCCCTCCAGGCCCAGGAAGAGGCCGAACTCGGTGGCGTTCTTGACTTCGCCCTGGATGGTCGAGCCCACCGGGTGAGCGGCGACAAAGGCGTTCCAGGGATTGTCCTGGGCCTGCTTGAGGCCGAGGCTGACGCGGCGCTTGGAGGCGTCGACGTCCAGAACCACGACTTCGACTTCCTGCGACGTCGAGACGATCTTGCCCGGATGGACGTTCTTCTTGGTCCAGGACATTTCCGAGACGTGCACCAGGCCCTCAACGCCGGCTTCCAGCTCAACAAAGGCGCCGTAGTCGGTGATGTTGGTGATACGGCCGGTGAACTTGCCGCCGACCGGGTACTTGGCTTCGACGCCGTCCCAGGGATCGGACTGCAGCTGCTTCATGCCGAGGCTGATGCGCTGGGTGTCCGGGTTGATCTTGATGATCTGCACTTTCACGGTATCGCCAACGGCGAGCACCTGGCTGGGGTGCGAAACACGCTTCCAGCTCATGTCGGTGACGTGCAACAGGCCATCGATGCCGCCCAGGTCCACGAAGGCCCCGTAGTCGGTGATGTTCTTGACCACGCCTTCGCGCACTTCGCCCTCGGCCAGCTGGCTGACCAGTTCGGTGCGCTGTTCGGCGCGGGCTTCTTCCAGGATGGCCCGGCGCGAGACGACGATATTGCCGCGCGGACGGTCCATTTTCAGAATGGCGAAGGGCTGTTCCTTGCCCATCAGGGGGCCGACGTCGCGCACGGGGCGGATGTCGACCTGGCTGCCCGGCAGGAAGGCCGAAGCGCCGCCGAGATCGACGGTAAAGCCGCCTTTGACGCGGCCGACGATGGCGCCCATGACCTGCTCGCCGCGGGCAAACACTTCTTCCAGGCGGGTCCAGGCTTCCTCGCGGCGGGCCTTCTCGCGGGAGATGACCGCTTCGCCCAGCGCATTTTCGACGCGCTCAAGGAAGACTTCCACTTCGTCGCCGACCTTGACGGTGGCCTTGCCGGCTTCGTCGGTGCCGAATTCGCGGGCGAGAATGCGCCCTTCGGTCTTCAGACCCACGTCGATGACGGCGAAGTCTTTTTCGATCGCCACGACCTTGCCCTTGACGACGGTGCCTTCGTGGAAGTCGTTGCCGCCCATGCTTTCGGTCAGCAGCGCTTCGAAGTCGTCGCGCGTCGGGTTCATGCTCATATCGTCAGCCATAGTTCTTGTTCATTCCGGTTGTCGGCAGGCGTGCGGAATGCGCGCCCGGCCTTGGGTTGAAAAGGGGAGTATCGTCGCGACGCCTTCCCGCCGAAGCTTTGCGCGTTTGGATTAGCGACCTTGCGGTGCGCTTCGCGCCAGCTCGACGAGACGCAGGGCCTCGCGGAAGGCGTGGTCTATAGTCATTTCGCTGGTGTCGAGCAAGGCGGCGTCTTTGGCGCGGACCAACGGGGCGGCCGAGCGATGAGAATCGCGATTATCGCGGGCCACGATATCGGCGAACACAGCCTCCTTCGTCACTCGTTCGCCTTGGTTCAACAATTGCAGCCAACGACGCTCCGCACGCACCCCGGTGCTGGCCGTGACGAACAGCTTGGCTGGTGCGCCCGGCGCGATCACCGTGCCAATATCGCGACCGTCGAGCACCGCGCCAGCCGGGTTGGCGGCGAACCGGCGCTGGAAATCCAGCAAAGCATCGCGAACCTCGGGAGAGGCTGCCACTTGGCTGGCGAGTTCCCCAGCCTGGCGGGTGCGGTAGGCGGGATTGTCGAGTGAGGCAGGGTCGAGTCTCGCCGCCAATTTCGCCGCCTCGGATAGATTCCCAGCGCTCGCCACGCCCACCGCCCGATAGAGCAGGCCGGTGTCGAGGTACGGAAAACCGTAGTGACGCGCCAGCGCCGAGGCCACGGTGCCCTTGCCAGACGCAGCCGGCCCGTCGACTGCAATGATGAAGTTCAAGCGTCCCGCCCCTGTTGAATCTGGCCGGCCCACCTTGCAGCGCGCGAGGCGGCTCGCCAAGTTGCCAATTGCCGGAACGGCGGCAAAGGGCCTAATGGCGTTCTTCAGGCTCGTGAAACCAGGATCAGGAGGGGGAGGATGGCCGACTGCAACGCCGATACGCGCCTCACCCAGCGCGACCTGGTCCATGAATTCGAAAAGGGCTGCAAGCCCGAGAGCCAGTTCACTATCGGCGCCGAGCACGAGAAATTCGCCTTCCGCCGACCGGGACTTGCCGCCATTCCCTACGACGGGCCGGACGGCATCGAGGCCCTGCTGGGCGGCTTGACCCGTTTCGGCTGGCTGCCGGTCGAAGAGGGCGGCAAGGTTATCGCTCTGGTGCGCGACGGGGCGGCCGTTTCCCTGGAGCCGGCCGGCCAGTTCGAGCTTTCCGGCGCCACCCTGCCTGACATCCACGCCTCGGACGCCGAAACCCGCCGTCACATCGACGAAGTCAAAACCATCGGCGGCGAGCTTGGCATCGGGTTTTCGGGCCTCGGCTTCACCCCCACCTGGCGGCGCGAAGACGTCCACGTCATGCCCAAGGGCCGCTATGCGATCATGCGGCGCTATATGCCGCTGAAGGGCAAGCTCGGCCTCGACATGATGCTGCGAACCTGCACCATCCAGTCCAACCTCGATTTCTCGTCCGAGGCCGACATGGTGATGAAGTTCCGCACCAGCCTGGCCCTGCAGCCCGTCGCCACAGCGATGATGGCCAATTCGCCGTTTGTTGAAGGCAGGCCCACGGGCCTGCTCTCTAGCCGGGCCAATGTCTGGACCGACACCGATCCCGACCGCACCGGAATGCTGGATTTCGTCTTCGAAGACGGCTTCGGCTTCGAGCGCTACGCGCTCTATGCGCTCGATGTGCCGATGTATTTCGTCAAGCGCGACGGCCAATACATCGACGTGGCCGGCCGCTCGTTCCGCGATTTCATCGAGGGCGCCCTGCCCGAACTGCCCAACGACTGCGCCGGCAAGAAGGACTGGTCGGACCACTGCACAACGATTTTCCCCGAGGTGCGGCTCAAGCAATTCCTCGAAATGCGCGGCGCCGATTCCGGTCCGGTCTCGCGGATCAGCGGCCTGCAGGCCTTGTGGGCGGGCATTTTCTACGACCAGGCCGCTCTGGCCGCCGCCTGGGACCTTTGCAAGCACTGGAGCGTCGAGGAACACAACGCCCTTCGGGGCGCCGCCGCGCGGCAGGGACTCAAGGCCACCATCGCCGGCCGCTCCCTGCAGGATGTGGCCAAGGACATGGTGGCCATCGCCGCCTCGGGCCTCAAGACCCGCGCCCGGCTGAACGCCGCGGCCGAGGACGAGCGGGGGTATCTCACGGAACTCGCCGAGATTGCCGACACCGGCGTCACCCCGGCCGAACGTCTGCTCGAGCTTTACAACGGCCCCTGGCAGGGCGACGCCTCACAAGCCTTCGAGGCCGCCGCCTACTAACCCAACGCCTTGTGAAAGCCCCGTCTCCGTGATGAGGTGCGCGCCGGGACAAGTCGCGAGGGGACAAGGCGCATGTTCGATCTGGTTTTCTGGGCTGGCATCGTCATCACCATTGCAACGGCAATCCCGGTGCTGTTGCAGCTGCGCACCCACCCGCGGGGCCTGTTCATCCTGTTCTTCGCCGAGATGTGGGAGCGGTTTTCCTACTACGGCATGCGCGGTCTGCTGATCTTTTACCTGACCCAGCAGTTCCTGTTTCAGGATACGGCGGCGCAGGGCCAGTACGGCGCCTACACCTCGCTTGTCTATCTGACTCCCCTGATCGGCGGCATGCTGGCCGACCGGTTCCTCGGCACCCGCAAGGCCATCGCTTTCGGCGCCCTGTTGCTGGTGGCCGGTCACCTGACCATGGCGGTCGAAGGACCGGCCGCGACGCAAATTCTCGCCACTGGCGGGGCGCAATACGAATTCCAGGTTCAGGGCCGCGGCGATACCCGCCATGTCCAGTTGAAGGTCGGTGAGGCCCTCTACGACTACGGTCTGGCCGAAGGCGGCGGACTGGAGATCAAGGGTCTGCCCGCAGGCGCTCCTCTGCCCTCAATCATGCCGAAGGGGACGTACGAGCTGAAGGTCCAGGAAGGACCGGCGATCTTCAAGAACGTCATGTTCCTGGCGCTAGCCCTGATCGTCATGGGCGTCGGGTTCCTCAAGGCCAACATTTCGTCCATTGTCGGCCAGCTCTACAAGCCGCGCGATCCACGCCGCGATCCGGGCTTCACGCTCTATTATTATGGCATCAACCTCGGCGCCTTCTGGGCCTCGATCCTGTGCGGCGGCGTTGGCACCCGCTTCGGCTGGTCATGGGGTTTCGGCCTGGCCGGCATCGGCATGCTGGCCGGGTTCATCGTCTTCGTCCTGGGCAAGCGATTGCTGGAGGGCAAAGGCGAGCCGCCCAATCCCGAGGCGCTGAAAAAGCCGATCGTTGGACCCATAAATCTCGAGTGGACGCTCTACGCGGCGGGCCTCCTCGGCGTCGCCGTCGTCTGGGTGCTTGTCCAGCACAACGCCAGCGTCGGCTACCTGCTGGGCGCGGGGTCCATCGCCATACTCGGTTACATCGGCTGGTTCGCCCTTACCAAATGCACGGCCCAGGAGCGCGACCGCGTGATTCTGGCCTTGATCCTGATCGCCGCCTCGGTGGTGTTCTGGACCCTGTTCGAACAGGCGGGCTCGTCGCTCAATCAGTTCGCCGAACGCAATTCGGACCTGCGCCTGACCTCCACCCAGACCATGACGCCGGCCCAGACTCAATCGTTCAACTCCGGTTTCATACTGATCTTCGCGCCGGTGTTCTCGGCAATCTGGGCCTGGCTGGGAACGCGCAAGATGGACCCCAATCCGGTCTTCAAATTCTCCCTGGCCCTGATCCAGGTCGGCGCCGGTTTCTTCGTGCTGGTCTGGGGCGCGAACTTCGCCGGCCCCACCTTCCAGGTGCCGGTGATCTTCCTGGCGCTGGCCTATCTGCTCCACACCACGGGCGAACTGTGTCTCTCGCCCGTTGGCCTGTCCCAGATCACCAAGCTGTCTCCCGCCGCGATTCTGTCGTCGATGATGGCCACCTGGTTCCTGGCCTCGTCCTGGGCTCAGTGGATCGGCGGCAAGATCGCGACTCTGACCGCGGCCGAAACCGTGGCGGGCGAAGTGCTCGATCCGGGCAAGGCGCTCGCCACCTACGTCGATGTCTTCAAGATGATCGGCCTGTGGGGCGCGGGCCTGGGCGTTCTGCTGCTCATCGCCTCGCCGTTCCTGAAGCGCCTAGCGCATGGAGCCAGCGACACCGGGCCCTTGCCCGAACACGGTGATGAACGTCAGAGCGCGGAGACGGACGACTAGGAGAACCTGAGCGGTCCGAGATGAAAGCCGCCCGGCGGTTTTGTTTCGAGCCCGACGATCACCGTTTCCCCGGCCTTCAGGCCCTGCTTGATCTCGACGTTGGTTCCGTCGTCCAGCCCGGTCAGAACCGCCGCTCGGCTGCAGCCCGCTCCGGACCCAGCACTCGCAGGCTCCGCCAGCCGTCCGCCGCAACCGCGCCCAAGGCCGCCGCTGGGACAGCCACCATGCCCTTCGCCTCGGCGTAGATCAGATGCACGTTGGCGATCATGGCCGGCATCAGCACACGGCGTTTCGTTTTATAATCGTGAAGCGTCCGAACCGACACACCGGGCCTGCCGCAATGCGCGCCAGCCATCTTGCCTCGGCAATGCCGAAGAAAGTCGGACCGCCCGGCGATCGATTGCCGGGCAATCCAAATTGAATGCCTGGGACCTATTCCCGCGCCAGCGCGTCGATCGGATCGAGTCTGGCGGCGTTGCGGGCCGGCAGCCAGCCGAACACCAGGCCGATGAGGCTGGAGACGGCGAAGGCGGCGATGATCGACGCGGGCGAATAAACCAGCTGGAACTGCTTGATGAACGAGCCGAAAATCTGGCCGATCAGCAGGGCCAAGCCCACACCGAGCGTGCCGCCCATCAGGCAGACCAGGATGGCCTCGATGATGAACTGGCTCATGATGTCCGAGCGGCGGGCGCCGATAGCGGTTCTGACGCCGATCTCGCGGGTGCGTTCAGACACCGACACCAGCATGATGTTCATCACGCCCAGACCGCCCACCATCAGCGAAATGCCGCCGATGGCGCCGATCAGAAGTGACAGCATCAGGGTCACCGACTCCACGGTCTTTCGCACCGAGTCGGCGGAGATCATGTAGAAATCCGGCTCGGCGACAGCGTGGCGCAGGGTGACCAGGCGCGTCATCGAATCCATGGCCACTTCGGTCGACACCACATTGGTCAGGCGCACGGTAATGCTGTGCAGATCCTCGGCGTGCAGCAGCCGGGCGTTGACGGTGGTGTAGGGGGCCCAGACGTTCAGCGTATCGCCCGCCGAGAAGAACAGGTTGGCGGTCTTGGCCGTCACCCCGATCACCTCGAAAGGCACGCCCGCGATGATAATCACCTTGCCGATCGGATCGACAGCGGGCGCGAACATCTTGTGGCGGGTGGCGTCGTCGATGACCAGCACCTGATTGTAGCCGGCCACGTCGTCGGAGTTGAACACCCGGCCCTGGGCCAGCTTGACGCCGCGCACGCGGAAGGACTGATCTCCCACGCCGTTGACCACAACCGGGGCCGGCGTGGCCGAACCGGACCGCATCAAGCCGGTGGTCGTGACCGCGGGCGTGACGCTGTCGGCGTAGACCTGGCTGGAGAGCGCGGACACGTCAGCGAGATTCAAGGTGTGAATATTGGCGGCGTTGGGATCGCCGGCGCTCTTGCCGGGATAAAGGGTCACCGTGTTCGACCCCATGGTCGAGATTTCGCTGAGGATGGCCTCTTTCGAGCCGTCGCCCAGCGCCACGATGGTCACCACCGAAGCGATGCCGATGATGATGCCCAGCATGGTCAGGAAGGTGCGCAACCGGTGCGCGTTCATGGCGGCGACCGCCATGCGCAGAGCTTCGCCCAGACGATCGATGCCGGCCGCCCAGCTTGACTTGACGTCGATGTGCTTGTGTTCGCGTTTGACCTGCTCGCCGACGGCCTTTTCGGTAGGGACGTCGGAGACGATTTCGCCGTCTGCGATGGTGATGATGCGTCTGGCGTGTGCGGCGACCTTGGAATCGTGAGTCACGACGATGACCGTGTGGCCCTCGGCCGACAGCTCCTCGAGGATGCGGAGCATCTCTTCGCCGCTGCGCGAATCGAGAGCGCCTGTGGGCTCGTCGGCCAGGATCACTTCGCCGCCGTTCATCAGAGCGCGGGCCACGGAAACCCGCTGCTGCTGACCGCCGGATAGCTGGTTGGGATGGTGGTGCAGACGGTCTTTCAGGCCGAGGCGCCCGAGCAGGGCCTGCGCCCGTTCATGGCGCTTGCCGCGGCTCCAGCCGGCGTAGACCGCCGGGACTTCCACATTGCCCTGGGCGTTCAGGTCGGCCAGCAGGTGATAACGCTGGAAGATAAAGCCGAAGTGCTCGCGGCGCAGCTGGGCCAGCTCATCCGGGGTCAGGTCGGCCACATCGCGGCCGGCGACCTTGTAGGTGCCCTTGGTCGGCTTATCGAGACAGCCAAGGATGTTCATCATCGTCGACTTGCCGGAACCGGACGGGCCGATGATGGCCACGAACTCGCCGGTCTCGATCGTCACGTCGACGTTCTTCAGCGCCGAGACCACATGGTCGCCGGTCGCATATTCCCGCCATACGTTGGTCAGGCGGATAAGCGGATCGGTCACGGGGCTTGAACCCCCATGCCGCCAAGCAGACCCTTGCCACCGGCGTCAGTCGTAGCCGCCGTAGCGGGGGTGGCGTTGGCCTGGCCGGTGACGACCTTTTCTCCGACCTTGAGGCCGGACTTGATCTCGGCCTTGTAGTTATTGTTGACGCCGACCAGAACCTTGCGGGTTTCCAGGCTGCCGTCGGGCTTGACCACCTGCACAGTGTTGTAGCCGTCGGGGCCCTTGGGGCCGAGCGCCACGGCGGAAATGGTCACCACGTGCTGGGCTTCGGCCAGCACAACGTGCACTTCGGCGGTCATCGAGGGGAACAGCTTGCCGTCTTCGTTCGGCACGTTGAACAGAACATTATAATAGACGGCGCCCTTGTTGAGGCCGCCGGCGGCCGAGTCGAGAACTCCGCCCGCAGGCGTCAGTTCGCGGGTCTTCAGGGTTGCGTAATAGCGCTTGGTGGGCTCGCCCAGGATGGTGAAATAGACCTTCTGGCCCGGGTGCACCTTGATGATGTCAGCTTCCGACACCTGGGTGCGAACCGTCATTTCGTCCATCTTGGCCAGGCGCGCGATGACCGGCACGGTCTGGTTGTTGTTGATGGTCTGGCCCTGGCGGGACACTACTTCGGCGATGATGCCGTCCATGGGCGCGCGGACATTGGCCTTTTCAACGTCGTTGCGGCGCTGTTCGAGCTGGATGCGCGCGTTCTCGATCTGCGAGCGCTGGTTTTCGATCTGGGCTATGGCGCTGCCAAGCTGGGCATTGGCCTGGTCGTACTGCACCTGTGAGGTGGCGCCTTTTTCCAGAAGCGCCTTCTGGCGGTTGACCTGGGCCTTGGTGACATCCAGCTGGGCCAGACGGTCACGCAGGTTCGATTCCTGCTGCTGGATGGTGTTTTCCTGCTGGCGCAGCAGGTTTTGCAGGTTGGACGGATCGAGGCTGGCGATCACGTCGCCCTCGTGAACGAAGTCGCCGAGCTTGACGCGCATCACCTGCACGCGGCCGTTGGTCTCGGCGCCGACATTGACGACGTCGGCGGGAGTCAGCGAGCCGGTGGCCAGAACTGCTTCCTCGACATCCCCGACCACAGCGGCTTCGGTCAGGTACTGCGGCTTGACCGGTCCCTGCATCTTTTTCACCGCGTAGAAGCCAGCGACGCCGACACCGGCCACCGCAAGCACCGAAATCCCTATGACGAGGCCCTTGTTCGCCGCCATTTCACGTCTTCCCTTCTTCTTGGACCGGCTTGGTCCAAGGGTTTAACTGTCCATACAACTGGAAATTCACGGCCGCCATTCCCTGGCGCCCGGATCCCAATCAAGACGCCGCGCCGCCGCGGGCGTGCGCCGTCTTTTTGTCAGGCAGACCTTTGCCCAACGCGTTTGGCCCCAATATTTCAATCCCGCCGGTTTATTGTGGCGGAATTGTAGGATTTGGACACCTTTTAACGCCCTAGACGCCGGCCCCGCCGACCGTCAGGCCGGTGATCTTGAGCGATGGCTGGCCGACGCCGACGGGAACACCCTGGCCGGCCTTGCCGCAGACGCCGATGCCGGGATCGAAACAGAAATCGTCGCCGATCATCGTCACCCTTGTCAGCGCCGAGGGGCCGTCGCCGATCAAGGTGGCGCCCTTGACGGGAGAGGTAATCTTGCCGTCCTCGATCAGATAGGCCTCGGTGCACTGGAAGACGAATTTGCCGTTGGTGATGTCCACCTGGCCACCGGCGAAGCTGGCGCAATAGACGCCGCGTTTCGTGGACTGGATCATCTCGGCGAAGCTGTGCTCGCCGCCCAGCATGCCAGTGTTGGTCATCCGGGGCATGGGAACATGGGCGTAGGACTGGCGCCGGCCGTTGCCGGTGGCCTCCATGCCCATGAGCCGCGCGCTCATGCGGTCGTGCATATAGCCCTTGAGAATACCATCCTCGATCAGGATGGTGCGGCTGGTGGGCGTGCCTTCGTCGTCGATGGTAAGCGAGCCCCGGCGGCCCAGGATCGAGCCGTCGTCGAACACGGTGACGCCGGGGGCGGCCACGCGCTGACCAATCTTGCCGGAAAAGGCGCTTGAGCCCTTGCGGTTGAAATCGCCCTCTAGGCCATGGCCGACCGCTTCGTGCAGCAGCACCCCGTTCCAGCCCGGACCCAGCACCACGTCCATCTCGCCGGCCGGACAGTCGATGGCCTCCAGGTTGACGAGCGCCATGCGCAGAGCCTCATCGACGCTGGCCTGCCATTTGTCGGGCGATATCCAGGCCTCGAAGCCGGTGCGTCCTCCCGCCCCGTGCGTGCCGTTTTCGCGCCGACCGTCCTTTTCGACGGTGATCGACACGTTCAGCCGGACCAGCGGGCGTACGTCGCGCAGCAGGCGGCCGTCGGCGCGCAGGATCTCGATCACCCGCCGCTCGCCGGCCAGGGAACAGCTGACCTGGGCCACCCGCGGATCGCGCGCACGGGCGAAGGCGTCGATCTCCTGCAGCAGCGCGACCTTCTCGGAGAATCCCGGGGAGGCGACCGGGTCATCCTCGCCATAGAGTTTGGTGTTGGTCTGGCGAGGGCCCTCGGCGGCGACGCCCTCATAGCCGCGACGGGCCAGACGGGCGGCGCCGCCCGCCCGCTTGATCGCGTCTTCCGAAATTTCCGCGGCGTGGGCGTACCCGGCCGACTCGCCGGCCACCACGCGCAGGCCGAAGCCCTCGGTGGCGTCATAACTGGCGGCCTTCAGCCGGCCGTCGTCGAAGACGAAGCTCTCGCTCTCGCTCTGTTCGATGAACAGCTCGCCGTCGTCGGCGGTGTGCAAGGCGTCGGACAGATGGACGCGGGCGCGTTCGGGGTCGACCCCGTGGGCGTCGAGGATCGAGGTGGCGGAAACAGGAAGGGTCATGCCCTTCTAGTTAGGACGTCTTCTTCTCCGCGTCACCCTTGGCCTTGGAGTCATTCTTCGGCGGCGAGGGGGAAGGTGACGGCGACGGTGAGAGTGTTGCGGCCGGCCGGTCGCGCACGCTCACTGAGCCCAGGCCGTGAATTTCCTTGTTCAGCGACTTGGGCTG
>Ga0114966_10004967_pt1 | contig 11328 bp, 8 predicted proteins | sample M_130207_XF_Meta_FD_87029 | JGI IMG/M metagenome (GOLD analysis project Ga0114966, IMG submission 87029) | Freshwater microbial communities from Lake Montjoie, Canada to study carbon cycling - M_130207_XF_MetaG | ecosystem: Environmental > Aquatic > Freshwater > Lake | place: Lake Montjoie...
ACTTGACTTCGAAAAATGATCCATTAAAACCAAATGCAACTTATATTCCAGCGGCTAATGAGGTAGTGCGTCGAATTGCCGATAAGCACAATGGAATAGCTGGTGGACATATTGGTGATTTAATCGATGCTCCTTTCACTGCGCACTTTGTCGGTGGATGTGTAATCGGAGATCGTGAGGCGACCGGTGTTATCGATCCCTATCATCGCGTTTTTAACTACCCGACTCTTCATATCGTCGATGGCTCAACGATTACCGCAAACCTCGGAGTTAACCCATCGCTGACAATCACTGCTCAAGCTGAACGTGCTTTATCTATGTGGCCTAACAAAGGTGAAGTAGATGCCCGACCTGCACAAAATGAAAAATATTCTCGGATTAAACCAGTCACACCGCTTCACCCAGTTGTACCAGTCGGTGCAGTTGGTGAATTAAAGTTTGCATAGGAGAGAAATGAAATCTTGGGCATTAGTCACAGGTGCAACTGCAGGAATTGGTGAGAGTTTCACTCGATTATTAGCGGCCAATAATTACAACATTATTCTCGTTGCTCGTGATGTGCCTCGATTAGAAGAGCGTGCCGCAGCGCTGCGCGCGAACTATGCGGTAGAGACAGTAATTCTGCAGGCCGATCTTTCTACAGATGCGGGATGTTTGACAATCGAGAACTACATCGCAGCCAACGAGATTGATGTACTTATCAATAATGCGGGCTTTGGAATTAATAAAGCATTTACTGCTAGCGCACTTAATGCTGAACAGGATTTACTGAATGTTTTAGTGCGAACTCCCATGCGTTTGATGCATGTAGTACTTCTCGGAATGAAGGTTCGCAATAAAGGCGTCATTATTAACGTTTCATCTGTGGCAGGTTTTATTGCCGGTGGTACCTATAGCGCTTCTAAGTCATATCTGACAGTCTTATCTGAGTCCCTCCATACTGAGTTAGCCGGTACTCGGGTTTTAGTCAGTTCACTATGTCCCGGCTTTACTCGAACCGAATTTCACCAGCGTGGCCGTATGTCCATGAAAGGGCTACCAGCTTTCATGTGGCTAGATGCCGATGATCTTGTTGCCAAATCTTGGCAGGATGCACTTGCCGGAAAGGCAATCTCGATCCCTGGATGGCAGTACCAACTTCTGAGTTTTTTCATTCGAAATCTTCCGCGTCCAATAGTCCGCAAGATGGGGATGAATCTTCGTCGCAAGCAGCGGAGATAAGTCAAAAGTTCACCGTGTTTTCTGAGTTTTCAAGGTGGGTTATCAGGAGATATTCAGGAAGTGACGAGTAAGATTGCGCAATAATCTATGGAGGTTCTCTACATGCGCAAGTCACTTTCACTCACTGTTGCTATCGGAATCGCTGTTGCTCTTTTGACCGCACCAACTGCAGGGGCAGCCACAAAAATTAGTAACGGCGCCGCATGTACCAAGATTGGCGCATCAACCACGGTCGCTGGCTATGCATACAAATGCGCAGCGACAGTCAAGTCGAACCTCAAGATTGCCGGGGACAAGTCAATTGTTTTTGTCCCAGTAAAAAATACATCGGTCAAAAATGCAAAGAAGACTTGGATTTCAACAACCTGCATTACTTCGCATTCAAAGGCTCAGTCTGCACAAGCAGGGCTTGCCGCAATTAAAAAATCTAGTGACGAAAAATTGGTCGAACTTGATGCTCAGATAGCGGGTCAAAATGCACTTCTCGTTGAAGCGAAAGCAAAGACTCCGATATTGGAAGCTCAAATCGTAGAAGCAACCGTTTTACTTGAAGAGGCCACTAAGAAATTAGCTGAAGCCGAGGCAACTGCCGCTGCAGCTGCCATCCCCGATCCGGACAACGCTACAGCGATTGTAGAGTGGAAAGCCAGAATTAAAACTCTTCAAGAAGCTATTACCTTGAACCAAACCTTGACTAGGCCAGACAATATCTCTATCGCAAAGTGGAAAGAAGTACTTGCTGATGCCGCTATCTCTATTGCAAAGTGGAAAGTAGCGCTAGCGGATGCAAACAAAAAACTCTCTGATTTAACGTTAGCCCCCGCAAAGCAGAAAATTGCTAACGCCACAACTGTGAGCTCGTGGAAAACTACTATAAACACCTATAAGACGACTATCAGATCAAGCAAGTCGGCTCTTACCGCTTATGCGACAGCAGGCAAATCGATTACATCGATTCAAAAGCTTCGCGATGGAGTTGCAGCTCAATATGGCCAAGCGGTGACCATGGTCAATGACTCCTTTGATCAGAGAAATTTAATCTGTAGTGAAGGCTTATAAAAGCTTTTAATTCAGATAGTAATCGGGGTTTCCCTATTCATGTAGGCCATTTATAAGGCCTACCGTGAATAAATGCGCACCCTGTTTTTGCGGCTATTGGGCGCAGTACTACTCATTACTCACTCCCTACTTACCTTTGCTCCAACGTTTAAGAGCCAGTGGAGTGAAATCTATCTCTATAACTCAATAATCCTATGTGCAGTCGTGGTTGTTTGGAGAGCTCCACGAATCAATGATCTTTTTGCTCAACCACTCATCATTATGGCGATGTCATTCTGGCTTCTGGGTTCATTGATATCGAGTATTGCCACTTTCGTTGCTATCGATGCCCCAGTTAAAACTATTTCTAATCTTCTCTACCTGTGTTTCTATCCCTGCATCATTATGGGGGTCACACACATTATTGCACCCCGTCGAAAGTTCGCACTCCTTGAGATCTTTGACTCATCTATCTTCGGTTTGGGGCTGAGCACTTTGGGGACAACTTTGATTTTAAGGCCCTTGCTCCCGCATTTTGGACACAATACCGCGGAAGCATTTTTTGCTCTTGTCTATCCCATATGTGATTTGATACTAATCTCGGTCACTCTTACGACCATTACATCGCAAGGATTTTCGCGCCGTGGTGTGATTTTTACACTGGGCATAGTCATATTTTCACTCAATGACTTCGTATTCCTTTGGCAGCAAATACAAGGGACGTACTCGTTTGGTTCTCTGATTGATGATGGTTGGTTATTTGGCCTTTTGATTATGGCCGAGAGTTGTTGGCATGAAAATCTTGATTCACCTAATACTTCAACAATTAATCCGATTTTCATCGCTCTCTCAGTTCTATTGAGTGCAACTCTTCTGGCCCTCATTGCGCTTCGCCCAGGTTATTTCCCAATTTTTACTTTGATCCCTGCAATAATTACGCTTGCTCTTGCCTTTATCAGAATGACGATTGCGCTCAATGAAGCGAGAAGTATCGGTCACGAAAGAATCCTTGCCCGCACAGATGAGTTAACAGGATTACCGAATCGGCGCAGGCTCATCAGTGAAATTGAGGGCTTTGAGCTTAAAGATGGTTCGCTCTTACTATTAGATCTAGATGGTTTTAAACCAGTTAATGATTCACATGGACATGAAACTGGTGACAAGGTCTTGCAACAAGTCGCACTACGTTTTAGTCGAGCGGTCCCACATGGCACGATGCTTGCACGGTTAGGTGGCGATGAGTTTGGAGTTCTGCATGAAGGAAGTTATGAGTCCGCAATGGATCTTGCCTTAGCGTTACGTGCAACTTTGAGTTATCCATTTAACATTGAAGGCGAACATATACAGATTGGTGTCAGCATCGGTGTTGCAAAAAATAATGGTGAATCAAATCTTTTGCGCAGAGCCGATGATGCGATGTATAAAGCTAAGCGCGAGGGTCTAGGGGTTTGTCGAGTTTAATCTCTTTTAGGCGTTCTAGAGATTCTAAACGCTCTACAGCATGATCAACTATTCTCTCAAGATAGCCTTTACTATAACCATCTAGGTATAACCAAGGTTCGTGAATTTCTGCAGCCGATAAGTGTGCAAGCTCTGGAACGTATTTTCGAATGTAGTCACCATCTGCATCAAAGCGTTTTCCTTGTTCAATGGGGTTAAAAACTCGGTAATACGGTGATGCATCAGTACCAGTGCCCGCTGTCCACTGCCAGCCATGAGCATTTGATGCCACATCAAAATCGACCAGGTGCTCCATAAAGAAATCAGCACCTAACTGCCATTCAAGGTGAAGATCTTTAACTAGAAAAGAAGCTACAACCATGCGAGTTCGATTATGCATCCATCCTTCATGTACAAGTTGGCGCATTGCAGCGTCTACAAATGGATAACCCGTCTGACCAGCTTTCCACGCTTTAAAGTGGGGGCCGGGCTTGTTGTAACGCATCTCGGCAAAGCGGGGGGCGTAATAATCCTTGTCGGTGCCTGGATTGTTAAAAAGAACATCGGCATAAAACTCACGCCAAGCAATCTCTTTTCTAAACGTGTCATGAGCTTTGCTATCCCCAAGTGGTAATAACAAAGTACGCGGGTGAATCTCGCCCCATGTTAAATGTCCACTGAGTTTGCTAGTGCCATCAATGCCTGCAAGGTTTCGAGTTTCGTCGTAATTATCTAGCCCATTTTTTTGGAAATATTTCCATCGCTCTAACGCAGCTTTTTCACCGGCTGAAGTTATCGATACCCCATCTGGCATAGGCCAATCTGGAAAATTGCGATCTGCTTTCGTTGGTGTAACCGCATTAATGGTTTTTGGTGCGGGTACTGGTTTTCTCCACCCATGCAAACACCAACCGCGGTAGAAAGGCGTATAGACCTTGTATGGCGTAGCGTCACTTGGCTTTACAACTCGCCCTGGTGCAACTGCGTATGGGCTTCCAGTGCGTATTAAAGGAATACCGGCTTCCTCCACTCGCAGATCACGCGCAGCTCCATATGGTTCGAACTCTGCAGAAATATGGACAGAGGTTGCTCCATAACGCGCCATGAGTTCTTTTAATACATCGACTTGATCACCAACCATGACATGCAGCGAGTTATGAAGTGATTCATCAAGTGCGCGTAATGACTGCCCCAAATATGCCAACCGCTTGCTACCTGATGTCCCGATCAATGTTGGATCAAGAATAAAAACAGGGATGATTTCATCTGCAGACTCAATGGCTGCCAACAAAGCAGGATTATCTGAGATTCGTAGGTCGCGACGAAACCAAACAATGCTCCTCTTGGTCGCAGACATGGGTAGATTTAACCAGTATGAATGAGATTAAGCGCTTCCAAATCCGTGGGGTTCCGGGCGAGGTTAAGCGTGTCGATTTTAATGGTCGAATTATTGATTACTGGGTACCAAAAGAGGGTGCGGAGCGATTATTAATTGCTCATGATGGACAGAATGTTTTTGATGGACATGCCTCAACTCATCGGAATCAAACATGGGAGATGGCGCAGTCTGCTATCCGCATTAGTCAGGCGTTAGGTATCAAGCCTCCAGCAGTTATTGGTGTGTGGCACAGTGGTTCTAAAGAAGATCCGTGGGGTCGTGGCAAGGATTTAGTTCCAGAGAAATACTTCCGGGACGGTATAAAGGTTGATAGTGAGTTTGCAAAAATACTTGAAGATTTATCTATCTTACGTGGTGACGAGTATCTGACTTCGATTTTCGACGAGTATGTTCCTTCTTTGGCTCCGGGAATCTCTGTTGCCAAAACCGCAATGATTGGATCGAGTATGGGGGCTCTTGCAACGTTGTATGCCCTCGCCCAGTTTCCAGATCGTTTTAAGACGGCACTTGCGCTGTCACCTCATTGGCCATTTGGAGGTGTTCCACTGGTTGAAAAAATGATTACCTCTCTTCCAGTATCAGATGAGTACAAAGTTTGGATGAGTCATGGAACTAAAGGTTTAGACTCCCAATATGCACCGTTCCAACAATTAGCAGATAAGTTGATGTACGAGCGTGGATATTTGCCTCATAACTTTGTCAGCAAAGTTTATGAACGAAGTGGGCACAATGAGCGATCTTGGGCAAAGTATTTAGATCAGCCAATGCGTTTTTGGCTTAGTACTTAATGGTGTACTTAACTATCTTGGACACTGATTTCTGACCTTTGCTGTTTGTAACAACTGCCACTAAATCAAAGGTGGTACCTGACTTATAGAGTCGGTTATGAATAAATACGCGGTGTAATCCAGCAGCAATATAATCATCTTTGGTTGTACGTCGATCAGATGTACCGAGAATTCTCCACGCTTTACCGCTTTGGCGAGCGGCAAAAGTGACTTGCACAAAGTCATCGCCAGGAACCTTGGCAGTTATCGCTGACCAACCAGGGGTGCGGTAATCAGGCTTTGGCGATTTCAAAGTAATGGCTAGCGCACTCGACGGCTCAAAAGCATTATCTGCTTTAAGAATCACCCAACTGCGGGGTGGCAGCTTTAGATCAATAGTTGAGGTATGCGCTGTCACTTGTGCTGCACCAGAGATTGCACTCCATGAAGAATCCTTTGTCGAGACAGGAACCGTTGCTTCCTGAGCATCATCATTTGAATTAAAAGCAATGAGAAACTCTTGGTTATCTGCAAATCGGCTAACAGCAAGAACACTGCCAAGTCCATACCTAACCTGCTGTGCACCAGATTTTAAAGCTGGATAATTCTTATAGAGGCCCTGCAACTGTGCAATATTTTCTTCAAGAGGGCTTTTGACATCAAAAGAGCTTGCATTTCCAATTGGAGCACTTCCTATGCGAACTTCGGTTTTCCACTCTTCTACCTGTGTAGCAAACATATCTTGACGAGCTAACTGATCTCCACCACTACCAGTCATACCTTTTTCATCACCATAGTAAAGAACAGGTCCACCGCGTAAAGTAAATAGAAGAGCGTTTGCCAATTTAGCTCGCTCCAACATGATTTGCGCTCCATCACTTCCACTTTGAACTTCAATGAAATGGCCAATTCGCCCGATATCATGATTTCCTAAGAAAGTTGCAAGTGAATAAGCACTAGTTGTTGCTGTCGTATAGAAATCATCGGTATTAAATAGATCAGCTACATCACTTGCCCCACCACCGGCTTTGGCAAATCGTGAAACTTTACTTTGGAATGGAAAATCTAAAACCCCAGGGAAACTCTGTTCTGTCACGAAAGATGCTACGAATGGGATATCTGAATCAAAGACTTCACCGAAAATTGGGAAGTTTTCTTTTCCTGCAGCTTTTGCCGTAGCAATAATCTTAGGCAGGAATGCTTTCCAGAACTCTGGGTTCACATGTTTTGCAGTATCAATACGGTATCCGTCGATATCAAAGCGTGTAATCCAACTAGACCACAGATCAGCCATGCCCTTCACTACAGCTGGCTTTTCAGTAAATAGGTCATCTAGGCCGCCAAAATCACCTTGAGTGACTGAGGTTCCAGACCAGATTGAATCACCGCGATTGTGGTAGTTAGTTAAATCATTTAGGAATGCTGGTTTTTTTATATTCTTATCGTAAGTAGAGGTCCGTGGAACATATGCAAATGATTTATCGGCACATAACTTAGGAAAACTTGCTAACCCAGCCACAATTGCTGGTTCAAAAACCTTTCCGCTACAGGTTTTGTAAGGAAAATCTGCGGGTTCACGGTATGAGGTTGAACCAATCGTGTACTTAACAACATCGGCGGTGTGGTTAATAACTATGTCAACAATTACTTTCATACCTAACTTGTGCGATGCTGCTACGAAATCTTTAAAATCTTGTTCAGTCCCAAGATGCGGATCAATGGTTGTAAAATCTAGGGCCCAGTAGCCGTGATATCCCGCTGATCCTTGTTGAACATATTGATTCTTAACAGGAGGTGTAATCCAGATTGAATTGAAACCTAAATCTTTGATGTAGCGAAGATGATTAGTTAAGCCTTTAAAATCTCCACCATGATAATAACCAATATCAGTTGGATCATCACCACCACCAAGTCGGCCGCCAGTTAATCCTCCACCATCATTGCTTGTGTCACCATTTGCAAATCGATCGGTCATTACAAAATAAACCGAATCTCCAGCTAAAGGCCCACGTGCGACTGGGCGTGCCAATGCCGCTAAATCTTCAGCGGCACCAGATGAAGTGGTAATGAGTGAAAGCCCAACTGTAATAGCTATTGCTGCAGAAAATTTTCTCACTCTACGATCCAAACGCCTTGAGTCGAATGGGCAGAATCAACACTGAAAACCTTTCCTTTAACTACTTGCCCGTAAAGAGTTTTTGTGACGTTATAGCCATAGCTGCTTAGATCAACTCTTGCTTTTACTGCACCCCTGGATACAAGTATAAGAATTGATTGTTTCTTAGATTCGCGTAAAAACACTAAGTAATCATCTTCAACGGCAACCCAGCGTAAACCACCATTTATGAGTGCATCCTCTGACCGGCGTAGCTTTACGAGCTCTGTGACTTGTGAGAAAAACTCTAAATCCCATCCGCTCTTATCTCTCCAGTTAATTGTGCGGCGCGCATCTTCTCCCCATGAACCTTCAAGTCCGATTTCATCCCCAGCAAATATTGATGGGACGCCGGGATAGGTCAACATCATTGTCATCGCGGCTATATGTGCTTTTCTATCACCCATCACTACTGTTCTAAATCGCGCCGTATCGTGGGAGTCTAAAAGCATCATCGAAGCGGTCAAAGAGCGCCAAGGAATGGAAGCATTGAATTCTTTCATCGATGCGACTAACTGTTCTCCATTAATCTTTGGCATTGCAAATGGCAAGCCTTGAAAGCCCCCAGTTATTTCTGGATTACGGTTAATCCAATTCCAAAATGGACGCATGAAGCCTTGATAGTTCATAGCGCCCTGCCAACCCAAGCCGTTGAGATCACTAGCCTCAAAATCACCGTTTTCGGCAACTAGCCAAGTTTGTGGATTAACTTCAGTCATCGCATTTCGAATTCCTTGCATAACTTCAGTGTGATGATTCTCAGAACCTTGGCGGCCAGTCATATTGCCTACGTCAATACGCCAACCTGCCATGCCATATTTTGGCGAAATCCATTTCTTGACAATTGAGTTCTTTCCTTCATACATCGCTTTACGAAGCGCTTGAGATGAGAAATTTAACTTTGGTAATGACTCCAAGCCATACCAACCAACATAACCCCACTTAATAGATTTATCCCAGTAAAAATACGTATGTTCTTTAGATTTCTTATCTCTCTTCGCCTTTGCTAACCAGTTATGTCCAGCCCCACAGTGATTTGACGTTAGGTCGCCAAGGATACGTATCCCCTTCTTTTTTGCACTCTTAATCAGTGATTGAAAAGCTTCATCTCCGCCCAAGATTGGATCAATAACATCGAAACTTGATGCGTCATATCGATGGTTGGATCGAGCAGGGAACATGGGTGTGAAATAAATACCATTTACTCCTAAATCGGTAATGTGATCTAAGTGTTCAGAAACCCCGTACAAATCCCCACCATAAAGCTCTTGGCCAGTGTATTTACCGCGGCCACGTGGAAGCAGATCCCAATCGCGCGGGTGTGCCCAATCAGGGAGGATTGTTACTTTGCCGGAGCGCGCAAAACGATCCGGAAAAATCTGATAGAAAACTGAGGACTTAATCCACTCGGGATTATCTGCAATGGCAACTAACTGAAAATCATTATTGCTGTGCACATCATGATCAAAGAGACCTTTTGCATTGAGCCATTCATACTTACCTTTACCAATAAAGGCGAAGCGATAGTAACTCTGCAAGTTGAGGATCTCAACATTAACTTGGTACCACGTCTCACTTACGCCCGGCTTGCCCGCCTTCATTTCAAAGATTCGAGGTTCACCATCATAATAGAGACGCAGCATCGCTTTTTCGAAGATGTAATCATTTGGAACGCGAACTTTGAATGTTACTTTATCGCCAATCTCGGGAGCGATATTACTAACATAAAGCTCACTACCATCGTGGTGTGGTTGATTTTTCATTAACCCTTGTTAGCTCCCGCCGTTAATCCCGCTACAACGTGCTTCTGTAAGTATAGGAACAAAATCATCACTGGAACTGTTGCAATCAATGCTCCTGCTGCAAAAGGGCCCCAGTGGGCGTTGTACTGGCCATCGATATATTGCTGCATACCAACAGCTAAGGTAATTGACTTCTGATTGCCGCCCAAAATAATTGAAGTAATCAAAAACTCATTCATGGTTCCGATAAATGAGAGCAGGGTGATAACCGCCAAGACTGGTCTGGCCAGCGGCAAGATAATTCGGAAGTAAATCTGGGCATGTGAGGCACCATCAACTTTTGCAGATTCATCGATCTCTGATGGAATCGTGTCATAGAAACCTTTAAGCATCCAAGCATTAATTCCAAGGGCTCCACCAGCAAAAACGATGATTAAAGCCGAAGTTTGACCTAACGCCAAGAATGGGATGCTCTTGCCTAAATCAGCCAACATGAGAAAGAGTGAAGTTGCAGCTAGAAGCTGTGGAAACATCTGCACAACTAAAATAGTCATTAACGTCAGCTTGCGGCCCTTAAATCTAAAGCGACTCAGTGCATAGGCTGCGGTTGCCCCAATAAACATCTGCAAAATCGCATTGACTGAAGAGATGATGAGTGAGTTTTTGAGCCAGGTTAAATAAGGCTGATCTGGATTGCCAAATAAGGTTCTAAAGTTTTCTAGGCCAGGACGGTTAGGAATGAGTTTTTGAGCACTCAGTGAGCCAATAGTGTCAAAGGAGGCACTAATCATCCAGATAAGTGGAAACAGTGCAAAAGCGACAGCTAATACGCCAATAGCATGCCGCCATGCAATCTTTTTAGTCCACTGCGCAGCCGTCAAAGGCTTTTGACGTGCTAAGTCATTAACGATCATGTCATGTTCTCGATTGTTCGCGATTTTTTGAAACTATATATAGAGATTGAAGCGACAAGAATAAAGTTGAAGAAAGACACCGCACTTGCAAGTCCGTAGTCATTTCCTTTTCCCGCGGCAAATGCCATTTTATAAGTATAAGAAATCAAAATATCCGTATGTCCGGCAATACCACCAGATGAAATTATTGTCGGGCCACCGCCGGTGAGCAAATAAATAGCTCCGAAGTTGGAAAAGTTATAGGCATAACTTGCGATAAGTAGTGGGGCTAACGTCATGAGCACAAGTGGCAACTTAATTTTTGAGAAAAGTTGAAGAGGTGAAGCACCATCTACTTCTGCAGCTTCAATGACTTCACTAGGTAGAGACTGTATTGCTCCTGTACAAATTAAGAACATATACGGTGTGCCAGCCCATAACTGAACCAAAAGAACCGCGAATTTTGCTAGCCATGGATCTGAAAGCCATGGTATTGGACTACCTAATACTCGGTTAATAATTCCGTTATCTTGATTAAACATTCCTGCCCAAACAAGAGTAGAAAGAACGGACGGCATTGCATAAGGAATAATCAAGAGCGTGCGATAAACTTTCTTCGATTTCATTCTCGGGTGATTTAGTACCAAAGCCAATAAGAAACCTAAGAAGAAAG
>Ga0114966_10004970_pt1 | contig 11325 bp, 8 predicted proteins | sample M_130207_XF_Meta_FD_87029 | JGI IMG/M metagenome (GOLD analysis project Ga0114966, IMG submission 87029) | Freshwater microbial communities from Lake Montjoie, Canada to study carbon cycling - M_130207_XF_MetaG | ecosystem: Environmental > Aquatic > Freshwater > Lake | place: Lake Montjoie...
AGGAGACATTCTGATACCGCTCAAGGACGGTTCCAGGAGTGCCCGTGAACAGACCCGCCTTGTCAATCACGGCGATGTGGAACTCGTCGTTCGCACCGCCGAAGTTGGAGACATAGGTCGTGGTGTTTGGTGCGAAGTCGAACTGATTGGCGTAAGTCCAAGTGCTGAAGCCGAATCCGTCAGCCGTGTACCCTCCTCCGCCGCCGACCGAATCAGCGGTTCCCGATCCGCAGATCTGAACCTGTAGGCTGTTTCCGATTGCACCAGGATACTTGGCGACGAATGCGCCCATGTTCGTGATGTTTGCGAACTCTGCCTGATCCCCGTCCTCCAAGAGGGCGAGGGAGGTGGTTCCCGTGGTGGCGTTATCCGTGTATCCCTTCGGATTGGCGTTCACCATGCCTCCGACTACGGCACGGACGACCTGAAGGTTGTTCCCGTATCCAAGGAAGTTGGCGGCGGGGAACCACCACTCGGCGTTGGCATCCGTGGGGACACCGAAGAGTTGGACAAGGTTGTTCTCGCTATCGACGAGGATGCGCTTGTTGCACGGACCCCATGTGAAAAGACCGACGATGCCCGCATTGGTCGATGAGACCGCAGGAACGATGGTCGTCAAATCCTTCTCCGTCACATTCACACCAGGTGAAACTTGGAATGCCATTTCTTCTATCTCCTTGAAGGTTGTACGGGGGGTATTTAGCCTCTAGCGGATTTCAACCGATCAGAGGATCTCGTCGGCATCGTCCATCCAAGACCTGTCCCGCTTCCGTGCCTTGGGCTTGAGTTCGGGTTCCGCCGCAAGCATCCTCGTCGCCTCCTCCAACTCGCCCTCGCCTATGTCCATGAAGCCGAACGGCACGAGATCCTCCTCCAACTTCCGAAGTTTCTCGTCAAAGAGCCTCTTGCGGACATCTAGGTTGACCAAGTCCTTGAAGTAGTCCTGTGTGGTCAGCCACCCGAACATGACCAAGGTGGCGATCAGGTCGTCGTTGTAGCCCTCGCTCGCCTCGTAGGAACCCGCCTTGAGGATGTAGGTGGAGATTTCAGCGATGATGTCAAAGTCGTTGACGATCAACTTGTCCGATTCGAGCATCTCCTTCAGGATCAGGCACCCGATTTTCTTGACCTGCGCCGACATCTTCACGCCACCGTGGATCCTGCCCCCACCGAAGCCCTCGCCGACCCTCTGACCCTTCTTACCCTTGATGGAAATCGTGATGACATTCTCGTACTCAAGTTCGTCCTTGAGGATGTCCGAGACCTGCTGACCCGTGTCGTTGATTTCGATCAAGACATAAGCCTCGTTGTATTTCGTGGCTACAGCCTTGATCATCTCGGGGAAAATTGGAACGGGGATGGTGTTCGAGCGGAACTTGCCGACCACCTTGTAGGGAATGGCGGTCACATCCAAGATCGTCAAAGCGTTGTAGTCCTGTCCGATGGATCGGGAAGTGTCCACGCAGGTCGTGTAGATGTGACCCTTGATCGGGTTCTCGTAGATGGCAAGACCGTCCTCGGACTCAAGGATCGGGGTGGCGAACGCCAAGGCGGCGATCTTGGATGCCTTGATCAGGGTTTCCTGCGATCCGAGGAACTCACACTCGTACTCCGACATCCATTGACGCTCGGAGGTGTTCCTGATCGTGGTTTCCTTGAACCTTTCGTCACGGCTTGGCACCTGCCACCAATGCGCCTCCACGGGCTTGAAGTCCGACTTGCCGTTCTTGGCGTTCTGCCACATCTTGTAGAACAGGTTCAGACCGTTCGGAGTCGAGACGATGACCGTCTTGGAGGTATTGCCCGATGTGATCGTCGGGTAGACCGAGGCGAAGAACTGCTCGGCGATCTGATCGGGAACGAAGGCGAACTCGTCCAAGAGGAGGAAGTTGTACGCCGAGCCACGGACGGCGGAGGACGAGGTGGACGAACTGACGATCTTGGAGCCGTTCTCAAGGGTGACCGAGGTCTTGTTCCACTCACGGACACCCTGTTGGAGCCACTTCGGGAGGTTCTCGTAGGCGATCTTGACCCTGTCCATGATGTCGGTCGCCGTCTTCAACTTGTTGGCGAGGATCGCCGCCTTATAGTCGGCATTGAACAGGACGAGGTGCAGGATGCATGAGATGAGGGTGGTAGTCTTGCCGCTCTGTCGGGGGATCTTGCAGATGACGAATCGATTGTCGAACACCGACCTGACAATGTCCCTCTGCCAATCGTACATCTTGAACGGCACGATGCCGTGGTCGATGGTTATGACCTTGACATAGTTCTCAATGAAGTGGACGGGGTCTTCGGAACACTTGAGGTACTCCTCAAGTTGCTCCTTGCTGAACTCCTGCTGTACATACTCCCCCTTGAGCAGAGGGTTTCCCATGTATGTCTCGTGGTCAGCCCTCAATGGTCGGCTCCTCGCCCAAGTCGATAACCTTCCGCTGCGCCCTGATCATCTTCTGTAGTTCAGCGGTGCTGCCGACATAGATGGAGTTGTTGGTCACATTTGTGGTCTTCTGCGTGACCTCCTGCCGCTTGATGTCCTTCATCCTGCGGTGGAGATCCATGAGTTTCGTGTTCGCCTCAAGGCTCGACTGCACCAACTGCGCCACGACCTCGTAGGCACGAGGCTGCTGGCTGTCACGGGCGAGTTCGACGATTCCCTCTATCGCCTCCTGTGACTTCTCTATGAGGCACTTCAGGTTGACACGGACATCGGCATAATCCTTGTCAGCGTCCTTCGAGTCGTATGCCGTGTCTTCATGCGCCGTGCCCTCGGCTTTCGCCACGGGAACGATTTCCCCCTCGGGAGAGGGATCCACCCCGAGGCTCCTCGCTATGTTCATGTCGATGTCGCTCACAATTGCTCCCGTCATCATGTTCCCCATGGAGTGGGCGGATACTCACGGATGAATACCTCGGCATGGGTTGCACCCGCACCTGTCCATCCCGCAGTCAGGGATGGTGCGTATCCACCTGCGGTGATGCCCGCAGCCGCCGACACGCCGACATCGGCGTATTTCTTTATGTTCGCCGTGTTCGCTCCGAAGTCGTCCGTATCAAAGATGTTTGCATCCGCACGGAGGATGACCGTCGTGTTCCTGACGGGTCCGTAGAGGTACAACTTCGCCGCAAAACCAAAGAGGGCGAAGTTGATCTTCCTCGTCGAGTAGTCTCCGTAGGATCCATCTTCCCCCTCGGTCATGGCTACGGACGACAGGACGATTGGGATATCGACATCCGTGTCCATCCCGTCTATCGCCCTAATGGTGAAGACATACTCGGGGGTAAAGTAGGGGACGATCTGCTCCACAATCTGTAGGCAGTCATCCATCGTCTTGGTCATCACGCTCAGGTTGAGGTTGAGGTTGTACGGAACACGCTCGAACCTGTTCTTGAGGGAACCCCTGTCGGAGGCGTTGTACGCCACGGTCTTCTGAATGCTGTTCAGTTTTCGGGACGAGTCGTACTGTAGGGTGCTGATCTCGAACCCGATCCTCGGGAGGTATGTCTCAAGCCTGACCGCCTCCTGATCGAAGTCTCCCCCGATCCTGTCGAGCCTGCGAATGAACTTCTGCTGCGGTCCATATGCGATTGGCACACGGATCCGCTCTATCTCCTCGCCGCTTGCGTTCTTTCGGGAGACATGGATGTCATTGAACAGGCTTGCGAAGCCAACCACGACCTTCCTGATCGTGCCGTGGTAGTAGTACTCAAGCATGGATCAGGGGTCTCCGAATGGATTGGTCTCGTCGAAGTTGAAGACGGTGTCCGCCTCGGACTGGATCTGATCGTTCTTCGCCTCGTCCAAGATCCCCATGGTGTCGTCCCTGCTCGTGATCGGGGCGTAGGCGGTGTTGTCGCCCTTCGCTATGTAGGCGGTCCCTCCTTGGTCGAGTGCTTCGTACCAAGTACCAACAACATCGGATAGAGATATTCTGTTTGGATCTGCGTAAGCGTCATACGATTGGACCACCGCCCTCGCAGATGCGCTCGCAGTTCCTCCTGTAGGAGATCCATCTTCGTGTTGATATACGAGGTCGCCCTTTGCAAAAGATCCTCCTCCATAGATGCCTCCCAAATCGAGGTTAATCTTGTATCCCGCCTCATCGTTGACTGCGTCGAGTTCGGGAATCCCCGTGTTGAAGTCCTCTTCCGAATACTGAAACAGTTCGCAGGTGAGTTGGTAGGAGAACAACTTCCCCACCTGATAGAAGGGGTTCTCATGCTCCACGAACTTGACCTCGAACAGACCCTTGCTGATCGGCAGGTAGAGGAGGTCTCCCTCAAGGGGACGAGCCATCCCCGTCTCCCTCTTGAAACGCTTCTTGGACACGCTGAACTTCACGCTGTCCCTGATCTCGAATCCGAACTTGGTGAACATGTCGCCGCCCTCGAATGCGGTCGTCGTGTCCATATACATCTCAATCATCTTGAATGCGGTGAAGCGTGAGTACCTCGACTCCCCGAAGAGATCGTCTTTGGTGACCATGCTCCTCGGGATGTAGTACATCTCGTGTCCGTAGATCTTGATTGCCTCGACGGTCAGTTCCTCGACGAGGTTCTGCTCGGGGATGTAGGTCTTGCTGTTGACCCTTATGTACGGGTTGAGAGCCATGTTTCCTTTCAGCCCATGATGAAGTCAACGGGCAACTCGCCCTTGAGGATGATCTCTTTTTCGATCTCTTCCTTATGCTGCCATGAGTCCTTCATCATCGACTGTCCGTCGAGCATGATGTCTCCAGGCAACTTGATCCCGCTGTACTTGGACAGGTTCACGCCCCATTGCCACCTGACAAGGGCAACGCAGTACTTCTTGAGCAGACGGTCGTTGTACACCTCGGGATACACCCTCGGGTCAAGGATGCGGTAGGCTTCGATGATGAGGTACATCCCTGCATTCATCTGCCTCTTGTCGCTGTCGAGGTACAGCCTGTTGGCGACCCTGTTGAAGCGGATGCTCTTGTCGGGGGAGAGGAACTGTCGGAGCAACTGAAGGTACTGCTGAGTCAGGTCGTACTGAACGAGATCGATGGTGCCGAAGGTGTAGAGGTCGTTCAGGGCGTACTGGTAGCGGATATCGAACATTCCCGCCGTCTGCTGCGTGAACGGGAAGATTCGGGTGACGCTGACGATGAGGTTCTGAAGCAGGACATTCTCGGGGCAGTCGGGATCGACGCTCGTCTGAATAGCCTCGGCATCTTGAAAGCCCGACCCATCGGCGTTCTGCGCCACCGTATTGTCCGCCATGAACGAGATGTACCCGTTGTTGATGTCGGTCTGTGACAACTTGTACTTCAGGTAGACCTTCTCAACGCCGTCGAAGTGATACTCCGAGAAGAACTGGAGGGCATCGTTGATGCGGTCCTCAAGTTGCTCATCCGCTATGTTTATCTCGACTACAGGATGACCGTTTCCCCTTAGGGCGTACTCCCTCAGTTCCGCCCTCGTTGAGATCACTCCGCTTGTGCAACTCGACATTCGGCTTTTCCCCCTTCATGGGGTATTTAGCCTCGGACTTTGCTTTCTCCACCGCCGCCGCTACTGCGATGTCCTCCACCCTCTCGGCATCAAGAAGTCGGGAGAACTCTGCGATCCTCGACAGGTAGCGGTCGCCTTCCGCCCAAGTCTCGTTGATCGTCCAAGAGCGGTGCTTTGTCCTGAAGTTCCGCATCTTGCCGTCGTAGAACATGACCACGAGGTCGCTCGGGTATTGGTACGAAGGCTCAAGCCACATGAAGGTGGAGAGGGGAATCTCCAACCCGTCGAGGTAGATGCTGTCCCCGTAGTGCTTGAACATTACTGAATCGGAATCGCCGTGTTGTTCCCCTTGATGGCATCGCCTAGTGTGGTGTCCACGATTGGGGTGAACGCCGTCCTGTCGTATGTGACGATGATCTTGCTGTTGATGCCTTGAATAGTCCCTTGACCCACGAACTTGGTCGTCCTGATGTTGGTGACGGGATCGGTGGCGGTGAGGCTAGGTACGCCGTACATATCGGGACTGCTCACATTGGAGTTGATGCCCAATATGGCGAACCTGTTCGAGAGGACTGCATCGACGACACCTTCCTGCAAACCACCCTTGCCCATGTCGAGAGTCGAGAGGATGCGGGTGAATGGACGAACCTTGACATTTGAATTTTCCGCAAAGATGCCCGCACCGATGATGTTGGTGCTGCCGACCTCAAGGTTGGAGTTGATGACGCAAATCGAACCCTTGTTTCCGACCAAGGCGGTCTTTCCGCCATTCACGAGATCGTGAGTCATCGTCAGGTTGGTGGCGTTCTCGGCAATGACGGGAATCGCCGTGTGCGAGATGACGGTGCCCTCGACCCTGCCATTCGCACCGCTGTCGATGGCGAACCCGTAGTAGGAATTGCTGATTGCACAATGCCCAACGGTGATCGAACCGCCGTTGTAGGCGTGAGCCGCCACGGGGTAACCGATGATGGCACAACCCTTCGCACGGACGATGCCCCCGTCCGTCTGGATGGCGGTGGCGTTGCTCCAATACCCGTTCGGATTCGTTCCCGAGAGGCTCGGATCGCTGAGGATCGTGGCACCCGCATCATTCACAAGGGCGATGCCGTCCATGTCGGTTCCAAGGATCGACCAATCCCCGACGAATGTGCGGGAGGTGCGGTCTGTGAAGAGCGCACCTCCCTGAGAAGTCGTATGGACGGTCACACGGTAGACATCAAGGGTTTGGAGATAATTTGTATAGGTATTGTTGAGGTAGGCAGTCCAAGTCAGACCTCCCTCGTTGCGGACATCCACGGTCATCGTGCTGCCGCTGACACCCCTCACCACATACGCACCTGCAATACGGTTGAAGAATCCCGCCACACCCGCAGTCATCCCGTCGATGGATGCCGAAAGACCGAAGTTACCCGTCAGCCCGTTGATGATGGTGAAGGGTGGCTTGACCACGACCGCCGATCCCGTGGCGGCAACCACGGATTGACCCGTGCCGATGTCGAACCTCATGGCGAAGCCGCTGACGCTCGTCGCACCCGTGGAGAGGTAGGACGGAAGGATCGTGACTCCCTTGACCGTCTGCGTCACGACCGTGTTGTTTTTCGCACCGATGTAGAGATCACGGGAGATGTGGTTGAACCATGGCTTGTCCATGGTGTACACGCCTGGTGTCAGTATGATCGCAAGCGGGGTTCCCAAAGCCTCCGCACCGTTGTTGATGATGGAGAGGTTGTTCACCCCGTCACGGGTGATCGGCTCGTTGGGATTGCTCGGCTTCGCCTCGGTCGATCCGTAGGTGTAGGTATACTCGTTCGGGATGTTGGCGGGATCACGGAAGTAGAAGGCACCCTTCGCCTCGGGTGCGATTCCCGTGGCACTCAGCACCGACATTCCGTAGGTGAAGTCCGTGGGAAACAGCACATCCGTTGACAGGTTGTACGGTGGGAGGATTCCCGCCGATTCGTTCCCTAGGATGCCATCCTTGAAGTTGGATGCGGCTGCGAAGTACACCCGATCCATCGTCGGCTGACCGCTGAAGATGATCGTGGGCTTCGGTCCCGTTGGTCCCGTGGCTCCATTGCTGCCACTGCCGCCCGTGCCTCCGACGACGATGCCCACGATGAAGCCCTGCGTGGTTCCGTTGGCGAAGATGTACTCGCCCACGAGGTGATTGCCCGACAGACCAAAGTTCTGAACGCTACGACCCGTGGCACCCGTCGATCCCATGACACCCGTTGCACCGCTGCCCGTTGTACCTTGCGCTCCCTGTGGACCGACTTCGATGCCAACTCCCTCGAACTGTCGGTGGCGGATGATCCAATTCGCCGCAACATACGGCGGCATGAGGCTGATCGCCACATTGTCGGCGGTGTACGCCGCATCAAGGGTGCTGAAGTTGTCGGTGCTTCGGGTGCCCGCATCAATCGTGGTTCGGGTTCCCCCACCGCCGCTACCGACCGACTGCGAGGCGTAGTACTTGTTGTTGTGGTCGGGAATCTCGTCGGTGGTGAGAAGATGCGTGTCGTCGCCCCCGACCTGACCACGGTTGAGTTCCGAAAGACCCGAAGAGTACCCCACGCCGAACACGCTGCGACCACGCATGTCGGGGATGAAGAAACGCTGCGAGGTATAGCCCGACACTTCTCCTGTGGAGAGCGATTGAACCGTGACAATGCTGCTCGGTGCCGCACCGAGGAAGTTGACCACCGAGGTGCCAGTATACGCCGAGCGGAATTGGAACCTGACCGAACCAGCGGACGCTGCGGTGAGGCTTGCCACCGCATAGTCGTTCGTTCCACCCCAACCGATCTTGTAGTCCTTGTAGGTGTCGCTCGAATACGCACTCACAAGTCCATGCGCCGATGTCGGCGTGTAGTCCTCGTGACCCTCGCTTGAGAACGAGATGATGAGGTCACGGTAGGCGTTGCCGCTCGGTCCCGTGGTCGATGAGGCGATTCCCGTCACCCTGTACTTGTCACCGATGATGCCGTACAGGGTGGAATAGTTGGCATTGTCGGAGGGATTGGCGGCGGTCTTGCGAACCGCCTCTCCGTCACAGATGCGCCATGTCGTGGGGACGGTGGACTTGCCGCCCATCCACGGAAGCATCGTGCCCACGGGGCTGAACACGGATGCAGACGAACTCGCCTGTGAGAGCGAGTTGATCACGATGCCCTTCTTGGTATCCGTGGCAACCATGACAGGCTGCACTAAGGACAGACCGTCAGAGGGACGAACAGATGTCAAGTATCCCGAGTTGTTGGGGGACAGGTAGTAGACCGTTCCCGCCGTCAGACCGACATTTCCATCATCGATGCTGAGGACTGAACCCGAGAAGTTGGTATCGCCCTGATAAACGACCGTGATGGATTGATCACTTCGCTCCTCGACGATCCCGACCGTCTGTGTTGATGCGAGGCTGTCTGCCTTCCCGAGAGCGAAGCCCGTCCCGCCTCCCGAGTAGGTCACGGCATGACCGACCAAGAACGGATGCCCAAGCGGCACCGTCCATGTCTTCATTATCCTACTGCCCCTTACGGCGCTGCTGTCGGAGGGGAAGATCGGGATTGCGCTATATGCCATTAGTGGTAGTTCCTCCTGCGGCGACTCCCACTATTTAGCGGCGACCCTCATCCCTCAGAGAGCAGGGCTTCCGTCGAGAACTTCAGGTTCGCTTCAATGCGATCCTTCTGATCCTCGGGGAACTTCTTGTCATTGATAATCTGTACAGCCGTCATCCTCGCCTCACGGTAGTTTCCCGTCCAATATGCGGCGATGGCGAACTCGTCGAGGAGCGCCCAATCGTAGATGCCCTGACCGACGAAGAGTCCACCCTCGGGATAGCGGATCTTGAGACCCTGCTTTGCGAAGCGGTAGCCTTGGTCGAATCGGCTGAAGGCACGACAGAGCCGAGCCGCAGCCCACAGGCTCTCGGCTCGCCAAGGAGCGGTCTGATACGCCTTGAAGTAGACCTGAATGATGTTGTCCACGGACTTCTCACGGATTTCCATGATGCGACCCGCCTGATAGAGGCTGTAGAAGACCTCCTCGTTCCAACCGCCGAGGTCAGCACGCTTGAGGTACGCATCAAGAGCCTTATCCCATTGATGCGAGTCACGGTACGACTGAGCGAGGTAGAAGTGGTAGCGGTTGAAGTCCTTCTCCTCGACGGTGCCCGATGCAAGGGCTTCCTCGAAGCGGATCGCATCCTTCTGATACTTCTCGGGATCGCTCGACCGTGCGCCGTCCTGAATCGGAGTGTTCATAAACCCACGGGCGAAGTCACGGGTTCCGATGGGATCGTGGCAGTCCACATACTCGTGGAGGATGCCTCGGTAGTAGAACTTCTTCTTGTTGCTCGTCAGTTGGGGACGGTGGTAACGGGTCTGACCGAAGTGTGCGAACACATTGTAGAGGTCGGCGGTCAGGTTGTTCTTGAAGGCGATGGGATCGAAGCCCTGCTCGAAGACGAGGATTTCGTCAGCGTCGATCATCAAGGCGTAGTCGATGTCGGTCGCCTGTGCGAGTCGGAGTGCCTCGCTGCGGTTATAGCCGAAGTCCTTCCACGGAATCTCGTGGAGTTTGCCGTCGATGCCGTTGCGGTCGAAGAAGTCCTTGATCTTCTGTTGGGTGCCGTCCGTCGAACCCGTGTCCACGATGACCCAATGGTCGATCACAGGAAGCACGGAGGCGAGGCATCGTTCGATGACATGCGCCTCGTTCTTGACGATCATGCAGAGCGTGATCGTCTTGTTCCCGTGCTGCTGCTGAGTGAAGGTGCTTGCTTGGACGGGGGCGGCGGGGGCAATCGTGAGGGTTTCGCTCATCTCGAAATCTCCATATCGAATAGGCTGTGCCCGTACTTATGGATCCTGCGAGAAAGCCCCGATAAAATCTAGGGTGTCATGGAATTTTAGTGATCTCGGGATACACGGTGATCATGCCCTGCACCTCTCGGCTGACCGTTGCGCTGCCTCCCGAGTGGAGTTCGAGGTCGTAGAACCAAACCCCCGACTTGCCGGCTGCGGCTGCGGCCGCACCGAGGCTGACCACGATCTGACCCGTGGTTCCCGTGATTGCTGCGTCGAGGTTGACGGCGGACGGGGACGAGTAGAACTTCCGCATCTGCGCATAGGCGGTGTAGCCCGAGGAGAGGTCGATGGGATATCCGTCCGTCCCCTTCACCGTGTGGGTGAAGGAGAAGTTCGCCCCCTGATCTATGTCCCTGTTGATCGTTACTGCCATGAACAGATTCCCAAACTAGTAGTACCCAACGACACGGATAGTCAATCCACCCACCTTCAAGGCAGAATCGTTTAAACTGTAGAAGTTTATGTTCCCGACCCCTCCGAACCTGTAGTAAAACCTTCTGATCGAACCTCTTGTGTCCATCGGAATAAAGGCTTGACCTCCTGATCCCGCTGGGTCGTCGTTTCCTGTCCTCAGCGAACCGATAACAATTGAGTATGTTGGAACAGTTTCGGTTCCTGTGGTAGAGACATATAGATTCGTGCCGTTGGGGTCAACCTGACCTTGGCTCTGCATGTTATAATAGACGATCAGTCCCCGTGCATCGTTAGGTACAAGATTATTCGGAACATCGACTTGAACCCAACCACTAGTCGATTTGATGTCACCGCCAGCGACTTGGTAACCTAGAAGGACTAAAGTAGATGATCCTGGCGCAAGGACTTCAAATACAGGAGTAGCGGGCGAAGATTTCAGTTCGCCCGTGCTAGTATTGATCGTGACGCTCTTGATCGGCTCGGATCCCGTGGAACCCGTGATACCAAACGGCATCCTGTAGCGGATGCTTCCTTGCCCCCTGTATGCGGTATCCCTGCGGGTGAG
>Ga0114966_10004971_pt1 | contig 11323 bp, 6 predicted proteins | sample M_130207_XF_Meta_FD_87029 | JGI IMG/M metagenome (GOLD analysis project Ga0114966, IMG submission 87029) | Freshwater microbial communities from Lake Montjoie, Canada to study carbon cycling - M_130207_XF_MetaG | ecosystem: Environmental > Aquatic > Freshwater > Lake | place: Lake Montjoie...
TCTATATAAACTTTTGATACAGAATCAGAGTGCCTTGCTAGAAGTTCGCCACTTCCTAAAGTGGAAATGTATGTTCTAGTTACTAATGCGTGTACTTTAACGTATCGTCTTGCTGCTGTGTCTGTGTACAGTTTTAAAGTTGACGCTGCGTTAGGGATAATAAAAGTATGTGGATTCACATCAGTACCGTTAGTCCAGAAATCGTAGTTATATCCTCCTGAGGCTTTTTCTGTCCATACTAAAAATTGATCAGTATCTTCCTTTCCAATATAATCTCCTAAATTTTCGCTTGGACGTACTACGAATTCAATATTACCAGTTGGACTGCCTAAGGCGTCAGTTTGCAATGATGATGTTGTGCGAATAAATAAACTTGGCTCATAAAATTCTACTTTGGGATTCTCTGGACTGGAAATAAATGGTATGCGTATTTTTTGGCTAGCTATGACTGGAGGGCTTTGAGTTATATTAGTGCTACCAGTATAAATAAAATAAAACTCCCAATCAGCTTGGCAACACGGTTCTCCCACTGTAATTGTTGCACCAGACGACATGACTTCCATTCCTGAACCAACAGAATTCATGTTGTTACCAGCCTCAGAGCCCACTGTCCATGGGTAGGTGTCTTGGAATGCAGAAACAAATATACGTGCACCGTAATCAGCAGTAAGATCACCATTAGTACTTACATTATATACGGTAGGAGTAACACTTATAATACGATTATTCTCATTAAGAGTTTTATTTATATTCAAAACTTTAGTAGGATTTACGTATGCACAGACTGTGTTTATATCTATGTCTTCTAGTCCTCCCATGTCTCCCCCACCTTGCCATGGTTCTCTTTCAAAGCGTATAGAACATTGATTAGTACTACTAGCAGCACAACTTAATGGACCAAAACCATCATTACTATCTCTACTTGGATCTCTGTCACATAGTGTAGGTTGCCAAAAATATCTAAAAAATTCTGCTTCTCTTAAACCTTTATTAGTGAGACCAGCAGCAGGATTTACTATGAATGGACAAGTAGTAATATCTTGAAAACGAGTTGCTGCATCTGGCGTGTCTTGCAACCCACAACTATCGCCAAGAGGATTGTATCTGTTTGTATTATATTTCACAAACCATATATTACCTCCTTGATAGGCTGTATCACTTTCTTTTATTTCTCCTATGTATTTGTACCCATAAGTATATTTTTGTTTTTCAATAAACTCAGGATTACAGCGGTTTAGCAGAAATCCAAGCTGACACCAAGCACTTCTTAGAGTAATTGCACAATAAGTCCCAGCCTTCATACTACCATCAGGATTTAGCTCTGCAGAAACAATTACTGTATAAACAGTCATCTCGTTACTTTCATCATAACAAGGATGATTAGCCGTACCAAGTCCGCCAGGGTTTATTACAGTAGTTTTTCCCGTGTAAGCTTTAAAATCGTTTATGTAGAACAAATAAACAAAATATTTTCTGTCAGGATTGCTAAAATCTAATGCTGGAGTGCCTGTATCACCACTTCTCGGAGAACAGCACACAGTACTGTCGGACTTAAAGGTTATTCCAGAACCTTGATTATTTTTATTAAAAAATAGTGGCTCACCGTTTACTTGTGCTCCAGCCACATCATTTTCTATACCTCTTGCAATCGCTTGGTACATAGGATTAAATCCAACACGAATTCCCATAGTTAGTAATTTGTAAGTTATATCTGGCTGAAGCTGCAGCATTGTGCTATAACTAGAAGTTCCATCATCACGATTTGCTCCTTTACAATGGGAACCTGTTGTCACCAAATTTCCTTTGGCTGCTGTTGTACAGGCATCAACACAAACAGTTGGACCCACATCTGAAAAAGCCCCATAAAGCCTGTGAGCACAAAGATCTGAACCTGTATTAGCATCTGTAATTTTACAGTCAGAGAAATTATAATGAAATCTGCCGCCGCCGCCAGTAGAGTCTATTACGTTGCCAGAACGAATACAACTAGCAGCATATGTAAAACCACAACCACTATCAGCTCCTCCAACACAAAAATTAATATATCCGTACTGTACCGCTAACAACTTATTATGTTCGCGACCATCTTCCACACTTGAATAACAGTCGTCACACATTAACATTAATTCAAATTCACCACCTACTCTGGTTGCATTAGCGCAACCACTACAACCTGGAAGCTGACCATCTTTGTAGTGTACAACAGGCATATTAATTTGGTCTTTAATAGATCCCGTTGAATCTTTTAATTGTATTGGAAGTGTTCCTGATGAACCGTCAGCACTTGGTAGGGTAGTATTATCAAAATAGAAACCAAGAGTGGTACCAGGTAATAGTTCTGTGAGTGGATCACCTTCAACTTGAGAATTAATTGCAGTTCCGTCTGGTAATTTTGCAGTAAATTTAAAAAAAGTTCCAGGAGGCGTTGAAGAAATTTGTCGAGGAAAATCTACATAAACAGGATTTATATCTGTAGTTTCAATTGTAATAGTAAATAATTTAGAAGAATTTGGCAGTACTAAAATATCTGGATTTTCACTAATTATCATATCATAAGTGTAAACTACTATTGGTTCACAATCAATATCAAGGCAATTGTATTCGCTAAACACTCCCCCAATTGCGTCACAATCACGTAATTTTACACCTGCATAACAAATATGTTCGCTGCAACAAGAACCTATTATGTTGCAAGTTTCTGAGCACGGTTTTAATGGATAAAAATTTCCACCAAGAATATCACACTCTCTTAGAGTTATATAATCTTTACAAGGATTAGGATCCCCTACATCTATAATTGGTGGGATATAACAACAGGAACCAAACAGAGAAGAATAAACAATATCATTCTCTTCACCAAGACCCCTGGCAACAAACGCAGCGTTAAATGTGATACCCGCATTATCACTCCATAAATGAACGATATTCATTCCATTCAAAAATCCATATCCACTAACACCTAAATTAGTATTTTCAAAATATACATTTTTTGGAAAATTCCAAACTTCAGCACCATCAATAAACAAAGTATATGACTGTAGTGCTTTTGTGTCTGTGTTAGAAGTAAATGCAGTAATACCAATAGGAGAATTAATTTTATATGTGGTATACTTAGTTAGATCCATAACTAAACCACCAGAATCGTAACCAGTTACCACAGAATCTAGAGTAATTCCTCCAGTAAATCCTAGAGTAATTCCTCCAGTTATATTAAAATAAATTTCATTGAAATCGGTAAATACCTTTACAGAACTGCCAGTAGCACCACCATGAGCAGTTAAACCAAATGATAGTATAGAATTTGATCCAGTAATACTAATTTTTGTTGTAGTTGCCGAATAATTAGAATCAGTATAAACAATACTATTAGGTAAAGTAGAACCATAGGAAGCAGAACTAGCTAAAACGTTTGGTGTTATTAAAATTTCTGTTTTATCTGCAGATAAAGACGATGTTAATAATCCAGATCCACAAATTCCTAAAAATTGAAAAGTATTTCCGCTAATAACACCAGATAAGCCAGAAAAATAACCAGATAATATGGCAGCAGATATTCCTCTAGAATCAGAGTAATATCCAGTAGGTCCAGTAAATCCTTGTAAAATAGAAATATTACTACCATTAGATCCAACAAAAGTTAATGTATTTCTAGTAGAATCTGTATTAATAATACTAATATAAGTTCCAGTAGTTCCAGTGGGACCAGCAACAGAACTAATACTACCAGTAGGACCAATAGGACCAACATTACCAGTAGGTCCAGTATTCCCACTTTGATCGTGTATAGTGCTATTTCCTATAATTGTTGGCATATGATTTCTATTATATTTAGTAAACTTTAAATCAACATAATCCTACGAACATGCTCCCGCACTAGCACAAGCAATATCTCCTCTAAAATTACCCCCATACAATTCGCATAGTGTCTGTGATATTTGTCTACAAGCACCATTAATACAACAGGCACCAGCAACCATATAACAGTTAGTTTCGAGATTACGCTCTCTAGTCTCACAAGTTGTACTTGCAGAAAATACCGAATTTGTAATACTAGAACAATAGGATCTAGTAACATAATCTAAGCATTGTCTATTAGTATCACAAAAACAACAAGAACCATATTCTTGAAAATTAAGTGGAGTCGTGTTTTGAGATCTAAAAACAATATTCGTATTAAAAGTTATTCCGCTATTTTGCACAGCATTAAGTGGTGTTAAAACTGCTTTAACATCCTTATAAGAACTATTATACCATTGTTTATTATACCATATTCCTCCACTACTATATAAAGAATTAACTGAAGTGTCTGCAAAATTTTTAATATATGCAGTAATACCATTAATATTGATTAAATTTATATTAGTTATACCTGTAGAATTTTTACCTTGTAAAAACTTAGATATTGTTGCCACAGCAACGTGTTGTGTTGTAGAACCAGAAGTGTGAGTTTCATAACGGAATATACTATTTACTCCATTTGCATCCATCAAAACAAAAGCAGTATTTCCTGCAGAATATAAAATTGCATTTGTTATACCAAAACCAGATGTAGTAGATAAACCCCGAAACATCAAATCCATTCCTTGATAGCCTAAACTAATACCATAGAATCCTTTTATAGATTTAAATGATGCAGTTAAACCAGATACCCCACTAACAATATTAAACGATAAAGGTGTAGTTCCAGTAGATCCCAGAATACCATAAGGATTTAATGAAAAATCAGCAGATCCAGCACTGTTACCAGATAAACCAGTAATACTTATTGCAGTGCCATCCACTAAATAAACAGTAATACCATCAGAATTTATTTTTCTTATGTAATCTATACTATTACCCGAATTTCCTGTATTTCCTGTTCCTCCAGTAGGACCAGTAGAACCAGTAGCACCAGTAGCACCAGTAGGACCAACAGGCCCTGATTGGCTTTGTATATAAATTAAACTAGATGCTCTAATGTTCATGGTTCTATATTACTTATAAAAATATATAATAATTATTTCGAAGAATATTACAATCTATATCAAAACACGTTGTATATTTTCCTGCAAACTGTGTTGTTACTGAACCAGATACTCCTAAAGCCAAACAATCAGTACAACTCAAATAATCATAACACCTATATGCTGTATCAAAGACACAACACGCCCCTACTTTATCACAAATAGAATCGTATGTTGCTCCACAAGTAGTTCCGATACCATGAAAGAATCCTACACAATTTTCTGCATAGGTTTCTTGGCAAGTTCCATCAGCCTTACAACAAGCTCCAACATACCCTAATTCTTTAAATGTAGAACTTCCAGAGGTAAATTCACTAGGAGAAATACAATTAGAATCAAATATTTGATTATCAGTACATCGAGATGACGTTGAAATTGCTGAAGCATACCAAGATGTAGTTCCCCCTAAACCAAAAAATGATATTTTCATATCACACGTAATTCCGTCAAAACTAAAACATGGTGGTCTATTTAAAGACCATTTGATATTAGAACTAAATCTGTTAGAAATTAATTGAGGATTTAATGCTCCAGAAAGAAGCAAATCAAACCCATAAACTTTATTATCGTCTGGTGGATTATTAATAATAATTGTTCCAGTGCTTCCACGAAAATCTGTAACAAACACACGAGAACTAGAACCATACATCTGACCATCAAATTCTCTAAAAGTAGGGTCTATGGTACAAGTAATTCCTACAACTGTGGCAGTACAACCAATTGCTCCTGTAGAACCACCTCCTGTGGAACCTGTCCACCCACCACCACGAACAATCTCAAAAATATTTGCATTGACAAAACCAACAGATTCTACACCAGGATTAGTATCAGTTAGATCTGATGGTAGTGTTATGCCAAAAGTATTAGAAACTCTTTCTAGTTTACCAGATGAATTAAATTTTATTAAATTTCTTTCTGTTGATACAGAATTTACTAATGTTACTCCAGGACTATTAATTGAAAATATAACCTCATCTACATTAGGTCCATCTGTTATAATAAATACTGCATTAGTAGTATTAACAAATCGTATAGGTCTTAATTGCAAATTAGACCCAGTAGTACCATAACCTAAACTAACACCAGTTCCTATATTAGAAAAACTCAACAAATAAGATGCATTTCCAGTTGCACCATATATTTGTGTAGAAGTAGAGTATGTAGAACCATCAGAAAATGTAGTTATCAAATAACGATCAACTAAAGTGATTCCTGTAATACTAGAACCAGTAGAACCAGTTAATCCTAATCCTGCGGGTCCTGTTGAACCTGTTGAACCTGTTGGTCCCGTAACAGAGGAATGAGAAGACGAAGTAAATACACTAGAACCAACAATAATCATTACAGATTTAGCCTAGTATTTATAGAATCAATTTGTGATTGCATATAATTAATACGAGTTTCCATATCTGTTATATTTCCTAAAGTTAAAATTCCAGATATATTCATAGAATTGATATTTAACGAATCTGGAACGCTTATATAAGTGTTATTAGTTGTTTCTATATACGGAATTAGATTATTTCCTCCTTGAGTCGATGCGTTATTTGTGACAATTGCAGGAACAGTAAATTGATAAACCTGTGTTGATGTTGCTGAAAATGATTGTCCTGAACCACTAGTAGAAATATAGATTGTTCTAGAAACAGACATTAATGATTTATTGGCAACTTTTTGTACGTGAATATATTTTTGAGCAGCATCAACACTAATAACTGTGCCTGTGTTTATTTGACTACCTCCACTTAATTGGTATGCTATTTTTCCTATTAATGTAGCAGAAGGTGTAGATGTAACGGTAATGCGTTCAACAAAAGGTCCGCCACTATTTCCATAAATTGCGTATAAATCTGAATATGATTCTTTTAATAAACTCTGATCTGTACTAACATTCAGCCAATTATTACTAGGAGTAGCAGATGATGTAAGAAACCTAACATCCCCTGCACCAAAAGGAACGGATTCTACTACAGCAGCATTTCCTGCTTTATAACCAATATAATTTACTACAATACCATTATAAGTACTATGTGGTGCAATCTGAAATACAGGTTTAATAATTTTTGAACTAGTATCATCAACATCTATAGTTCCAGTCAATCCACCAGCAATATTATAATCTAAAAATAAAACATCAAGACCACCACCAGCTCCACAAATTCCAGTTAAACGACTAGGGGGATATAAAATAGAACCATGTGTAACAACAGTATAAGTATTATTTGATTTAGTTTCGACAATACCAACAACTTCAGCATGTTCATCAGTATCAGCTTGCGATTTAACGTATTGCCCAGTCAAACCTCCTCCAGTATATTCAGGATCAAATCGAACAACATCTCCACCAGTAATACCAGCAGCAATGCTATAACCTTCTCCTGTCTTTATAGTAATAAAAAGGCGTGAGGTATCTTGTGCCAAGACAATATATGGCGAAAAGACTCTACTATTTTGTGAACTGGAAGAATTAGACATTTATTATCCTTATACGTTTAAATTTAAATCTGAATCTGCAACATAGTGGAATTTTAGTGCATCTAAAGATGCTGCTCCACTAAGTATGGAAATTTGCATTCCCTTTTTACTAGTAGAACCAACAGAGATGTTTCCATAAGACGAAGCACTACTTATACGAGTAAATGTAGTTGTTGTCCACGGATACGTAACTGTTGTGGCATCCGAACTTGCCATATTTTTTCCTGAATTCATATTATAAGCATCACCTAATATTCCGTTTGGTGTATACAAAGAAATAGTTGGACTACTAACCATTTCTGTTGGAAAATTAATAAAATATACTGTTTGAGAATTTAAGTTTGCTAATTGTAATATTTGTTCGTTGTTTGTAGAACTTCCAGGATATCCTGCAGTTTGTCCTAAATCATAAGTTCTTTGGTAATAAGGTTTGCAACGTTTCAATTCAGTATCTGGACTAACATAAAATACAGATCCAGTATTTCCATTAAAGTCTAATTGAACTTGTGCAAGACTAATAGTAGTAGAAGAATTTGGAAATTCAAATCCTACACCAAACCAACCACTTTGAGTTGTTCCTAATGTTGTTCCCCAAGTAGTAACAGGAAAAGTATAAACATACTCTGTCCACGAAGTAGTAAGAGTTACACCACCAGTACCAACCAACACACGATTAGCTAGATCTGCAGTAACACCAGCGGTAGATGTGTATGTATCTTTATACCGATTATAAACTACATCTAGAGTAGATCCATCAATTGTGGACTTTGCCCAGAAATTAATAGTTGCATTTTGATTTTGAAGCAGACGTGCTTCCTTCTGAATATTTTCTAGTTTTGGTCGTTTATTTAAACTACTTGGTTGTGTGTATTGGAACGCACAATCCACATAATATAGTGGAGATCCTGGAACAGAGATTTGATCTGATGCAAACACTTGTCTAGAAATAGAAGCAGTTGTTCCAGTAATACCATCCTTGATAATAAACCAGCGATCAGCAACTGGTGTACTGTATGTGTTTAAGTTACCAGCAGTTAATGATGTTGAGTTTCTCTGCCAAATACTGAACGTACCATTAGCAAGTAAATTATCATATTCACCACCATTTGATCCTCCACCACCAAATGCAGCAAAACTACTAAGTGGAGAAACAATAGGTAAAATAATATCTCTGGTATTTTGAGTTTTGCTTAGAATTATTTTTGCAGTGCTTCCATCTAATTTAATAATATCTAAAAATTTATAATCTATTGAAGTAGAAAGTATATTTGGACTAAGTTGTAGATCCACACCATTAAATATCACAGAATATGAACCAGTGTCTAGAGATGCACTATAGAAATTAGAATCCAAATCAGTAATATTAGAATTAAATGATCCGCCTACAGTAGTAATTTCTAAGATGTATGTTGTTGCTGTAGTACTAATAATCTTACTAATAAGACCCAAAAAATTAGACCCAAGCAAATCACCCATTGAATTAAAATTCCCAGTAGAAATATCAGGAACAAAACAATTAGTATTAGAAGAAGAATTTAATTTTCCTGCAAGTTTATATTTTCCAGTATTACTAAGTAATGGAATAATTGCTGATTCATCGTCATATACAACGCAAAAAGAATCTCCTACTTTAATTGCATTACCAGTAGTATTAATTGCAACAGGATTAGAACTAAAATCTACTTGGACAATTATTTTATTGTCTAATTCTGCAGTAATACCAGCACTAATACCTTCAATAACAATGCCACGATACGGAAGTATAGAACCAGCACTACCAGTAATACCCAATAAAATAGGTTTAGAAACATGACCAAATGTGTTTGGTTCAATTGTTGTGATTCCACCAGCCACAGTTGGACTTAAAAAGTATGCTTGTCCTGTGGTTAGTGTGGCACCAGAAATTCCTAATGCATTACTGATTGTTTTACTGAATACTGTATTATTGATCGACCCGCTAACAGCAACTGTTGTGGCAGAAGCAGATTGAGCTACAACAACTCCCATAACTTCTGATGTGCTTGCGCTATTTGCCTTTGCCAAAGTCAATCCTAATGTAGGATGTGTGGTTACTATGTTGCCAGAAGTCAAGCCTACAACAGCAGGAGAAATACTAATTGTAGTAGTAGAAACTGAAGGAACTGCACCAGCAAACGAAACTGTTCCATTAAATAAAATATTTCCGTTGAATGTTACTCCAGTAGTTACTGTGTTTGAGTGACTAAACGTATAGTTACCAGATGTATCATAAGTGATGCTAACACCATCTCCAGCAAATCCTTTGTACATACTAATACCATTAAGTGCAGATATGACTGTATTTGTAGTGTTGAACCACGTACTAAATGTATCAGTAGTAACTAAAGATGTGATTGGTGTTGGCATTTTTTGTGATTATCCTGTTTTTAGTAAGTTATTCTGTGAATCTGATAATTGTTTATAAAATTTACTTCTATAGTGTTAGTTCCACGTATTCCCGTGAATATAGGAAGTAACGTTTCTCCTGATTGTAAATCTGATTCATTACCAAATCTCATAATTTTCAATTGTAGTCTAGAAGCACCACACGGACCATTAATAACATTAATGCTTGTTTGATCTTGAATAGAATCGTCTTCATTAGTGCCTGGAGCAAGTGTTGTGCAAGATATAGTTAAAGGCTTTATTATTATTCCGTAAGCATTATTTGCGGTACTTGGGGTAGTCAAAGTAAAATTTGTAAGTATTGGTGTTACTATCGAGTTATAAACCCAGACTCCGAAACCACCATTAAATTCTTTGCTTTTTACTAAATACCACCCAATACCAGCAGACAAATTGATTGCACTATCTGTAGAAGTATTAATAATATTACCAGGAGTAAGTGGAGTGCATCCATTCCAGCCTGGACCTTCCACAGAACCTCCTCGTTGATCATCAAATATTACCTTGGTAAGCCAGGAAGACATCATAGTTTGCGTCAATGTCTGTTGAACATAAAAAATTTCTTGCATTTCGTTAAGTTCCGCAGCCTGCAAAGGAAAACCAGGTCTAAATGCTACAGCATAATAATTTTTTGCAGCATCAATTTGGGATTCTATTCTGCTACGAAACGGATTTGCTCTGAGAGGAAATCCTGTTTTGAATGGTTCGGTTATGCTCATTTGTAATTTTTATCCTGTAAATGTATTTATACTAATATCAAAGTTATATGTTTTTACTGATCCAGTCTGACCACCAGATATTCCAACGCCATTTCCAAAATTCAAAACACCAGTAGATAAATATTTTCCCTTTGTTTTGTCTAAAATAGGAACTTCTTCTATCTTTTTGACTGTATATACAGCTCCTCCAACAGTCATTTTATCTCCAAGATTTATAGCACCTGGAATATCAGTTACATAAGCAATTAATCCAGTCTGGGTACATGACTGATTAGAAGTATTTGTGTATGTTATTAAATCAGTACTAGTTTTTCGTAAAGTAGAAAATACATTATAATTATTTGCAGTTTGATTATACAGAACCTGCGTACTATTAAGAACGTTATAAACGCCTGGTGAAAAATCTAAAGTTTTAACTGGAGGAGACTCTGCCATAGTGATCCTTTATACTAAACGTCGCACTGCGGAAAACTTGAATCTAGACCAAGGAATACACGATATTCCATAGTCGTTATTGTTGAACTATTTTTTGTAAATTGAGCTAATCCATTTCCTGAAGTAAATCCAGGATTTATTAAAACACCATATTTTGTTATATTATCTATTCCAGAAACATTAGAAATATCAGTACTTAAAATACTAAAATTAATTTTATATCTTTTACCAGAAACTAGAATTTCTGTACTTTCAAATATATTATCA
>Ga0114966_10004972_pt1 | contig 11322 bp, 9 predicted proteins | sample M_130207_XF_Meta_FD_87029 | JGI IMG/M metagenome (GOLD analysis project Ga0114966, IMG submission 87029) | Freshwater microbial communities from Lake Montjoie, Canada to study carbon cycling - M_130207_XF_MetaG | ecosystem: Environmental > Aquatic > Freshwater > Lake | place: Lake Montjoie...
AAAATCGCTAAATCTGGAGATAAAGTGTATTATGTTCAAGTCATTGACGGAAAAAACAACGTATTAGGTGATAAAGCAACTATAAGTTTTGGAGACACTAATTTGACTTATAGTTTTACAACCACTGTAAAATATGAAAATAAAACAGTAGATGTTTCCGAACAATTAAAAGGGAAAGGTTTTGCTAAAGGTACTTATTTCGTAAATGTATTTGATAAAGGTGAATTAGTTTCAAAAACTAGTTTCTCTTTAAGATAAGAACTAAATAGTAAGATGAAGTATATAAAATCTCCACTTTTTGTGGAGATTTTTTTATACTATAGTTTTACCTTCAATAATCACTTGATCAATTAAATTACTGCCAAAAGCATACGGTAATTGGTAGTATGAATTTATAGGCTTTGTGATAATGACATTGGCTTTTTTACCTACCGTAATACTTCCATGTGTTTGTGAAATTCCCATGGCATAAGCACCATTTATTGTGGCTGCATTGATGGCTTCTTCGGGAGTTATTTTCATTTTTATACAAGCTGTTGCCACGACAAAATTCATATTTCCTGAAGGTGTAGTTCCTGGATTAAAATCGCTAGCTAATGCTAAAGGTAATCCTGCATCAATCATTTTTCTAGCTGGCGTGTAAGGAATACTAATGAAATAGGAGCAACTTGGCAAAGCGACAGCCATAGTATCACTATTCTTTAATGCCTCAATATCTTCATCGGTTACAATTTCAAGATGATCTACTGTTAATGCATTATGTTTAACACAAGCTGCAATGCCATTAATAGCTGTGAATTGGTTGACATGAATTTTGGCTTTTAAACCATATTTTTTTCCTGCTTCCATGATTCTTTCGGTTTCTTCCACAGAAAAATAGCCTGTTTCAAGAAAAGCATCAATATAATCGGCGAGGTTTTCGGCGGCAATTTTGGGTAGCATTTCGTTGATGATTACATCAATATACGCCGAATGGTTTTCTTTAAATTCGGTTGGAAAAGCATGCGCACCAAGGAAAGTACTTTTTATTTTTATTGGGTAGTTTTCAGCCAATTTTTTAATAACACGGAGCATTTTTAATTCGCCTTCTACACTTAAACCATAACCTGATTTTATTTCAACAGCTCCAGTTCCGAGTTGCATGACTTCTTCCAATCGTGTTTTGGATTGGTTGTAAATTGCCTCTTCAGAAGTTTCGTTTAATCGTTTGGCAGAATTGAGAATTCCACCACCACGATTGGCAATTTCTTCATACGAAAGTCCGTTAATTCTATCCACAAATTCTTGCTCGCGATTGCCCGCATAGACTATATGTGTGTGGCTGTCACACCAAGTTGGAAGTACTATTTTTCCGGAAGCATCGATGGCTGTATCGGCATTGATTTTGGGACAATTCTGCATCGTTCCAAAAGCGGCAATGACATCATTCTCGAGTAAAAGAAACGCATTTTTGATAGTTGGCAATATCGCCATTTCTTTTCCAGAAACTTTAGCTATAGGTGTTTCTCTTACTTGAAGGAGTTCTTTTATGTTGGTGATTAAGGTTGTCATTCTTTATAGTATTCAATTTTTCTTTTCCAAATATACAATGGTTTTCCATCAACTGATTTAGTCTGTTGAATCCAATTACCTTTTTTGTCAAATTTGTAGGCGAACGTTATCGTTTTCGTCTCAACTTTATTTTTATAAATCAATTTTATCAATCTTTCATTGTCATAAAAATAGTTTCTTTCTTCATAATTTCCAGCGTCATCTGTATTTTTATAAGTTGATTTGTTTAAACGAATTTCTCTTATCAATTGTTTCTTGTCATTGTAAAAATACTGTTCTGTTCTATTTATATTTACTGAATCTGCATCGGCATAATTTTTTTCTATTAAGTTATTATTAATGTCATACTTGAATTGTATCCTGTTTCTAATTTTATTAATTTCTAGATATTCACCAGAAGTAAAAAATTGCTCCTCAATAAGATTATTCAAATTGTCGTATATTTTTTTCTTGATTATATAGGTTGTCCCAATTGAATCATTTTTTGGGCTAATTGAATTGTTTTCATTTTTAAAAAAAAATTTTGGAATATGACGACTCTCTAGTATTTGTTTATTGGATTTATTATATTTATAAATTGTGCTATTTCCATAACCATCTTCGGAATAGTATCTTTCAATTTTGATTATGTTATTATTAGAATCGTACTTATAAAAGTTAATATTGGTATAATTTGGTTCATTTGATTCTAGAAAAAATTCAGAATTTAATTTTTCATCATAATTAAACGATCTATTATAGGTTATATATCTTCCATTATTCTTTATTTTTTTAAATTGTATTAAACTGTCCTTTTCATTATACAAATATTCAAATTTTCTTGCAACGGATTTATCACTAAAGTACCAAGTTTCATTCTTTATTTTTCCTTTAAGATCATAATTAGCAACAAAATTTTGATAGCGAGTACTAATTGATTGTCTCCAATTTTTATTAAATTGTATTCTTTCGAATTTTGGATCATTAATCCCAAATTCTCCGTATTCTGAATATAAATATACAAAAGAAAAATCGCTATCCTTTTCTTTAGGTTGGTTTATTAAATAAATAATTTTTTGTTTAACCTGCTTTTCCTTACCAACAATTTCTTCATTTTCCTGAGCAAAGAAAATTAAAGGAATTAGGAAGAAAAAAAGTGTGAATCGAAACATTTTTTGAGATTTATTACTGTAAAAATAATCTTTGATTTTTAAAAACCTTTATATTTATATCAAAATTCTAAAAGTGCGAAAAATAAAATATAAAAAAGGCAAGAAAGTTCAACCATCCCTACTAGAATATACCGGCAGTAACAAAGGTGTTAAAACCGAAATGCAATTGTTTGTTTATGATGCTTTAAACTTGGATGAATTCAAACAGTTTAAAACGCAAGACTTGAATGCTTGTACCAATTTTGACAAAGTCAATTGGCTTAATATTCATGGCTTGAATAATATTCCATTAATTCAATCCATTGGAGAACAATTTAATGTGGATACTTTTATGTTGGGCGATATTTTGAATACAACCAAAAGAACTAAATTGGATGAATACCATGACATTCTATTTTTTAATATCAAGTCGTTATTGCCTTTAGAAGATTCTGATACACTTATCGTGGAGCAGATTAGTTTTTTATTGAAGAAAGGAATTTTAATTTCATTCCAGGAAAAAAGAAGCGATTTCTTCACTCATATTAGGGAACGCATTCGAAAACATTCTGGAATTGTGCGAGAGAAAAAAGCCGATTATTTGTTGTATTTATTGCTAGATGCGGTAATGGAAAATTTTTATATTACTATTGAAAACGAGGAAGATAAGGTAGAGGAATTGATTAATTTATCGAAGACGAGCACCAATCCTGTAGTTTTAGAACAAGTTGAAAAACATCGGGATAATTATAACTTCTTGAAACGCTCTATAATACCATTACGAGATTCCTTGTACGCTATAAAAAGTATAAAAGACGATGAGATATTTGATGAAATAGAAGATAAAAATTTCACTTTCTTTGACAGATTGCATCAAAAATCGCTAGAGCTTTTGGAGCAAATTGAATACGATTTAACTACATTGGATAGTGTGTCTAATTTCTATTTTTCCACACAAAGCCACAAGATGAATGAAGTGATGAAGACCTTAACGGTGGTTTCGGTGTTTTTCATGCCATTGACATTTATTGTGGGCGTATATGGAATGAACTTTGACAATATGCCTGAACTGCATTGGAAATATGGCTATTTCATCATACTTGGATGCATGATACTTTTACTAGCCGCAATGGCTTATTATTTCAAAAAGAAAAAGTGGTATTAGAACAAGAATTACACGAATTATCACGAATCAAAAATTACACTAACTTATGTTTTGTGTAATTAATTAGATTAAAAAATTTGTGCGAATTTGTGCAATTCGTCTTTATTCCTCAGTTTCTTCATTAACGTCAGTTTTTAAAACCGCTTTCAAATAGAAGAAACCAATTGCACCAGCAATTAATGAGGAGATGAGTATCATAATTTTTGAATTGTCAATATGTTCATTATCTGAAAAGGCGAGGAGTGTAATAAAAATAGTCATGGTAAAACCAATACCACCGAGGAATCCAACACCAATTACCGCTTTCCAATTGATATCTTCGGGTAGTTTGCAAATCTTTAGTTTGACAGATAAATAACTGAAAAGCCCTATTCCTATTGGTTTTCCAAGGATTAAGCCAAGAGCAATTCCCAAAGTGTATTTTTGTGATAAAGCATTATGCCAATCGGAATTAATTAGTATTGCTGTATTGGCCAAGGCAAAAAGAGGTAAGACAATAAATGCTACGGGTAAATGTAAAAATTCTTGCAAAATGATAGAACCTGATTTTTTATCACCTGCACTAAAGGGAATGGCAAATGCCAATAAAACTCCAGTAATCGTGGCATGAACTCCTGAGTTCAACATAAAATACCACATAAAAACGCCACCAATTAAATAAGGAATTAAGTTGTGGACTTTCAAACGGTTTAAAAGTAATAGCAATCCAAATATTGAAAGTGCTATTCCTAAATTCATCCAGTTCAAATCACCTGTATAAAAAATGGCAATAATTAAAATAGCGCCTAAATCGTCAATTACGGCTAATGCGGTTAACAAAACTTTTAAAGAAGTAGGAACTTTATTTCCCAATAAGGACAAGATTCCTAGCGCAAAAGCAATATCAGTTGCCATTGGAATTCCAGCTCCAGATTGAGTAGCTGTACCAAAATTTAATAGCAAAAATAATCCAGCAGGAATTAACATTCCTCCAATTGCCGCAGAAATGGGAAGTAATGCGTTTTTAATATCGGAAAGTTCACCGTTATAAATTTCGCGTTCTAATTCTAATCCGATAAGCAGAAAGAAGATGGTCATCAAGCCATCGTTTATCCAATGCTCGATGCTGTGACCGCTAAATTCGATATGCCAAAAATGCATATAATTTTCACCCAATGCTGAATTAACAAGGAGCAAGGAAAGTAAGGTGCAAAAAATTAAAGTAATACCACCGGCTTTTTCGCTATGAAAAAAATTATTAAATACTTGGGTTACTTTCATTTGTTGGTTTTGTTTTACAAAGATAATTAATTGAAATAGAACAACGGAAAGGTTAGTTTATTTAATGAAACCATGAAATAAATTTTAAAGTAAAAAACATTAAAACATTAAACCATTAAACCATTAAGGCATTAAGTTTCATTTAGAATTTTGCTTAATGAAACTTAATGCCTTAATGGTAAAAAAAAATTTGGAAATAATTAATTCAGGCTACCTACCATTTCTTCTGGTTTTACCCAAGCATCGAAATCTTCTGCGGTGACATAACCCAATCGAACGGCTTCTTGTTTTAAAGTAGTTCCGTTTTTGTGTGCTGTTTGTGCAATTTCTGCCGATTTGTAATAACCAATTTTGGTGTTTAATGCAGTAACCAACATAAGTGAATTATCTACTAATTCTTTGATACGTTTGTGGTTGGGTTCTATTCCGCTGGCACAATGTTCATCAAAAGATAAACAGGCATCACCCAACAATCGAGCAGATTGCAAGAAGTTGGCTGCCATAATCGGTTTGAAAACATTCAATTCGTAATGGCCTTGCATGCCACCAACGGTGATGGCGACATCGTTTCCAATAACTTGCGCGCAAACCATGGTTAAAGCTTCGCATTGTGTTGGATTCACTTTTCCTGGCATAATGGAAGAACCGGGTTCGTTTTCAGGAATGATAATTTCTCCAATTCCAGAGCGTGGTCCAGAAGCTAACATTCTCACATCATTGGCAATTTTATTTAAGGAAACCGCCAATTGTTTTAAGGCACCATGACTTTCTACGATGGCATCGTGTGATGCTAACGCTTCAAATTTATTGGGTGCGGTTACAAAAGGATGACCTGTAAATTGGGCAATATATTCGGCCACTTTTACATCATAGCCATCGGGAGTATTTAAGCCCGTCCCAACAGCGGTGCCACCAAGTGCTACTTCGGAAAGATGTGCTAGTGTGTTTTTTAAGGCTTTAATGCCATAATTTAATTGGGCAACATAGCCTGAGATTTCCTGTCCTAAGGTTAAAGGCGTGGCATCCATTAAATGGGTACGTCCAATTTTTACAACCTTGTTAAATTCAATCGCTTTGGCATGAAGTGTATCTCGAAGTTTTTCTACACCAGGAATTGTTGTTTCTACAACTGCTTTATAAGCAGCAATATGCATTCCTGTTGGAAAAGTATCGTTGGAAGATTGTGATTTATTGACATCGTCGTTGGCTTTTACAACGGCTTCTCCTTCGCCAATTTTGAAACCAGCTAATACTTGTGCTCTGTTAGCCACCACTTCGTTGACATTCATGTTACTTTGTGTGCCTGAACCTGTTTGCCAAATTACTAATGGGAATTGATCCTCCAATTTTCCGGCTAAAATTTCGTCACAAACCGTTGCAATGGCATCACGTTTTTCTATTGAAAGAACTCCTAAATCACAATTCGCATAAGCGGCAGCTTTTTTTAAATAAGCAAATCCTTCAATGATTTCTTTGGGCATGGATGCTGATGGGCCAATTTTAAAATTGTTTCGGGAACGTTCTGTTTGTGCACCCCAATATTTATCGGCAGGTACTTGAACTTCTCCCATGGTGTCTTTTTCTATTCTGTATTCCATTTGGATGTTTATTTGGTTATTCGGTTATTTGATTATGGAGTTCAAAATTACGCATAAATAATTATTTTTTAAAAATGATTTGGTTTTAATTGGTAAGAAAAAATAATAGTTCTACATTTGCTTATAATTCAAAAAATTCCGGAAAACATGTTTGAATTTTCTCAGTATTTAGGTTTTTTAGCTTTCTTGACCATTTTAACGATTGGTTTTTGGTTGATGATGTTTTTAATAACTTTCATTGTTCCTTATTGGATTTTTGGAGGAGTTAGAGAATTACTACAAGAAAGAAAAGCTAAGAAAGCGTTAGAACAAGCTTAAAATTAGGTTTTGTTTTATTAAAAAAGTCCCCGCAATTGCGGGGACTTTTTTTTATTTTTATGATATTGCTTAAAAATCTCCACCACCATCATCTTGTTGTGATTTCTTTGGTTTTTCTTTTTCGTTTTTCTGCACATTAAATCGGTAGGTAAACGAAACTGTAAATTGACGCACTCTCCATTGCATTTCGGCATAGGTATCTGCACCGCTAGGAATGTAGTTTTCCATAATTCGTTTTCTAGAATTAAAAACATCACTAACGTTGAATGCTATTGTTCCTTTATCTTTTAAAACATCTTTACTAAAACCAATATTGGCACCAAAAACACCTTTGGTTTTTCCTTGTGCATTTTTTTGTTCACCATTATAGGTTGCATTAGTTTGCCAGTCAATTTTATAAGGTAAAGTGATTTTTGAAGTTATTCTTGTAAACCAAGAGGTATTTGTAAAATCAAAGTTTTGATATACTTCATTTCCAATAAAATCGGTATAAGTAAAATCGCCATCAGTTCGATTTTGGAAGATATTGAAATTACCATTTAGTTTCCACCATTTATAAGGAGAATAGTTTAAAGTAAATTCAAAACCAGTTCTGTATTCTGTTGCCAAATTGATAGGTTGTGTAATAATAATTGGAACACCATTGTCAAACTCACCATTTTCAATTCTTACACGTTCAAAAAAGTCTTTAGTAATATTAAAATATAAGGATGTGTTGAAAGTAATTTTGTCCCATCGTTTGATGTATCCAAAATCGATAGCATCAGTATAAGCAGGATCTAAATCGGGATTTCCAACAAAGATGTTTACGTTACTCGATAAGTTATTAAATGGATTTAGTTGTCTTCCTCTTGGGCGTTGTATTCTTTTGCTATAGCTTAATGTAGCGCTACTTTTATCTTTAAATTCATAGTTGAAAAAGGCAGAAGGAAAGAAATTGCTGTATCTCTTATTGTTATAATCGTTAGTCGCTAATTGGTTAATGTCGATATTTGAATCTTCCCAACGCATTCCAAGTAAAGTTGAGAAATTTTTGATTTTAAATCCAAATTGCGAATACAATGCATTTACTTTTTCAATATATTCTAGTGTATTTGTAAATTGGTCAAATGGAATTCCGTTTCTATCAACTGAATATTGGGTGGTAATATTTGTGAAATCGCCTCGATAACCCAATTCAAATTGACTTCCTTTTCCAATGGGTAAAACATAATCGGTTTGAATTAAGTTTCTATTTTGTTTTTGATCACTTAATGTTTCGTCTAATCTTAATGTACTGGTGTTGGATTGTGTTTCATTAATAATTGCAGTATTCAAATCGATATTAGTAGAAAACGATCCGTCTATCGTCCATTTATGACCTTCTTTTTTGAATTTTTTTATAAAATTAGTAGTGAATTCAACATTACTACTAGTACTTATTTCTTTGTTTATTCTTTTTCGAGCAAAATTAAAATTTAGATTTTCATCATAATAATCTTGATTTACATTATCAGTATTGTCACCATTACTTTTGCGGTAATTGAATGCATTGGTCCAAGTTGTTGAATTATCCAAAAACCATTCTACGCCAAAATTGGCATTGTAAGATTTACTTAAACGATCGTTGATTCTATCTTCAAACAAATAATTTTTGGTTGTATTATCATCATTAAGATAGCGAGAATTAAAAGTTGCATTTCCTGGACTGCTTCTATAGCTGTAACCTTGAGTTGTAAAAAGATTAAACTCTTTGGTTTTATAATTTAATGTGCCACTGAAACCTTGATTATCTGGATATCCGGCATTGGTAATTAATGTTCCGTTAACACCTTGGTTTTGACCTTTTTTTAAGATGATGTTGATTAAACCACCACCACCTTCAGCATCATAGCGAGCTGAAGGGTTTGTGATAACTTCAACTTTATCAATTGCGTCCGCTGATATTAAGCGTAATGCCTCTGTAACATTAACATTTGATGGTCTTCCATCAATTAATATTTTCACATTTTCATTACCTCTTAGACTAACATTTCCTTCAACATCAACAGCAACTGACGGGACATTATCTAAAACATCACTAACGGTTCCACCTTTTACCATTATGTCTTTCCCAACATTATAGACTTTTTTATCTAATTTTATTTCGATAGTAGTTTTTTCAGCTCTTACTTGGACTTCGTTTAGTTGGGTTGCATCTTCTTCAAGTTCAATAAGCCCTAAAATAGTATTGCTAGATATTGTTTTGGCTTTGATTACTTTTGGTTTGAAGGAGATAAATTCGATTTTAATATCGTATGTTCCTTCTGCAACTTCAATATTAAATTCACCTTTTGGATTGGTAATTCCTCCAAAAACTGACTTTGGATTTTGTATATTTACAAAAGTTAGTATTGCGTATTCAAGCGGAGCATTGACTGATTTCTCAAAAACTTTACCTTCAACTTTATATTTTATTTTTTCTTGTTTTTGTTGAGAATAATTTAAAAACGAGCTTAATAATAGGACAAGGATTATAAAATGGTTACTGTTTTTCATGTAAAATTGTGCTTGTGTATATACTTGCAAAGGTACTGTTTGAATTATATAAAATTTCACAAAGGATTGTTAAAAGGGGAATGGAATAATTCTAAATAAGATGGCATAATGTATTTAAATCTCTGGCTATATAGGCTTTGTCGCGATCAATAATTATAGGTCTTTCTATAAGAATTGGATTTTCTACCATTGCCTTAATTATTTCAAAATTGGTCATTGGTTTATTCTTATATTTTTCAATCAAAATGGTTTCTTTCAGGCGAACTAATTCTATTGGTTTGAAATTGAGTTTTTTAAGAATTAGTATTAATTCTGCTATTGTTGGTGGGTTTTCTAAATATTTAATAATTTCAAACTCTTTATTTGAATTTTCAATAAAAGCCAAACAATGTATAGATTTGCCACATCTTGAATTATGAAATAATTGTATCATTTTTTTATTGAAAATTACTAAATTATCTTTAAAAAAAGTTAACTTAGGCGTGGCAAAAGTATTTTTATTTCTATCAATTTTAAATTCAATAAATGTTTATAGAGCAAGCTTACAAAGGAAATAATGCTTGGTGGCGTGTGTTGATTACAACATTAATAGCTACTGGGGTTTTTATTTTAAATTTTATAGTGTACCTCATTTTATCAAAAGAAGAAATTGATAAGATGTATGAAGTGGCCAAAGAAATGAATAAAAATGTATCCTTGGGTTTGAATTTAGGGATATTTATCTTTCTGTTAGGAGCGTTATTTTTTATGGTTTATTTCCTTCACAATAGGAGTATACTTTCTTTAACTACATCGAGACTAAAGGTTGATTTCAAAAGAATTTTATTTTCATTTGGATTAATAGTTTTATTTTCACTAATCATTTTTTGGATTAGTTATTATTATGATGGCTCCAATATTGTTTGGAATTTCGATGCTTCAAAATTTCTTGTTTTGTTTATAATTAGCATCTTATTATTTCCTTTTCAAATTGGGTTTGAAGAATATTTATTTCGTGGATATTTAATGCAGCAAATAGGTATAATTGCTAAAAATAGATGGTTGCCGCTTATAATTACGTCCGTTTTTTTTGGCTTATTTCATAGTGCCAATCCAGAGGTTGCTGAAATGGGTTTTAGTGTTATGATTTTTTATATTGGAACCGGACTATTATTAGGAATCATGACATTGATGGATGATGGATTAGAATTAGCTTTAGGATTTCATTTGGGTAATAATTTAATCGCGGCTCTATTAATCACAAGCGATTTTTCGGCATTGCAAACTGATGCAATTTTTAAATATACACAAGTCCAGAATTCATCGGATATTTTATGGGAAATGATTATCTCAATAGTCCTAACTTACCCAATCCTAGTATTGATTTTAAGCAAAAAATACGGTTGGAAAAACTGGAAAGAAAAACTTAGCGGGAAAGTTATTGAACCTGCTTTAGTTGAAAAAGAATTGTTTCATTAAAACCCAGATAATAATGAGTAATCCTACTTATAATAATGTGCACATCCAATTTAAACTGAATGGTTTTCAACTCAATAGAGAAGACTTGTGTCGAGTTGCCTATAGTTTTATAAAAGAAGGCGAAGATTTTGAAAAGCCAGTTGGTGATTTTCTATTGGATTGGTTTGATAGTAAAGATTATATAGAAATGCAAACTTCGGGTACAACTGGTGTGCCGAAAACAATAACGGTTAGTAAACAAGCTATGGTTAATTCGGCTATTGCTACAGGAGATTTTTTTGATTTACATCCTGGAGATAAAGCGCTTCATTGTTTGCCGGTTAAA
>Ga0114966_10004974_pt1 | contig 11319 bp, 9 predicted proteins | sample M_130207_XF_Meta_FD_87029 | JGI IMG/M metagenome (GOLD analysis project Ga0114966, IMG submission 87029) | Freshwater microbial communities from Lake Montjoie, Canada to study carbon cycling - M_130207_XF_MetaG | ecosystem: Environmental > Aquatic > Freshwater > Lake | place: Lake Montjoie...
ACAGCGAGAAGCAATTTCGAGTTGCAAACACAGGCCCTAGACAGTCCATCCACTGAGCGAACCCAGCGGATGGACTCCAGAGTCAGGTGACCAGTGCCAGCCGCGGCATGTAGGAAAACGGTTTGCGGTGCGGCCCAATCGTTAATGAGGAATTGCGTCCCAGCCGCTACCGTTGGTCAGGTTTTCCACTTCCGCCCCAGCGCGCGTGGTCATGGCTTTAAAAACATCCGCGTCAATGAAACTGGTCACAAAACGTGCGTGACCGTCAACGAAGTGTAAATGGACTCCCCCCGGGTGATAGCTACTATAGTCGTCAATGTGCAGAGAGGGGTGATTGGGAGTGTGGTCGCTGACAGCAAGAATGCGTGCGGCGGCCTCTTCTCCGGTCGCCACGTATCCCAGCCAAGTACTATGCCAGTCCAACGCCTTGTCTGTTCGATGCTCGCCGAGCATGACAGTATTGGTTGCCCCATCAAGGATGTCTATGATCTTCAGATTTCCATTGTGAAAAAACAGGCCATCACCACGACATTGCGCACCCGGAAAATCTCCCCCCACACAGATGTCTTCGTAGCCCTCTGTCCCAAAATTACCGACATAGTTTGCCGTGGGTAGCGTGGCAAGTGTATTTGTCGGATTTAACTCTTCCACGATCTCCCAGGTGTCGTTCGACACATCAGACGGGCATCGGAAGATATTAAGATTCGTCTTGCGAATGGCATCATTCGCAAGATCCGTACAGGAGACATTGAAGTCTATTTTGCTGTAGACATTCCCCTGATCTAAGTAGGGAAGGAGGTGCGATCCCCAGGAAAATCCAGACGGTCCCTCGGTATTGGTCGCACCCGCTTGGACTCCGATCCAACCGGGCGGAAAAAGAGCATGAACGTCATGATAGTTATGCAATGCCAGTCCCAGTTGTTTCAAATTATTGAGACATTGACTACGGCGTGCTGCCTCCCGTGCCTGCTGCACCGCAGGCAGCAACAAGGCGATCAAAACAGCAATAATTGCGATCACAACCAATAGTTCGATAAGCGTAAAACCGGATCGTTTCCGCTGAATGAGCGTGAACATACGAAGACTCCTTGCGACAGCATTTGTGTGCTCGTCGGTCAGTTTTTTGATTAATCGGTAAAGAAGCGGATCAGACCGTCAGGTTCAAGCGTGAAACCGGACGACTCAGTGACTCAGTGATGCCCGTCGGAAACCACGTCACGCGATTTTCCACGTGGAACGTTTCTAAGACGAGCAGGGCTCTTTATGACTTCGAAAACAACGTCATAAAGTCGCCATTTCGGAGAAGCCTCTTCACACTGAGGGTGGGCCACGAACGTCAAAGGCCGTCTCATCATCACTTTCAATGATTAAGCCAGCAACCACAAAAAGTGGTTGGACTGAAGGAAGCTGCAACGTGTCTGCAACAGGGATTGGAAGATCCGCTTGTTGCAACGCCAGCAAACACCAAACACAGTGACCCTCGTCATCCGAACACGGTGTATCAGGGGACTCCTCTGCACTCAACCGCTGAGTGATCGGATTCGACGCACACGCTCTGTGATGGCAACAAGTCGTACGACCGTCGGAGTGCGATACCGATTGCTGATTCGTCTCAACCCGAGCCAATGTATGATGCAACAGCCGATGGGTGGGTGCATACACCCCAATGATGCTGATCTGAATCAGCATCATTGCCACTGCAGCAACACGGACAGAGAATGATGACATGAAGTACACGAAACTCAGGTATGACGGTTTTACTCAGGGTTCATCAAGTGGTCGACCCGGCAGGAAAAAATCTGTTGGAAGTGTCATGCGATGAGTGACATTTGCGAATGATCGAGTGTTCGACAGGCGTCACACTCGGGATTACGACTTTACCCGTTGACCTGATGGAATTAAAAAGAGGCGATTATTTTGTGATCGTCGTTTTTCGAAAAATTCTGCCTGACACGTTGCGGCCAATCTGCTCGACTCCCCAGAAAAAAGGCTACCTCGCATGAAAAAATGATCGCCTTGCAGCAGCCGTCCTTGATCTCGATGGGACGTTCAGGACGGAACGCGCGGAGCCGCCACTGATTACCGAGTTTACGACTCACGTAATCGCACTCAATCCAGGCCTTTCATCAAACGAGCGTAACGCTGTCGCGGGTTGCCAATCCAGACTCATTCCAAGAACAGAGATGCCGGCCACACCAGGTCCACTTCAGAACTTCCAGCAATTTCCGAACCTCGGTGAAACAGCGTAGACACGACCGATACACGCCGGCCACCGTTTCGGGTAAGTTCAATCGATCGGCAGGCGGAGTTGATTTGCTTGCCGCCAAACGACGTGTGACATTTTCCACGCCGTTCCGTTCCAGACTCAGTGGCCAATCACAACGACAACCGACGACAGATGCAATCATGCAATTCATTCCACATCGACTGTTCTCGCTCATTTCCTGCTCCCTTTGCTTGGTAGCAGTTGCAAACATCTGCCACTTGCGAACGACGGGGCTCGGAGCGCAATCAAGGCTCGGCCTGATCGCCTTGGCCGGGGCCCTCTCCATGGGAGTGCTGTCTGGGCTATTAGCCGTATCGTCGAATCGCTTTTGGCAGACACGGAGTGACGCGATTCGACGTTGGTTACATCATTTTTCAGACGTCGAATCCGCGATGTCGCAGCGAATGGCCAGCGGACTCATCCTGTGTTCCTGCGTCAGCTTTTTGATGATCGCAACCCATCTCGCTCCGCGGCAAGTGTTAGAGAACAACTCGGATCAGTTTGCTTACCTCACAACGGCGGCCGAAATACACACCACCGGGGGAAGCGTAGCGCTCGTTCGCAACCTGCTCACCGGTCAATTTGAAGAGGCCAATCGACATCCACTGTATCTGGCCTTGTTGGCCTTATGGCCGACGAAAGAATGGGGACAATGGCTCTCGGTTCTGTTCGGACTGATGACGCTCTGTGGCTTGGGGTGGGCCGTCATGCGTCAATTCGGACCTGGCACATCAGCCGTTTCATGTACCCTCTTCGCGACCAACTTCGCCTGCTGCTACGCCGCGACACTCGTCAGTTGTGAAAGTCTGATGGTCTGTCTCGCGACGGTGGGATGGTTGTATTTCGGCAGGCCTTATCAGAGCGACCTGACTTCGATCCGTTCGTTGTCTGTCCGACAGGTTTGTTGTGGCGGGTGGTTGGGACTGATGTACCTCACCAAAGGGACCGGGTTACTCTGGCTGGTTGGCTATGGAATCCTGCTTGTTGTACGCGTCTGCCTCACAAATCCAAACGCCACCGAGCCGATGCGCGTCAGTCTCAACAAGGCCTCTTTTCGGTGGAGGCGTGCGTTGTTGTCTCTGGCCTGTGTCTTCCTCGGTTGGGGGGTGGTCAGTGCACCACTCCTTGTCCGCAATACCTTGAGATATGGGTCGCCGACTTACAATGTGAATTCGTGGTTGCTGTTCGTCGACGAGTTTTCCGACCCGGTGAGTCTGGCCAATTCGATGTCTTTGGGGACGGCAACCCAGCGTTTTCTGGAAGAGCATTCCGCAACACAGATTCTGGAGCGCGGCGTTTCCGGAGTGGTTTGGGAACTCTTTATTCTGATGCGAAGTCTGGGGCCAAGCCCATTGCAAGACAGCCGGATCTTGTTCGGAGGCCTCTGGGCCGGGATCGCGTTGTTCGGAGGGGCCACGGAGCGACGGACGGAGCCCTTCTTGATCCCCATTTGGCTGCTGATTTGTGTGCCGGTCTTCGGCTGGTACGTACCCGTTGCGGCCGGCGAACGCTTCATTCTGCCGCTGGTTCCGCCGATACTCGTGATTGCTTCTGGGGGAATCGTCCGGCTCGCCCAGTCTTGGTGGCCCCGCAGTGTTTCCATCGTTTTGACGAGCGGTTGCCTGACGTGGCTCATTGCTTCAACCGCTATGACCTTGCGCCTCACACAACTGGACTGACTGCAAGGCCTCCTTTGTGTTCCACTCGTTTTGGTGCGAGCGGCCGCCTGAATCGATTAAAATAGCGACCAAGGTCTCTGCCGGCGTCACTCCAGACTTTCTCAAGAGTCGCGGAAATCGGTGCTGCGGGGCTTCTGGACAACGAGTGAATCACTCGGAGTTGTCGGCTGAAAAGAATTCGCCAGATCCCACGCCCATCCGACGCTCGTTGGAACAGCGGACTCGTGTCGCCTTCATTCCCCCCTAGCAAGGATCCATTTTCAACACCGAATGTTCACGCTGATTCGAACACAGGAGGGGGATCGATCAGTCCCTGATTCGAACCATCGCGGGATCGTGTTGCGGGGTTACGTGTGTTGAGGTCCCTGACAAACTTTTTGAATCGGATTCTTGGCCCTAGCGATCTGCTCGGCGAGATCCCACACCACCACAACCACCCAAAGGCCCGGAAATATCACTGACGCTTTATTTTTTGACGATGACCGGTATCGCCAGAGCGGACACACAACAACTCGAATTGCATCCGGTATTCGGAATGGCGTGAATCGGTGAACCGAATCAGCGGCGCAAATTTTGCCCAGGAATGGATTAAAGGATCTCGAGTTGAGGCATTTGTGGCGCGTGAAGCAGTTGCTTGGCAACCTGTATCGCGGCTTGCTGGCAAATGTGTAACAGGGGTTCTTTGGAGGGATTGTCGTCATTGAATAAACTGGAAATACGGCCGTCGTCGCCCCGGATTCGAATGCCGGAATCGATTGGCAATTCGCCGAGAAATGGAATACCCAACTCTTCCGCTTTGCGGCGTGCGCCACCTCGTCCGAAGATCTCTCCGGTCATATTTTCGACAACACCCAGCAGTGGAATTTTCACCTGCCGGAACATGCTGACGGCCTTGATCGCATCCAGTAGGGCGACTTGTTGCGGAGTACAAACCACAATCGCTCCAGCCAATCCAACGATCTGAGACAGTGTCAGTGAAACATCACCCGTGCCGGGCGGTAGGTCGATGATTAGATAATCGAGTTCGCCCCAATCGGTGTCTTTGAGAAATTGTGTAATCGCCTTGTGAAGCATCGGACCACGCCAGATGACAGCTTGATCCGGCTTCACGAAATACGCCATCGACATCACCTTGAGCCCATCCGCAATGATTGGCTCCATTCGTTCGAATGTTTCGCCCGTGGAAGTCGTATGTTTGACCGCAGACGGGGCACCCTGTGAGCCGACCATGTGTGGAATGCTGGGGCCGTAGACGTCGGCATCCATCAGCCCGACTTTGCACCCCAGTGTCTGCAGTCCGTAGGCAAGGGACGCGGCAATCGTACTCTTTCCGACACCTCCCTTACCGCTCCCTACGGCAATCACATTCTTCGCTCTCAAGCCGATTGTGCCACCGCTCATTTTGCCCCGGACATTCGAGATGTAGCTAACAGCGACCGTCGCGATATCGGGAAACGCCTGACGTAATTTCGATTGAACAAGTTCTGTAATTCTCGCCCGTCGCGGATAGGCTGGAGTCGGCAAATCAATGGTCACGTTCAGCACGTTACCTGATCCGAGACTAGCTCCGGCGAGCATCTTGAGCTCACCAAACGAACGGCCAAGTTCCGGATCTTGGCAAGTTTGCAATGGCTCCAACAACTGCATTTCAGTGAGCATTTCAGGTCCTGTATCCCTCATCTGTCCGTTGTTTATTTGTTGATGTTTATTTATTGAGCAGCGATCGACATCTAAAAGACAAATCCGTTTACGAAGACAGTTTGCTTGGTCAAGCAATCTCGCGACTGGACCAAGGGTTTTTGGTGTGTCGCCACAAACGGCACATTCGGCGAAGAAGCAGAGATTTGTTTGGCAACCGTGCAAGACGACAAAGCACGAGTCTCCGAATTTTAGCGATGGCCATCGAAAGCGGCAACGGCTTGACGGTATAGCATTATTGAGCGGGCCGGATTGTCGCACGGCCAACCGTTATTGACGTGGATTCCTCGGCAGACGTTAGTGTCGCTCACTCGGTTTGCCACGCAGACAAACGCTGGTCCTTAATCGCATGGATTGGCTGTAAACCATGATTGAACTTTTGCTCCATTCGAAAGCAATCATCGACTCCGCCTCGCCGCCCGGATCTCGTGATGCGGATCGTGGAATTTGGTGAAACACGCCGACGGCTAGAGACTCGGTGACCCCCCCTTCGGATGGCGCGACTGGAACCGGGCGCGATCCGTATCGATCGACGGAGCGGACTCTGGCAGACGACGCCGTCAGGCTGACCGAACGGCGAAGAACACGCATGAACTTCATCCCCGAAAATATCGCTCGCCGGACGGAAGGGTCTTGAATCTCCATCGGCTCTCCGATGTGCTTTAGCAACCTGTCGACCTCCGTCCCCCAGATGCAGATTGCGATGCCGTCGCTCACCGAGATCCATGGCAAGCCCGCCTGTCATCGTCCCCTAAGATTACGATCGCAGGAACTTTCCTATACAATCGAGCGCTCGAATAAGCTCACCGACACCGCCAACTCTTGAGAGATGGAGCAGATGCATGCGCTGGATCGTTGCCTTGTGTAGTTGTGTTTTGATCGCCAGTCTGGTGAGTGCGCAGCCGAATCCAACGATTTCCGCGACCGCGGAACGGCTCTTGTCGGATTTCCGCAATGACGACGGCACGATGCCCGATGGCAGTATGACGACGCGTGACGACTCTTCGGCTCTGAAAAAGGCCCTGAATGCGGGACCCGGAGTTGTCCAAATCGGGCCGGGAACGTATCGCATTCAGGCTGTCACGATTCCCGAAAATGTCACGGTCATCGGCACTGGCCCCGGGACCGTCTTACAGGCATTCGGGGAGCAACCCGTGTTTCTTCAACAAACATCGACCGCTTGGAAATTACGAGATCTCACGATCCAAGGCGAAGCGAGCGGCGCGTGGCAGAAACGGACTGATCGAGCGGCTCACGGGATGGTGATTGAGGCCTGTTGGGGTTATGAAGTCTCCGGCGTCACGATCCGAAACTGTGACGGAGCGGGACTGCAGATTATCCGCTCAAACAACCGAGCGTCGGGGTTCACAGACGGCGGAACGCTGACCCGCATCACGGCTCGGGAAAATTTTATTGGCATCCGGTTTGACACGCGAGCCGAATACATCACGGCATCACACCTGCACTGCCATCACAATCTCACTGGCCTGATAATTCACGCAGGAAACACCAACATCGCTAGTTCGAATATTGGCGACAACATGGATGGTCTTGTCATCGTCGATCATGAAAACGGATCGCACGGCAGTATCACGGGCTGCCTCGTGAATCACAACCAACGCTACGCTCTCTGGGCCAGAAACGTCACCCATGGCATGGCAATCGCAAATTGCTGTTTTTTTTACGGAACCATTCGAATCGAAAACTGCAGCGGCGTGAGCATCACTTCGGGTCTGATCAGCGCCTCAATCTCGACGGAAGGCCCAGACTTCAACAGGCTCTCCGGAAATCACATCATCCCCCTGACCTTTCAATTTGATATCGCTCCGTCAACGTTACTCGACGGCAACTTCACCAAGACCGGTCCGTGGGAACACAACCGGCGGTGACTTTGTGGAGCAAAATGACACGCCTGGCGTCGTGTCTCAGGTAGAGGGGATCTGACACGGCCGCTCTAGCACCTTTCACGTTTTCCGGAAGGTCTGCCGCGTTCTTCGTCAAGAAAAATGGTTTGGATTTTGCGTTGTGATGGTCAATGTCATCCGATGCTGTCTGAGTGGGGTCCCGCGTCTGTCTCGGACTTCTCGCCTCCCCCGTTCAAAGATGAACGTATGTTCGGCTGGGTTGAGAGAGTACCAGACTCCATTCGGCCATAGATCCTAAAACGGCAAGAGGCGATCTTGGCTCAGGTCTTTCAGCCGGGGCAGTCCATCGTCTCTGAGCCTGTCCTGAACACATCTGGCGGAGGGTTGAAAAACAGTCCCCTCGTGCACGTTTCTTTAATCGTCGGGCTCGCTACACAATCGTTACTGTGTGCCATCGAAATCAATCGAGCCTCTTCACGCGAATATTTTTGAAGTGAACGGTGCTCCCCGGGTCATGCGCCTGCAATGCGAAGGTTCCTTCGTCGAGTTTATGCGTGTAATCAGGCTCCGGTTGCTTGTCAGCGGGCTCGGTATAATCAGTGACGATCGTGTCGTTGACCTTAATCTTGACGTTCTTACCATTGACGATGACGGTCTCGGTGTACCACTCACCGTCCTTCACATGAAGCTCAAAAACGTTTTTCACACCATACAGGCTACCTGTCTTGATGGGATCCTTTTTTGGGCAATTATTGACCTGCGCCTCAAAACCATATTTTGGCCAACCCTGCTCCTGAAACTTTGTGTGGAAGTAAATTCCACCGTTGGAATCGGCTTCAGTTTTGACGTCCACTCGCAACTCAAAATTGATGAATGGCTTGTCGTCTCCCACATAGAACACATGGCTTCTCGAACCGTTGGCCACAATCGCGCCATCCAAAATCTTCCAACTGTTCTTGTTTTCATTGGCTTTCCAACCCTCAAACGACTTGCCGTCGAAGAGTTGAACGAAACCATCCTGATCCGGTTCAGCCGCATCAGCCGATCCGATCAAAGTCAACGCGGTCAACATCAGGCAGCTCATGAATCGAGTCATCGGGAAGCCTTCTTCTGTAATTTTTTTGGGGGGGGAGTGATTCAGTCACGGAATACAAAAGCTCGCATGGTCAACCCACGCGACCGATTTGTCAGGTGGAGAAAGTGTACCTGCATCAGTGAATTGATCAACCATGGCTGCGCATTCGGCCAACAATACCTGCTCCATAGAAAACAGCCCACCAATCCACTTTTGGCCGGCGAACATCTCGGGGACGGAGTGCGGGCGCGAGGCATTCCGCATCAGCGATTCTGCAAAAATGCTGATTGTCGGCAGGGTCGTCGATCGGCATTGACCTTCTAAAAAACCTCCACATTGTCTAAGCAACATTGTCTAAGCAATATTGTCTCGAGCCGGCCGGCGATCCACTGTGGATTTCAGTTATCGTTTTGCTTTTTCCAAAGCCAGTTGCTTGATTCCGCGTAGATCCAGTTTACCTGTTCCAAGCAGTGGAATTTCCGCAACTTCGATGAAGCTATCGTACGCAGGAATCCACAGGTTGGGGAGGTCGCACCGCGACAGTTCTGCGATGACATGGGCCACGGTCTTCATCATCGGCCGATGCAGAACGACCAGCCGTTCGCCCTTCTTTTCGTCAGGAACTGCGGTCACTGCGATTTGAATTCCGGCATCACTATTGTTGGGATCATCAACGATTTCCTGTAAGCAGGCCTCAATTTTCAGATGCGGAACCATCTCACCCCCGATTTTTGAAAAGCGGCTTAAACGCCCGGTGATGTGTATGAACCCATCGGCGTCAATCAGCCCCATGTCACCCGTGTCGTACCAGCCATTCTTGAGTACGGCAGCCGTTTTTTCCGGTTGGTTCCAGTAACCAAGCATAATGTTCGGCCCCTTGATCTGGATCAAGCCTTCTCGGTCGATTCCGAGTGGCTGGCGAGTTTCGAGGTCCAGGGCACGAGCGACGACACCGGGCAAGGGCCGGCCCACTGTCCCCAGTTTCGTTCCCTTTTGTTCGGTCTGTTCACAACGATGATCGGGAATGTTGACGGATGCCGGTCCCGATGTCTCTGTCGTCCCGTAGCCCTCCGACGGAAGGACGCCGAACTTGTCACGAAATTGCTCGGCCAGTTCGAGAGGCAGTTTCTCTGCGCCCACGACGACCAGATCGAGTTTGCTGAATTGTTCTTTGTCGACTCGCTTAAGGTATCCCCGCAGGAAGGTTGGGGTCCCGAAGAGGATTGTGGCTCCGTGCTTCTGAGCGAGCCTTCCAATCTCACGCGCATCGAGCGGATTGACGTGGTAAACCACCTTCGCGTTCAACAGAACGGGCATCCACAACGTGGCCAGAAATCCGAGTGAATGGAAGATCGGAACAACACCCAAGACGACATCGTGTTCCTCCACCTGAGCAACTTGATTGATGGCGTCGATGGTCGCTGAAATATTATGATGAGACAGCATCACACCCTTGGGTTCGCCGGTGGAACCCGAGGTATAGATGATCGTTGCCAAACCATCAATCGGCGTCCTCCTTTGGCCCAAAACCCGTTCCAAGATCCAACTGGGAAGCACAAAGCTCCCGAGGCCCGCCAACAATTTGTCGAAGCTACGCACCTGCTCTTTCAAATCTTCCAAAAAGACCAAAGGAACGTCGAGGTTCATCGGCTTTTTCTCCAGCAGTTGTTTGCTGGTGATGACATGCTTTAATCGGGCGTCTTGAATGCAATAGTTGATGTCTCTTTCGGACATGGTGTAGTTCAAATTGACGGGGACTCGCCCAGACAATGTCACCGCAAAATTTGCCAGCGAGCAGCCGGCCGATGGGGGTAACAGGATGCCGACGTTTGGTTCGTTGGAGGAAAACACATGCCGCAGGAGGACTCGCCGCAGGGCAAGAACAGACGCCAGCACTTTGCCGCCGGAAAATTCGACTCCGCTGGAGTCGGCAATTCGGTGGCGATGTCGCGACTTCTTGTACGACCGAATCAGTTGCCGTGCAGGGGTCAGTTCTCTGAATTTGTCGGCTTCCACGGCATCAGCTCCCAGTTCTTGAACAGCGAAACGAATTTCCGCGGAACACTTCGGCGGGGCAATCGGTTTCCCAAAATGAATTGACAGGGGATAGGGCCAGCGACGCGGCCACTTGTTGAAAAATTTGCCGCCACGAAAACTGAAAATACTGCCCCACAAACCATGGAGATAAACCGGTATGATTGGTGCACTCGTCCCCTGAAGGATCTTGAGCATTCCCGGTTGAAAGGCCTGCAATTGTCCGGTGCGTGTTAATTGACCTTCGGGAAAAATGCAGACGAGGCTGCCATCGACCAATGCCTCCCTCGCCGTTCGAAGAGACTGAATGAGTGACTTTGGGCCTCCGTCAGACTTGATCGGAATGACCTCGTACAGACGCGCCAACCAGTTGAGTTGGGGATGATTGACAAAGTTGGCGTAGACGATGAATCGCGTCAGTCGTGGAATCTGCAGCATTAGCAAAACGCCGTCTGCAAACGTGACATGGTTCGGGGTGAGCATCGCGGCGCCGGTTTTGGGAACGTTCTCCAGACCGTAGACTCGCACTCTGTAGACGGTCTGGATTGCCAGCCACACGGCGAAGCGAATTGTGGCTCCTGGCAACAACCAGACAATGTAAATCGCGACAGGAATGGTTCCCAATCCCGCGATCAGAAAAATAAAACTCGGCGACAGATTGACCAGATCCCGGGCGACATAGTACAGCCCCGAAATCAGGAG
>Ga0114966_10004977_pt1 | contig 11318 bp, 7 predicted proteins | sample M_130207_XF_Meta_FD_87029 | JGI IMG/M metagenome (GOLD analysis project Ga0114966, IMG submission 87029) | Freshwater microbial communities from Lake Montjoie, Canada to study carbon cycling - M_130207_XF_MetaG | ecosystem: Environmental > Aquatic > Freshwater > Lake | place: Lake Montjoie...
GCCATCGGTCTTTTTCTTGAAGTAAGCCCCGACGCCGAAGCCCATCAGCACGACGATTCCGGCGAGCAAGAACCACTTTAAATTCGATTTTTTGGTCGGGGGCGACCCAGCGGCTGCGAGTTTAGATACAGGGAGAGCAGGGTTCATAGGGAGCAGGACAGAGAATGAAAGCGGTGAACGGAAAGCATCGCGACGGCTTAGGCAAGCAGGTGGTTTCCCGTACGAGCGAAAAGAGTGTGCCCGACCCGCAATGAGTCGGCCAACCGGCACAGTCGATCACTCCAAACGAGAGGGGGAAAACGCGGGTGGTCAGTCAGATGATCGCGTTCGCGATGAAGCCCATTTGCTTTGCGGTGGAGGGCGCGGTGACGGCGACGGCTGGGTCTAGAGGAGCGCCTGCGTGCAGGCGGCCGACAAGGGATGCTCAAAATCTCACGTGACGTTGGTAGCAGGGCGGGCGCGCAAGGCGGGCAAACTGGCGGCGGCAGTCGCCTGCCCGTGGCGTTTGTTGTGCTCATCCGGCGTTCGTAACTGGATCGATTCCGCCAGTGCCGGAAATTCCGCACGCAAGACGGCCATCGCACGTTCGAGGATGATTTCACCACCCTCGCCCGACGTGACGCGCCCGAGCACGAGCAGATTCCTCACCTCGTAGAAATCGGCGTAGTGCGCGATCGCATACCCGAAGCAAACCCCGATTGATTCGTAGATCGCCCGCGCGCGGGCGTCGCCGGCCTGCATGGCGCGCTGCACCTCGAGCAACTGCTCGGGCAGCGGCAGCGTCGGGGGGAAGGCGAATCCCGCAAGCTTGGCGAGGCGGCCCACGCCCTGTTGAGAAAAATACTGCGCGCCGCACCCGCTGTCGCCTGACCACTCGTCGCGCGGCGCGTCGGGTCGGTAGTCGATGGGGGCAAAGGCGAGCTCGTTCAACCACGACGTGATATTGCCGGCTGGTGTCACGTAGCCCGCGGCCAGGCTCGTGCCCATCGCGACGCCGAGCACGGCGTTGTCGTTCATCGACATTGCGCCGGCGAGGGCGGTGACTTCGCCGTCGTTCACGACCTCAAATGGCACGCCGCCCCAGCGCGCTTGTAGAGTGAAAAACATCCGGCGGATGTGTGTTTCAAAGGCGTCGGCCGGCACGCCGCGAAACAACGACGCCGCGCGTACCTCGTTGTTCACATAAACCCCCGCCGCGCTGCCGCCGATCGCATCGACCCGCGGCAAATGCGCCGCTGCCCGCAACAAGGAATCGTGCACCCCCTCGATGTGATAACGGGGATCCGCCTGGAAGTACGGGTCCCAGGCGATCTCCTCGGAGTACACGATCTTGCCATCGATGAGCGCTGCCGCCTTCCGATCGCTGCCGCCCAAGTCGAAGCCGATGCGGCATCCCGCGAGATGCCGGCCCATCGGCACAGTAGTCTCGACCGTTGCCGGCAGCGCTTCGAAGGAGGCGGCCTCGACCGAAAACCTACGGCCAAAGATTTTCGTGCCCATGAACGCGTCATCGAAGGCCCGCGCGCCCGTCGGGCTGTAGATTTTCGCAAGCGCGGCGGCAATGTCGTCGGCACCGGCCACGAGCACCTGTGGACCGCCCTTCATCCAGAGGAGAAATTTCAACAATCGCTCCGCATAGATCAGCGTGAGTGCCGCCGCTGGATGGCCTGCGGACAAGACGCGGCTATCATGGCGAAACACCGCGCCATCCGTTCGCACGAGCACGAGCGCGAAGGGGCGGGCGCCGGCATCCTGCGCCACGAGCGCCGCGTAGGCGCGATGCCACAGCGCGGCGGGCATAAACTCAGGATCGAGCGGTGGGCGTATTGTTGGGCAGACCGTCAGGGCAGGACAACTGCCGAGCGTAGCGGGATCTGAGGGCAGACGTGAATTCATAGAAGTGAAAACACCTAGTAAGCCGTAGAAATTCAGTCGAGAGCCAAGAGCAGAGCGCAAGGTGCTGCGAATCGCCGCCGCGCCGCCGCGCAAGGCCACGCCAGGTCAAGGCGCGAGCTCGAAGGATAGGATGACTTTGCGGTCGGGCTGGCGACCGTCGTTGCGCGGCGCCTGCCGAGCGTCCCTGCTCTCACGAGCAGGGCTACAGGATCCACGCGGCTCACGAGCAGGAGCGTGGGCCGAGAGAGCCATGCGTGATGCGTCCACTCGCTGGCGTTCGCGGTTACCGAAAAGTCCAGCGTTCCAAGGACGTGGGGAAGAGACGTGTGATCCTCGACTGCGGTGGCGGTGCGGCCGAGCGTCCAAACGATGCGGGTGATGTCACGGTTGAGCGCAGCGGAGACATTGAACGTGAGGTGAAGCTTGCCCTCGCGGAGCTGGAGGAGGGCGTTATGTTCGTAGGTCGCGCGGCGCTGCGGCCCGAGACAGGGGGACTTGCGAGCAGCGCGAGCCGTTTGCGCAGATTATGGCGCGCCCGGCACGCGGTGGATCGTGCCTGAGAGCACGCGGCTCACTTCGGCGCCGCCCGCGTCGCGCAGGCGGCAGGTGATTTCGACAACGTGCGCGGGCGCGAGCTTCGGAATCGTGAGGCGGATTTTGCGCGAATCGGCGAGGACTTCGGCGCGTGTGACGGTGAGTGCATGCTCGTTGACGCGTGGGCTACCGTAGTTGGCGCTGCGTTTGAGGTCCCAGACTTTCACGGCGTAGCGCGTGGCTTCGGTGGCAGTGGCGCTGGCTAGCGGCTCGCTGAAGGTGAGTTCGATGCCGCCGTGGATGACGTGCCACGCCGTGGGTAGGGCGGCAGGTCTGCCCGTGGGACGCAGGCGGTAGAAGCCGCCCTCCTGCTCCGTTTGCGAGGTGGCCCAAGCGGAGAGCCCGGCGAGGTAGAGCTGACCGTTGGTGGGATGCACGCGACCGCGCATGATGCCAGTGGGGAAATCCGGAATCGGCAAGCGGCAGAGCGCGCCTTGCGCGGAGTCGCCGGTGCCGTCGGCGAGGACGATTTCGATGCAGCCTTGGCCGTAGGAGAGATTGAGCAGCGCGCCGTTGAGAGGGCCCCAGCGCTCGCTGTTGATCCAGAGTAGCTCGGCGGGCGAACGGTCGATGGCTTTGTCCACCCAGAGGAGCGGCGGGGCCATCGCGCTGTCGGCGGTGTCGGCGGGTGCGCCCCCGCTCCACATGTTTCCGAAAAATTTCGGTGACGTGATTCGGTTGATACGGTTCATCGGCATCCAGTGGCCTTCCTGATCGGTCACGAAAAACGAGCCATCGGGGTTGAGGCACACCCCGTTGGCGGCGCGGAAACCGTTCGCGAGAATTTCGGTCGTCGCGCCGTCGGCGGAAATCTTAAGCAAGGTGCCGTGCTGAGGGACGAGTGCGGTGCGGGCGTGGCGGGCGCTCTTCGCGTAGTAGAAATTTCCAGCGGCGTCGGTCTGCAGGCCCATCGCGAATTCGTGGAAATGATCGGTGACCTGGTGGTCGCTGTTGACGCTTTCGTAGAAGTCGGTCTCGCCGTCGCCGGTGAGGTCGCGCAAGACGACGAGCTGATCGCGGCAGGTGACGAAAATCTCGCCGCCCCGGAGTTTGATACCGAGCGGTTGAAACAAGCCCGAGGCGATGCGGCGCCAAGTCACGGCGGCCGCGTCGGGCGTATCGATGCCGTCGATGCGCCACACGTCGCCGTCCCAGGTGCAGAGGAGCGCGGCCTTGCCGTCGGGCGTGAAGTCGAGGCCGCTCGGGCGGATGCGGGCGCGCCAGGGATTCGACTGCGGCAGGGTGAAGCGTTCCCAGGAAAACGGGCCCTGCGTGGTGCTGCGGACGATAGGTGTTTCGATTTTTTCGGTCCAGCGCGCGGGGCTGCCGCGGGTGAATGCCGCGAGATCGCGGGGCGCGGCGGCGCGGCTGGCGAGAGCGTTGAGGGCCGCGGCGTCGGTGCCGGATTTTGCGAGGTGCACGGCGAGGCGGAGCGGCGTGGTCGACGCGGGGATTCGGAGCGTGATGAAGCGCTCGGTCGCCGCGAGCGCGAGGGAACGCGGGCCGGAGAGCGCAGCAGCAGTGCCCGCGTTGGCGACGCGCAGGACGAGATCACGGGAGGATTTTCCGATATTGAGCGTGCGGACGAAGACGGGTTGGCCAGCGAGCGTCTCGAGGTCGTGGCTCTCGAGCACGGCGGCATCGCCGACGGAATAGGAAATCACGGCGCGCTCTCCCTGGCGGTAGAGCCCGCGGTAGCGCAACCAGGCGCGCGGGAGCGGACCGAAGCGGCGTCCGTCAGCACCGATTACGCGGGCATCGTCGAAGGTGCCGGTGGCGGGATTGGCCCAGCCGGGGCCGTCGCTGGTTTCGAATTGCGGATCGCCGACGGTGCGCGGGTGGACGACGTGGCGGCTGTTGAAGTTGATGCCCTCCCAGTCGATGAAGCCCTCGCCGGTCCACGCGCCGGCGACGCGCAAGGTGTCGTGTTCGAAGACGAGCCACGCGTGGCCCGCGGAGATGCCGCCTGCGCCGGAGTCGAGGCGCACGGCGATGCCCTTGTAGGCGAGATTGGCGTTGGGCGAGATTGTATCGAGAGCGTTGCCGGGCAGCTTCATCGCGGCGGCGCGGCGGGCATCGTCGGCGAGTTCGAAGGTGCCGATGAGGAACGGGCCGTAATCCATCTCGCGCCACGGCTCGCGCTTCGTCGCGGCGGGGCCGGTGGTGTCGCCCTTCGGCAGGCCGGCAAGATAGGCGTCGGTGACGGGGACGTACTGCGAAGGGTTGCGGCCGGCGAGGAAGGTTTCGCGGATGTAGTGGATGACGTCATACTTTTCGCGCGGCACGAGCTGCGGCTGCGGTGCCATGAGCCGCCAGCCGCGCGTGAGTGTCGCATACATCGTGAGCGGATCGCTGCCGTGGGCGAATGAGCCCTCGGCGAAACGCAACGCTTGGGGGATCGAGCCGGCGAGATTGAGGTCGCCGTGGCAGGAGTGGCAGACGAGCTGGTAGATTTTTTCCCCGCGGGCGAGTGAGGCCTTGTTCCACCCGCGGATCAGGCCGGCGTGATCGAGCGAGCGCTCGTAGTCGGGGAGGGCGGATTCGGGGAGCAGCGGCGCGCCTGGCGGGAGCGTGGTGTCTTGCGCGGAAGTGAGGTGGGTGGCGACGGTGAGGCCGCCGGCGAAGGCAACACAGAGGGCGGCGCGGCGAATCTTTTTCATGGGGAGCGTCGCTCGGCGAGAGCCGACAAGGGGGGGTGTTCGGCTGACGAAAAATGGCGGATATTTTTTATTCTCCATGGTCAATACTCGGAAGCTGGCTGCGGCTAGCGATGAGGAGGGAGCGCGTTTTCTGCATCAAGGCTACGCTGGCGCGCACGGTAGCTGAACACGAGGTCGCGGGGAAACATGATCGTGAACAGCCAGGGCACAACTAAGGCACAGGTACCCAGCCCGAGGAGAATGAGCGCTTTCTTGCCCTCGAACCAAAACCCGATCCCCGCCAGCAAAACGCCGAGCGCAGGGAAATAAGCTACGGGCACGCGTGAGCCGGCCGCTAGGGCGATGGCGAGCGCGATAGAGAAACCGGCGACGATGGGCGGATAGACGCCGAGGACCAAGCCGGTGACGAAGGCGAAGGGCGCGTGCGCGGAGTCCTCTTCCTTGCAGATGAAGGTCTGGAGGCCGACCGCGATGACCATGACCGCGCCCTCGGTCCCGAGGATGCTGTAGCGCATGAAGCCCGCGACGCCGGGAGCGTGGGTGAGGGCGTGGATCAGCAACCAGCCACCGAGCGCGGCGCGGGTGAGATCGATCCAGTGAAGGCTGAGAGCTAAAATCGACGACCGGTGTCCGTCCCAATCGGACGAGATGTCACGAAAGCGGATTTTTTTGCCGTGAAAAAGCCCGATGGGAACGAGGAGGAGGCAAAGGGCGGGAGCAAACGTTAGCCAGTCAATGATCATGCGGAGCGGAAAGAGGGAGGAACGAGCGGTGGTCAGAGCGATAGGAAGCGCTCCGGAAGGCAGCGTGAGGAGCTATCCGCACGGAGCGAGGAAGATGTTTTTTAGGCGCTTTCACCGCGTGCAAACGCGTGACCGTTCGTCGGGGTGTTTTACCTCCCAAAACAAAGGGTGGGTGCTCGGCAAGGCGCGTTCCTCGCCGGATGCGGGTGCGTCAAGGTTTCGGGAGGGACGAGGTTGACGGAGTGGGTGCCGGTTGCTCGAGCGGTGGAGCGGGTGTCGGGGCGGTGTCGGCGGGAGCGAGGGAGCGGAGGAAATTCGTCGGGCTCGCGGCGAAGGACCAATCCGGTTTATCGAGTGTCCCGCTGAGCTTTACTTCAAAAATATTTGAGAAGGGGGTGAGCACGGCGCCCACGACGCTCTTGAGCAGGCTTTGGCTTTCCTGAAACGGAAAGACCTTGGCCTTGAAGTCGAGTTCACGGCGGTCGAGGTCGAAGTTGCCGTGGGCTTCGATGACTGAATTGGCTCCGCGGAGGGTGAGATCGGGGAAGGTGAGTTTGGCTCCGTCGATTTGGAAGGTGGTGCGGGCGGTGTTAAAGCGGAGCGCGGTGAAGGTGAAGAGCTCCGACAGGAGGCCGAGGAGTTGCACTTCGCCGAGCCCAGCGCCCTGCAAGCTGGCCTGACCGGCGCCGTGGTAGCTGAGCAAGTCCTGATAACTGCCTTCCGCGGCGGCGCTGAGGTCGAGGCGCACGTGGGCTTTTTCCTGCATGAATTTTCCAGGGCGCGGGGCGGGCAGGCCTTTTCTCTGAGCGTCGAAGGCTTGCAACGTGGCGACCGCACGACTGAGGCCGCTGTCTTTCAGCGTGTAGTCAAAACGGATACGGCGAGCGGGGCCCTGTCCGAAGATTTTTGCGTTTCCCGTGAGCGTGCCCTCGGCGAAACGGGCCTGCATGCTCGTCAGGTCGATGTCGTTATCCCGGGTGGTGGCGGTGAAGACGAGGTCCTCGAGGGGGAAGTCTTGGAAACGAAACGCTCCGGTCGTGCGGCCCGAGATCTGAAACGTCGTGTGGACGCCGCCGGGGGCGGCGGGGCCATCGATTTGGCCGATGATCTTCAAGGCCGGTGGAGCGGACCATTTGAAGGGTGAGAAAATCGACTCGCCCAAGGGGCCCAGCATCGTGACGGCGACTGACGGGTCGAGCGAGGACGCGACGTCAAAGCGGAGCGAACGTCGCTCCATAGTGACGGGATCGCTGGTGTAGGAGAAGGAGCCTTGGGCGGTGCCGGTGGCGTGCGTGGCGAAAACATCCGGGGCGTCGATGAAGCCCGGGCGAATGAAGAGGCGCGCGCGCACGCGATCAAGGGCACCGCCGCGGATGACGGGTTTCGCGCTGTCCGCAAAAACAAATACGTTTGAAAGGCGGCCATCGGCCCAGCGACCAGCGACCTCCACACTGGCGGCGGGTGGGGCGACGGGAAATTCGAGTTGGCGGAAGAAATTGGGCCACCAGTCGCGAAACCAACCGGAGATCGCGAGGGGACGAAGGCTGCCTTCGAGGAGAAAGCGGTAGTCGAAGGTGACGAGATCCTGGGCGAACGTACCGTGCGCAACATTTTCGCCGATGCGGACCGCGACTTCGGACGCGTGGAAGTGGCGGCCATCGAAAGCGAAGACCGCGCGGCCTTCGTCCAGAAGGACGCGGTAAGCGTCGATGCCGTGGAAGGCGACGCGGGCGGAGAGGTGCTCAAATTTCCAGCCGGGGCCGAGGCGGGCCTCGCCGGCGGCGTGATCGAGGGTGGCGAAATTAAAATATTTCCGGACGTCGACGCGGATGCGTTCACTCAAGGGCTGCAGGTTCGTGTTCGAGATCGTGCCATCGAAGCGCACGGTGGCGGTTTGCGCGGCGAGGTCAGCTTCGACTTGAAAGGCGAGCGGCGCCCCCATGAGGAGTCCGTGGACGGTGGCGGTGAGTTGCGGGAGAGGCCCGGGCGTGAGGTTGGCGACGACGGAGCGTGCGGAGAACCCGGCGGCGGAAAGTGAATCAGCCGAGACGTCGAGCTCGCGGGGGAGGAACTGCAGACGGCTGGGCCGCAGCGTGCCCTGGACGAGCGCGCGTACCTGGAGCGCGTGGGCACCGAAAGGGAGCGCGAGGGAATCGGCGGTGAGATCGAGCCGTGCGGTCACGGGGGCGTCGCCGAAGAGAGGAATCTTGGTGACGATGTGCAGCCCGTGGGCCTGCACGGGCTGGGGGATGGTGAGTTTCAGGCCGCGGGCGAAGAGTGTGACGCGCGCGATGGCGATGCGCGATTCCGAGGGGGCGAGTTCGAGTTCCAGGGTGGGCTGGTCAAGTGCGGTGAGTTGGGAGGAGACGGCGACGAGCTGGCGGGAGATGGCGGGGTAGTTGCGGGCGAGAAATTCGGCGATCGGCAGGGAGTCGGCCCGGGTGGGGTCGCGTGGCGGGAGGTGAATGGCGCCGTGGGCGATGAGTGAAATGCCGGCGACGCGGCCGGAGAGTTGCGCGAGTTCGAGGGATTGCTCGTGCGGAACGAGGGTCGTATCCAGATCCCGGAGGATTTCCTCGGCGAGGCCGCTAGGGGAGAGCATCGCGGGGATGGCGAGGCTCGCGCCGGAGAGGCGGAGTTCGCGGGGCTCAAATTGCCCGCTCGCCAGCGCCCACGGATCTAGGCGCACGTAAATGGCGCGGGCGGAGATGACAGGTTCAACGAAGGCGGGGAGGGAGAGCCGCGCGTTTTCGATCAAGACGCGACCGGTGGGGTCAAACGAGGTGCGGCCGAAGGTCGCGCGGACGCCGGAGGCGGCGAGGCGCTCCTCGAGTGAGCGGAGCAAAAAGGCGGGGACTTCCAGTTCTTGGTGGCTCGCGATGTAGGTTTGGACGGCGAGCAAGCACACGAGGACCAGCCAGACTGACCACAGGCTGACGGTGAAGGCGCACGCGCTGCCCCAGCGGGTGCCGGTCCAGAGGTAGTTTAACGTGCGGCGCATGGGAGCGGCGGCGGAAGGCGGAGCGAAGTCGCCTTACTTGGGGGGCGCGCCGGGGTCGCGGGGGCCGTAGGTCAAGGTCCAGAGCGCATCGAGGAGGGTTTGTTCGATTTCGAAGACGGCATCGAATTCCTTGGAGCCGGCGAGTTGCTGGGCGCCGCCGACGCGTTCGGTAAATAAAATAGTCCGGGTGCTCGTCTGTTCGCCGCCTGTGCCGCCTGGGAGCGATACGGTCGCTTCGAGTTTGTAGCTCCACGGCCGGTCATCGCCGGCGACGGTCACGCGCTCCGTGAAGGTGTCTTGAACATAACGTTTGGCGCGCGGCGTGCGGAGCTGAGCAACGAGTACCTCGAGGGCGGATTTTTTTGCGACGGGCTCGGCGGCGAACACGGTGGGCCAGGATTCGTTGGCGGCGAGCTTGTGGGTGTAGAGCGGAGCAGCGTCGGCTTGAGTCGAGGCGAGGGTGAGGGCCGTGATCGTCGCGGTGGGAGGGAGGGCGGGGAGTTGGCGTTCGCGCCAGTCGCGGGGGGTGAAGGAAAGTTCGCGGGCGAGGTCGAAGTCGACGGCGTAGATGGAGCCCTTGGGGTTGGTGAGCGGATCGAGCCGGGCGTAGAGGGCGCCCTGGGCGTCGGTGCCGAGTTGGAGCGTGACGGTGGAGGACGGGTTGAGTTTAGCGGGTTGGCCGTTCGGGGAAGGCGCACCGGCGCTGGCGAGGGTCAAAATCACTTCGCGCTCGGGGCGGTTGAAGCCCCATTTTTCCAAGTCGGCATTGGCGGGCGCGTCACTCATGAAACCACCGGCGTCTTTGGCGGCGAGGAGGCTGAGCTGTTCGAGCAATCTTTGGACGACGGCGCGATCGGCGGGGAGCGTCTGGGGTCCGGATGCTGGGGCCCCGCGGCGGACGATTTGCCAAGGGGCGTCGGCGGTGGTGGTGGCGGCGTCCATACGTTGCAGGGTGAGCGGCGGCTGGTTGGGGGCGGTGAGGGCAACGGCGGTGACGCTCGGGAGTTCGAATGCGAGGAGGCGTTTTTCGCGGAGGCTGACTTGGGCGTTGCGCAGGGTTTCGACGAGGGCCGAAGGCACGGCGACGGTGAAGAGGGCCGCGCGGCCTTCGAGCTGGGCGTAGTATTCGACGGACGCGGACAGGTCTGGCGGAAGTGAAGCGTTGAGGGTGGAGGGTGGGAGGTTCGGAGTCGGCGAGCCGGCCGCGGGAACGGGTTCGCCGAGGAGAAGGGTTTCGCGACGGTTGGTGCCCTCGAGGGTGATCCGGAGCGAGGGGGTGGTGGCGGGGAGAATCGCTGGCGGGGTGGCGGGGCTGAAGGATTTGACGCGGAGATTATTGAGGCCGGTGATCGCCAGATCGATGGCGGTTTTGCTGGCGTGCGCGTTGTTGATGATGGTGTCGAAGAGCCAGCGGTTGTTCTCGCGGCGGATGCGGAGGCGCACGGCGGCCGATTGCACGAGGAGCCCGCGCGCTTCGTAGACGGGCACCGTGAGGAGGGTATCGGCGCGGAGTTTGTCGAGGCCGAGTGAAAGGCTGTCGGCGAGACCACGGGCGACGACGTGGATGCGTTCGCCGTCGGGGGAAAGCACATACAGGCGATTGCCGATATTGGTGGCATCGCCGATGCGCAGCGTAGTGGAGAGCTGCGGGGTGAGTGTTGCGAGCGGATCGCCGGACGCGAAGGAGACGGTGAGTTTGGGGCGGTCGAGGCCGTAGTCGGCGAGGGACATGCTGTTGCTCGCGAGATCCTTGGCGCTGAAGCTGGAGACGTTTTCGAGGAGCTGGAGCTCGTGAATGATGCTGCTGACGGCGTGGGGATTGGCGGGCCACTCGAGGGGTTTGGTGAGCCACCACGTGTCGCCGCGACGGGCGAGGGCGAACGAGCCGCCCGGGGCGGTGCTGGTGACTTCCAAGGTGCGGATGTCGGCGGCTTCGGGGCCGAGCACGCGGCTGCGGGCCTCGCGGGCGCGAGGTTCCGTCAGCCACAGGCGCTCGAGTTTGAAGATAAAAAAGAACAGCGCGACGTTCAGGAAGACGAGGACGAGCGTGACTTTGGTGCGCATACAAAAAGTTTAAGTCTGAAGTTTAAGTTTAAGGACCGGGCGGCGCGAGTCGCGGGCGTTGGGTTTTTCTGCGACTTGAACTGCTTACTTCAACGGGCGCGCGGCGCGCCTCAGCGCCGTCTCGCCCAATAGACGGCGAGGCCGAGGAGGGCGGCGAGGCCCGGGAGGACGAAGAGCAGGGCGTAGCGAAGTTTCAAAAACACATCGGCGCTGAGGGAGAGCTGGAAGCGCTCGATGGGGCGGGCGGGGACGTTGAGCTGGGTGTCGCGGTCGACAGTCCAATTCACGGCGTTGAGGAAAATATTCAGATTGCCGGCGTTGACGATGCGGTTGTTCACGGGGAGATCGCCACTGCCGAAC
>Ga0114966_10004980_pt1 | contig 11312 bp, 6 predicted proteins | sample M_130207_XF_Meta_FD_87029 | JGI IMG/M metagenome (GOLD analysis project Ga0114966, IMG submission 87029) | Freshwater microbial communities from Lake Montjoie, Canada to study carbon cycling - M_130207_XF_MetaG | ecosystem: Environmental > Aquatic > Freshwater > Lake | place: Lake Montjoie...
ACATTTTCAAAATAATCCTGCAATTCAGCCAACACTCCAGCCAACACTTCAGCCAACACTTCAGCCAACACTTCAGCCAACACTTCAGCCAACACTTCAGCCAACACTTCAGCCAACACTTCAGTCAACACTCTCAATAAAAGAACCTATTATAAAAATTCCAGAAGAAGAAAATGTATCAACATCAATAAAAATAAATAGACCAGAACAGGATAAGTTAAGACAATATTTAATTAAAAATAAAGAATATAAATGTATTATATGTTCTACAAAAAAATCTATACGATTATTAGAAACTGCACATTTAAGACCTCGTTGTGATATAACTACGAAAGAAGAAAAATATGATACAAATATTGTTGAATTTATGTGTATGGACTGTCATACGTTATACGATGACGGAATAATTGGAATAAATAATGGTAAAATACAAATATCGAATATACAAGAATATCCTGAATATAAGAAATTAAATGGAAAAAATATTGCATCATATAATGAACTAAATAAGAAATATTTCGATTATCATTATAAGAATATTTATTTATTAAAGTAAAAATATATTGTTAATTAAAAGCCCACATATCCACAGTTCCATCAAAATATACAATTAAATTGGAAATTATATATATAAATAATATATTATATATAAATAGATAATGGAAAAACTTTCGAAGGACAATCCAAAATATATAATTTGTTTGAAATTTTTGAATAAAATTCTAGAAAATAGTAATAAAGCTCAAATTTTAGATATATTCGATTTTAAGGAGATAACCCGGCAAGAAATATTATTACAACAAAATTTAGATTATTTGCTTGAAAATGAAGAAGAGTTTTATAAGCATTTTAATAAAGTGAAGTGTGGATTTTATCGAAAATCTAATAATTATGTCATTAATTTTTTACGCGGAGCTATAAAAATGCTTGGATACAAACCAGTTTTAATAAAAAAAGATAATAGAGTTACAATTGACGGTATTAATTATAGAAAAACGTTTATTTATTATCACATTGAATAAAAAATTTACTATAGAAAGTTATTTATTTTCCGCGGATTTTATTTTAAATTTATTTATATACTAATATTATATAAATAAATGTCAGAGAAAACATTATCTTTGGACGGTGATATGACCAGTATCACCGCCCATACTATTAGTAAAGAAAAAATTTTTATAGATAATTCACAACAAATATATTCAAATAAATGGGAAATTATTACAGAACATCTTAATAAGATTAAGAATCCAAGATTACATTGTTTTGCAGAAGATATAACATATATTGATAAAAATACATCAGAACAAAGGTTTGTTTATAATTATTATGCTCTTGATTATGCAACAGTATATGAATTATCAAAACACAAGCATTTTCATATATATGAAACATATGAATCCAATCAAAAAATAAAGTTATTTTTAGACATTGATATTCCTATAGAAAAAGTTCCAGATAAATATAAAACTAAAAAAGATATATATCTTAATTTTATTATTGATGATATTATAGAATTGATAAATGACAATATATATAAATACAATGATACAATCATACCAAAAATTATCATTTTAAAATCATGTTCTGAAAACAAATTATCATCACATATAATTTATCAAAATGTTATATTTAATGATATTTATCATATGCGATATTTTATATCAAATATTAAATCTAATTTTACTGATAATAAAATATTAGATCCAAATGTTTATAGGAAAGGTTGTTTTAGATTATTATGGAATTCAAAAATTAAGAAAAATATTAATTTGGAATACGATAAATCAATAAATTATATTTATTCAGATGATAAAACATTATTTGATGATTGTTTATTAAAAAATATTCCAAATGATTCATATTGTTTAGAATTAAATATTCCAAAATCATTATCTGTAAAAAAAATTACTAAAACAGTACAAAATAAATTAGTTTTACAAAAGAAAATAAATAATTTATATTCAATTGATTATATTAAAAGATATATAGATATATTAGATACAAAAAGAAAAGAAGATTATAAAGAATGGTTAGATATATGTATAATCGTAATTAATTGTAATTCAACAAAAGATGGTTTTGAATTATGGCATAATTGGTCAAAAAATAGTTCAAAATATATAAATGAACAAGATTGTATTAATCAATGGAATATCATGACAAAACGTAAATATAATTATGGAATTGGGACATTAAAATATTATGCAAAATTTGATAATCCAGAAAAATATTTAGATATTGAATCATCAAACGATTTACCTATATTTGAATCTATTAAATTTAATAGTTTATTCTTATTGAATGCAATTGATGAAAAACTTGTAAATAATGATATAAATATCGTATGTAAAAATATTATTAATTGGTATAATTCTGATATAAAAACATTATGCATCAAATCATGTTATAATAGTGGTAAAACTCAAATTCTTTGTAAAATATTTCAAGAATTACAATACAAAAGAATTTTATTCATATCTTATAGACAGAGTTTAACAAATGACATTTATGGTAATTTCAAAGAATATAAATTCAAATCATATCTTGATAAAATATATGATTCAAATCGTATAATCTGTCAAATTGAAAGTTTATATAAATTAGAGAATGATACATGTTATACTATAAATATTCCAGAATATGATTTAGTTATAATGGATGAAAGTGAATCTTTATTGAATCATTTTAGATCGGTTACAATTCAAGAGAAAGAAAAAACGTTTGATTTTATGAAAAATATAATTTTCAATTCTAAAAAATTATTAATGTTAGATGGTGATTTTAGTAATCGTTCATATACATATGGTGAATATTTTGGTAAATCTATAATTTTAGAAAATGAATGTAAAAAAGATAAAAAACATATAATATATACAAATGAACGAAAATATTTTGAACATATGATTGATAAAGATTTAAAAGATGGATTAAATATTGTAATTTGTTCAATGAGTTCAAAAATTGCAACATATTTTAATAATTTATATAAGGACATATATAAAACAATCCTTCATTGTTCATCTTCAGATGATGAATTAAAAGAGAAATTAAAAGATGTTTTAAATTTTTGGAAACGATTTCAATTACTAATATATTCACCGAGTATAGAATCTGGAGTAAATTTTAATTTAGATCATTTTGACAAGATTTATATTATATTATCAACTAATTCAACTTCACAAAGAGGTTTAATGCAGATGATGGGTCGAATAAGAAAATTAAATGATGATAATATATTAGTTTATTTGAATAATATTCCTTTCTCGAATAAAATATCCTTTTATAAATATGATGAAATTAAGAATTATTTGATTGAAACAAATAAAATAGAAATGAAAATGGTATTCGATCCAAAATTGAAAAAAATGATTAAAACATATGATTTTGATTTATATAATAAAATATTATGTTATAATATTCAAGAAGAGGCAAATAAAAATAAGAATATATTTATTGGATATCTAAATTATTTATTAACGAATAAAGGTTATACATATGAATGTTTGGATTGTAAGTTAAATAGAAATAATATTGTTAAAGAAAATATATTATTAGATGAAATTTTATCTTCACGTGATATTACAGGTGAAGAATTACAAAAATTATTATTTAAACAATCTAATAATAAGGCAACACATGAAGATAAAATTGTAATTGAAAGATACATGACTATTAATAATTTAAAATTAAATAATAATAAAATAATTTTAGATTTGAAAGAAGATGATAAATTAAACGAAATAAATAATATAATAAAAAAATATTATGGTAAAATATCACAATTAGATAATTTAAGACAATTAAAGAATATTAATAAATTAGAAAATACAAATTATGAGAATAATGCTATAAATAAAAAAAATCAAATTATCAATCAAATCATAACAAAATTAGGTTATGCAGATATATCAGATAAAAAATTAATTGATAGAGAAACATTTGAAATAAATATGAATATTATAATAAAAGAATGTGAATTATTTACTAATCCACATATTATAAATCCATTATTTGGATTAAATAAAAAAAATAATTTTGTAAAGAGTTTGAAAAGTTTTCTGGGTTTTATTAATAGTATATTTGAAGAATATGGTTTTAATATTAAAGTTAAACAAAAATCTATATGGTTAAATAATCAAAAAGAGAATATAAATTATTATCGTATAAATTTTGTTAATGATATAGATAAATTTGTATAAATAAAATTCCTACCTAAATCTACCCTCAAATAAATTATCTTATAATAATAAGGGTCGATTTAGGTAGGAATTTTTATAAATTCATAAAAGTAATTATATAACAATATATATATTTATTCATTTGAGGATTTTATCCATATCTATCTTTAGATTATATAATATTTTTTTATCAGAAGGTTGTGATAACCATGTCCAGCCTTTTGAATCACAATACATCGTAAAATATTAATTTTATTAATGATATAGATAAATTTGTATAAATAAAATTCCTACCTAAATCTACCCTCAAATAAATTATCTTATAATAATGAAGGTAGATTTAGGTAGGAATTTTATTTATAAATTCATAAAAGTAATTATATAACAATATATATATTTATTCATTTGAGGATTATATCAAACTATATATTTATTTGATAAATTTATCCATATATATAATATATTATATTATATAAAACTTTAAAATGCTTTTTTACACCTTCGCACATTTAAAACGCCGATTTTTTAGACCTTATAATTTTTAAGTTTCCGTGTCATCCGTGAGGTTTTCTTTACATATGTTGTATCTCGGTTATAAGCACCCTTAAATATATTAGTATATTTCTCTTTTGGTATTTCACGGAGAACCTTGATAATATTTTCTTTTAGTTTTGTATGTGTTAATCCATCTATCTTTTGTAAGCGTGATTTTAGCATACTAAAATAATTTTCAATACTATTTGTAAAGTGTTGATAAGGCACGGCATATAAGATATTATTATGCTTATTAATTAATTCTTTTATCCTTTCATTTCTATGCGAACTCGCATTATCTAATATAATTAATTTATCTTTGAACTTCGTAGTGATATATTTCTCTAAAAACTCTACTAACCGATCCGTGTTTATTCCACTTTTTTCGTACAACTCCCACCCTAAAACGCCTTTGGTAGAAATAGCAAAAATACCCGTATATTTCTTGAAGACCTCTTGTGATTCGGTTTTTATCACACATCTTTTACCAATATCACTATAACAATGATGTCTTTTTTGTAGTGATTTTATACTGGTTTCATCAATACAAATAATATCATCTAAATTATATTTTTTCACCTCTTTATAAAAATCCTTAATTTTTGCATTTATGTCTATTTCCTTTCCAAAGCGTTTTGTCGGTTCGTGTCTTATCCGTGTTATTTTCAAAGTAATATTATTGTCCCTTACGATACGACTTAAATGAAACCTTGATAATGTTAAAGTTGGGTATTTTTCTTTAAGTTTTACTAATAAATCATCCATCGTAATCGTTTTATTCTTTTTTAATTCTGCTAAAATAAATTTCACTTGGTCTTTCTGAACTTTATACGCTACTGGTTTTCTATTGTGTCTTTTAATTTCTTCTTCCGCTTGAAATCTATCTACCCAACGCATTAAACTTCTTACCGAACACTTGAATATTTTACAGACTTCTTCTTGGGTTGTATCTTCAGTTAGGTAATAATTAACTGCCGATAATTTATAATCCTCGCTTTTATGTGTAGTCATATAGTTAATAGTTCTAAGTATAATAATATCATAAAATAATTATTATAATTAAATGAAATATGGTTTATATTTTTCATCATTAATAAATTTAGACCATTGATTATATATGGTTTCATTATTCATTATAAATTTTTTTGTTTTATAATATTTTATATTATATAATAACCAATTACCTAATTTAGAAATTTGTTCATCATTATCTTTATCTGATGGTCTTTTATTGTTTTTATCAAAATACAGTTTTAACTTAATTAAATTATCATCCCATTCTTCATATTTTGTTTGAAAATAAAATTTATATTTTTCATCATTAATAAATTGTTTCCATAAATTATATATATTTTCTAGTTTAAAATTATAATTTTTTTTATTATAACTAGATTTTTGTTCTGAAATCCATATACCTAATTTAGAACCATTTATAGTGTATAAACTACAACGTTTTGGTGGTAATTTATGATTATTATTTATATATTCTTTAATTATATTTATATTCTCTATTAATTCTTCTTCTACACTTAAAAAATATTTTTTATATTCATCACATTTTGTAAAATTATACCAAATTTCTCTAATTTTTGGATTAGACATAAGTCTATCATTATTTATATAGTTTGTTAATTGATGACTTACCCATTTACTTAATTTTTTTACTTGACTATCTTTATCTTTTTGTGATGGTAATTTTTTATTAATATCTATAAAATTTTTAAGTTTTTCTATATTTAAAGTAAATTTATGTTCATAATTTTGAAAATAATTACTATATTTTATATTATTAATAAATTCTTTCCACAATTTAGACCTATTTTCATTCATATTATTCCTTTTATATTCAGAAAATTGAATGTTTACCCATTTTCCAATGCCACATTCAAAATGTGGTCTTTTATTATTATCATCAATATATTTTTTAACTTCATCTAATCGTTTTAACCATACTTCTTCACTATTTTTCATAATACCCATGCTATCAAAAACTAAATCATATTTAAAATTAATATCGGTTATATCTTTTTCATTATCTTTATCATTTTGTTTTTCTATTGAAATATAACCTCCTAATTTTTTATTCTCAAATGATTTTTTAATTCTACTATCATTTTTTGCAATAACTTTCATAAAATTTGTTATACTTGTTTCATCATCTTTTGAAGAAAAAGGTAATATTATTGTAGCATATGTTTTTTCTTTATGTAATCTTAATGCTCTACCTATAATTTGTATCAGTGTAGTTTTTGATGAGGGTAAGTGCATAAAACATACACCCTTCGTAATAGGAGCATCAAATCCCTCCACTAATATTCTTACATTTACTAAAAATGGTAATTCACCACTCTTATATTTTTCAATAATTTCTTTTCTCTTTTTTTTTGGTGTATTACAATCAATATATTCAGATGATTTTTTTTGTAATTTATTAAGTAAGTCATTTATATTTTTACCTTCCTTTTGCGAATTACAATATATAATTATATTTCTGTATTCTTTCAATAAATATTTGCATATATTTTTATTAGTTGGGTCGTCTGTAAATACAGGAATATTTATAGTATAATCACATAGATATTTTTTATTAATCATCTCCCTAATATTTTTTTCATAATATTTAAATCCTTCTTTATTATCAATCGTTGCTGAAAGATATACATTATTGTTAAGATTTGTAAATTTATTAATTATATCTATGTAAGTAGTTTTATCATTAATTTCATCATCATTATCTGTATTAATTTCTTCTTCATCATCTATATCTGCATCATCTATATCTTCGTCTTCATATTCATCATCATTTGTATATATTTCAGGTTTATTAATATGATGTGCTTCATCTATAAATATTTTATGAAATTTTAAACTATGCTCTTCTATGATTTTAACACTATTATAAACACAGATAGTAATATCTTTATTTTCGCTAAAACTATTATTACTATCGCCTATAAGTTGAATCTTACTTTTTAATTTTGGATTATGGTCTATTATTTCATCTTGTATTTGTTCTAATAAAATTATTCTGGGAACAAGAATTAAATATTTTTTATTTGCTTGAAGAGAATTAACAATTATAAAATTTTTACCTGTTCCAGTTGGTAATGAAATAATAACATTTTCTTTACTACTTATAATTAAATCAATACATTCTTTTTGATAATCTCTTACAACCTTTTTAATTTTATTTACAATAGGTAAAAGAGGTATTGTAGTTAATAATTCTTCGCAATATTTTATTAAATCATCTCTGTTATATGCTTTATCGGTAAATAATCTATGTTTTTCTTGTAGATTTTGTGCTAATTTACATTCATTATTTCGTGTTATTATTAATTTTTTCCACCTTACAATAGTTTCATTTAATTCTTCATTAAATATATTTTGACTACCAAAAAAAGTAGCACATTCTTTCCAAGTTAGAGTATCTTTTCGTAATTTACACTGAACGATTGTATCTATTAAATTACTGCAATCTATACCAGTATCATTTTTAGTCATTTGATTTTCTTCTTTAAATTCAGGGTCAATATCAGCATATTCATAAAAAAAAGTCTTGTATTCTTCTGTTAGTTTAATACAAGAGTAATATTCAAAAATTTTACATAAATCATTATTATCTAATTCTGTTGATTTTTTAGCATTAAGTAAATCTTTATATTTGTTATAAATATAAATATTATATTTGTCTTTCATATCCATTTTAGGTAATAGTTATTTATATATATCAATTTATCTTTATATTAATTAAATATATTTATTAAAAAAATCGGCGTTTTAAATGTGCGAAGGTGTAATATAATTTTGAATACTAAATCCGTCTACTATATAACCTGTATCAATCAGATTAGCATTACAATTCATATTTTCTTTATAAATCCAAGCCTCTTCTGATATCCTATTCCCCTTTGGTTGATCTTTATAATATTGTGTATTCCATAATCTATAATTTTGTCTTTTAATTCTTATTTCAGGTGTATTATTTATTATAGATTTATGAACGTAATAATACCATCCATTTTGTTCAAAATCTGGAATATCTTCACGATTGATTAAATCATTTACATTTACTTTTGTATTTATAACAGCAATTACATCTATTGCAAATGGAACAATACTTTCTTTTAATTGAGCCTTGGTTATACGAGGCATTTCTATTATAATTTAGATTATAAATTTAACTTTATATTATATTTTTAATAAATATATATCTAATAATAATATATATTATAATGGATTACGAACAAAAATACCTGAAGTATAAGAAAAAATATTTAATGTTAAAAAATAGTATAGGGGGGGGGGGCTATCTGATTGCGTTGAACACTCTATAGCACATTGTTCAGACTTTCCAGGATGTACTACAGATACTCCTGGTTCAAAAGAGATTACCAAAATACAGTGTTCATTATATAAAAGTATAAATGAATGTTATGCGAATAAATTTTGTCATATTGATAATAACGGTAAGTGTGTTCGTAATCATTTACACACTTTCGGTTGTAAACAAAAACATTGTTTGGGTAGAAACAAAGGGGATTGTATGTTTACAGCAAATTGTAAATTACAAAATGATAAGTGTGTTCCGAATTGTGAAAAATATAATAATATAAAAGAATATAGTAACAACCCAAAATATGGATTTCCGCATATGCCACCCGAAAATGAATATAATTGTAATGCAGTAAAAGAATGTTCATGGAATAAAAAAACTAAGATATGTAACCAAAAGTAAGTGTAAACAAAAAGATGGTTTTATAATAAGGATAAAGAATAACCAGATGATAAAATAAACAAATATAAATTATTAGAAAAAATATGAGTATAATAAAATTATTAGATAAATAAAAAACGTCTGTGAATATTACATTGTGTAATACTTTATAAAAAATAATAATGTCAATATAATAACAAAATAATTTATTTATATAACTAAAAATATATAAATACTAAATACTTATTTAAATTATTAAGATGCCTCAGAAAATAAAAGAATCAATTAAAACATCAAAAAATAAAAAAAAATCTACAAATAGTATTTTGTCAGAAAAACAAAAAAATATTATATTGTTAGAAGATAGCAAAATAAAGTATGCAGAAGAAGAAATTAAATGTAATGATTTAATTGATTCATCTGAAGTGAATAAAATAAATATTATACAAGAAGATAATATCTCAACTAATTCAGAATTATATAATGAAGATGATACAACTAATGAAACACCAATAAAAATAGTATTAAATAATAAATACAATGAAAAACAAATTAATGCACAAATAAATTTGAATAATAAAGAAAATTTAGAAAAGATTTATTCAAATTTATTATACAATGATGAATCTTCATTTGATAAAGAATTAAATTATGTACAAAATGAAAAGAAATGGAATAGAACGTGGTTAGAAAATGATTATAAAAAATATTATACTGAATATTCAGAATGTCCTAAAATAATATTAAAATCATCTACCGAATTAATAGAACAATTAAATAAATGCATTGAAATAAAAAAATTATTACCAGATTTCAAACGAGTATATCCAGATACTCCTCCTCATAAAGTTATACATAAAATTTTAAAATTCTATGATGAAGAAGAAAATATATTTATAACTTATACAACACATAATATAGAAACATCTTTTAAAACAAACATTTTATATAGATTAATTGAGGGAGAAAAAAATAAATATTTAGGAAAATTCAAAAATGTAAATAATATTTTTTGTGAATTATTAGGATGTTATAAAGGTGATTTAAAAACAGAAACTTTAGATGTTATTAAATCAAAATATGATATGTATGATAATACAACAATATATACATTAGGATATAAAAAATATCAATCAGAACTTCAAAAAATGCTACCCGAAGATATCAATCTAAAAATACAAAAAAAACCATATTACATATATAAAATATTTGATAAAATCCAAAAATTTATTTTTGGATCATATGAAAAATTAAAACAAAAAGATATTGTAAAAATTTGTAACAAACATGCTTTTGAATTAAAAGATGGTAAAATAGAAGAATTAGAAGAAATAAATTGTTATTTGAATTGCGAAGCATTATGTAAAGTTGATGAATATATTCATAAAAATAATTCTATAAAAAATGGATTTAATCGATGTTTTAATATTATTCTACCATTAAATAAAAAAGATAAAAATAATGATGAAATAATTAAAAATACATTATTTATGCATATTCAAAAAGATTTAATGTTAAGTTTGATGAATGAATCTTATAAACCTAAAAATAATTATGGATATATTGCAATTATTGAAAATAAAACAGATAAATTTATATTTTATGAATCAACAAAAAGTATAAAAGAAAAATTAAATTACTATTATTCATTAAGAACAGATTATATAGAAGGATATGAAAAAATAATAAAAATATTAATGACTACGCCATTTCAAGAATTAAAAATTTATACTTTGGAAAAAGATATTGAAATAAATAGTTTAGAAACACAATATTATTTTTATATACGGCAAATGAATTTGTATAAATCAATAGATAAAAATAAAATAATTGAAGGGGAGAACGAAATTATAAAGAATATATACAAGCGAAAACAATAT
>Ga0114966_10004981_pt1 | contig 11311 bp, 10 predicted proteins | sample M_130207_XF_Meta_FD_87029 | JGI IMG/M metagenome (GOLD analysis project Ga0114966, IMG submission 87029) | Freshwater microbial communities from Lake Montjoie, Canada to study carbon cycling - M_130207_XF_MetaG | ecosystem: Environmental > Aquatic > Freshwater > Lake | place: Lake Montjoie...
AAGGGCAGGAAAATGGTTAAAAGCAATTTTGAAAATGCTGAAGATATTATTAATACAGTCATTAATTCATGCTTCCTTCCGTTTTTAATTGATGGCAATATGTTAAACAATGACCGATATATTGACGGGTTAAACCCATACTTTTTTGAACCTGAACCGCATAAAAAAATCTTGTATTTGGATTTATTTGGGATGGATAAAATAAAATACTTATTTGATGTCAAAAATGAAGGAACAACGTGTCATAGAATATTAAGTGGGTTACTAGATATTCATCAATTCTTTATTAAGAAAAGTGCTACGTCAATGTGTAGTTTTGTTTCTGAATGGGGACTGTATGATAATTTTAGATTTATTACAAAGATGTTGATTGAATATTTAATAATTTATATTGTTTATTTTATAGGCTTTGTAAGAAAATATTTCAAGAAAAATATGAAAAAAAATACTTTCTATAAAATATTGTCTAAATTTGGATACAAATTGTATATTTTATTATTGAAAACATATTGTTTGTAATGAGAGTAAATAAAAACCTAACTTTTATCAATTGTTACTTCCTTTGCGATTTTCTTCAAAATCTTGTTGTTATTTGTATCATTATTCGAGCACACAGCTTGAATCATTATATGACTATATTGGTCAGCCTTATTTGATTTGCTACTGGCACATTCAGGGTTCTTCGTTTTCCATTCTTTAACCATCTTGCTATTTTTATTTGCAATATCTTCGATTGCCTTTAAAACCCTTTCATTTTTTTCACTTTCCTTTTCCCATTTATCTTCATCTTTTACATACATTGTATCACGTTTTGAATCACTACAATGAACAGGTCTTTCAGTAACATCAAGGGCATTTAAGTTTTTTATTATTATTTTAGTGAGACCTTCAACATACCCTATTTTTCCTACGCTTTCTAGGTCACTTAATTGCAGTTTAATTGAATCAACAAATTCGGTAATATTCATCGCATTTTTACATGTTTCGTTTAAGAAAAAATTTAGATTAAATGCTTTATTATTTGAATTTGTATTAGTAATATTATTTACATTATTTACATTATGTGTACCATTTTCAATTACCTTCATCATCATACTTTTTAGCTCACTATTTTCTTTAATTAATAGCATAATAAGTTCTTTATCAGTTGGTTCATTAGACTTTTGTAAAAGGTCATCTTTTTCATTATTGTCACCTATATTAACATTACTATTGTTACAAGTTTTTTTATGTCTCCATAAACCGTTCCTTGACATATATTGTTTATTACAGATTTCGCATATTAGGTTATTTTTTTGCTTATTATTGCTTAATATTTGCTTATTTGTGTCTCCTGTGTCACCGATTATGTTATTTTGATGTTTAACACTTTTAAAATGTGTGTCAATATTACTTTTCCTACACGTTTTATAGTCACAAATTTTACAGCAATAATTTTTGCTTATTTTTTGCTTAATCTTGTCACCGATTGTTGCCATATGTTAGCAAAAGAAAAAAATTTTAATACTTTTAAATTAAAATACTTAAATTTTTAATAAAAAATAAAAATTTTATCGTAACAAATCGAAAATTTTGGAAAAGTCATGAGACGATAAAAAAATTTATGGTCACATCGAAGAGTTTCTCCAAGACTTTTTAACCTTTTGCAATTTTGGACATTTTTTTTGTCCATTTTTTGTTTGGCCCACCGACTTTTGAAAAACATATATTAAATTTTTAAATAGTTTCAATAAAATTTTTATACTAGCAGATATTGGAAATGTATTTATTGTTCTTCACCATCTTTTGCTCCTGGCATTGTCAACGATAAAATAAAATCAGTTAATAATTCATAAAATGTCATTATATATATTATATATATATGTTTATTTATATATAATAATCTTTATTTCCCTCATAATATTTATTTCCCCCATAATCTAAAACTTTTCCCTTTCTTACCTGTTTTTCGCTTTTTAACAGTTTTCAAATTATTAGAAGTTTTTTTGGTTCCCTTCTTACCATTTTCCTTTTTAAGTTTCTTCTTTTCATCCTTCTCTTCAGGTTTGTAACTTAAAAAATATTCATTATACTCGTCAGTGCCTTTTTTTCCGTTCAATTCTTTATGCTTTGCCGCCTTTTCTGCGCGCATTTCTTCCACTGATTGTTGATGACCATAACACGTAATACTAAATCGTTTTAAAAGACCCCTTTGACTCAATCTATTTTTTTGCTGAACATCAAACAAGAACTTTGACATACATAAAATTCTATCAGCAAACTCGGTATAATAAGGCCTATTTGTATATAAAAACGCCAAGTAAAAACTCAACATAGTATCGATAGTAGCAATTTTAACTTTTTGACCGCTAAAATTGATTACATTATAACTGTGACAACCAATAGGCTCATAAACAAACGCAATAATATCATTACCCACTTTAATTTCATAATGAATAGGAACAATTTCGCCAACACTTGTGCGTTTTGTAACTTTGACATTTTTAATACCAGAATCTTTTAACCGCTCTTTTACAATTTCACAAGTTGTTTCAGGATCATGGGATAACACATCAAAATCGGCAATTTTTTCTAGTTTATGCTTTAAATGTTTCGGCATATATTGCGAATACATGGAAATGGCAAACCCGCCAAAAAATACTACACCTTGATTGATCAAAGTATTTTTTACACTCTCATATATTTCGTCTTCATGTGTTTTATCCTCCATTTCTCTCTGGAAGTCAACTTCATTACAATTTACAGATGTTGTAGGGTAATGTTTATTTAAAACAGTCAACCTTTTTAATACTTTCTCCCAACGAGATATGTCACCAGCAGGTCTGGATAGCTCTAAATACATTGACATTCTTAAAAAGTTTGGCGGAGCATACAAAATACCGGCTACGCGAATTGCTTCTTTTTTTAAAGACGAAAATATTTCTTTTGGTAAATTGGTTAAATCAGCAATTGCCATGTAATTTACATAAACCTTAAAGGTTCCATGATGCTGACCAGCCTTTGCTTCAACATCGGTAAATCCTTCTTTATAATATAAATCAGCTAATTCTATTGCGTCATTTAATCCATCCATAGTAAAGCAATCATAGTCAGGAACTTCTACTTCTTTATTGTAAAACTGGTCTTCCTTGGGTAATATGTTGTTAATTGCTGTTCCACCATATGCGATAAGATTCTTTTTCTTAATGAAATTTTCTAAAATTACTATTATTTTTTTAATATCGTCAGATTGAACGACTCTTTTACCCATTTTTTCTTCGGCTTTATCCACAGCTAAACGCAAAATTGCCAGTTCACAATCTTGGAAAGTCATTGATTTGTCACAAATTTTCTCTGGTTTCATTATTATATATTACTTATATAATAATAATTTTTATTATTTTCTGGATTTCTTTGATTTTCTAGATTTCTTCGATTTTCCTTTTTTATTATAGGATTTCTTCGATTTTCCTTTTTTATTATAGGATTTTTTCGATTTTCTTTTACCACCGCCATAATCAGCACCTTCATAATCGTCTGGAAGAAAAAATTTAGATTCTTTCTCATAATTATGAAAGAAAAATTCTTCAGCCCATTCCTTCAATTTCGGGTTATCCGTAATAACAGCATTATAAATTATTTCTAATTCACCCGCAAATTCCCTCCTATGGGTTAATTCATTCATACCTTTTTTTGTTAAAATATTGTCTACTATTTCTTTAATTGCTTCAAAATTGTCCTCCTTTTTTCCAGGAGTAGTTTCAATTTCATTAAATAATTGTATTATTCTTGAAATAGAAGTAGATTTTTTATCTGTTTCAGTCATCTATATTATATATAAATAAAATAAACAAACATTATTTTTCCTAAAAATTAAAACTATAATAGTCTGTAGTTGCGTTTCTTGTAGCGTAAGATAATTCAGGTTTCTGTGGTGTAGGTGCGGGTATAGTAACTGGCGTATATCTTAGGTAAGCAGGCTTTAACACAAAAGCATAACCCACACCATCAAAAAACAACGCATTTTCTTCTAAAAAATTATCTACATATTGATAGCGCATTGCCACCATTTGACACCCATAATTTCTAGATAAAAGACCACTTGGGTTCGCAGGGCTAATGCTATTATCCGGCAATACAATCGTCATATTTGTTTTATTATACTCGGTCAATTCAGTAACATCTGGATTATTTACAACATCATTGTTATACCTACAAGATCTCATAAAAACTGAATTACTAGTCATATTTACATATTCTAGAAATTCTTGATTTTGCATAAATGAATTATTGGTTTTGTCAACAATTAATATTATTTTATTTTTAAAGTTAAGCAATGGTTGTCTGCCAAGATTTAAACCATCATTTTCAAAACTATATTGACTTCCTAACATCAATGAATCATATGATTTAAATATATTTGCTAAATTAGAATACATTTTTTGATTATTACTATTGAATCTTAAATGGATTACAATTGGGTCAGTGTAATTAGGAGCTGTGCTACCGGAAAACCCATAATTTTGAATTATATTCATAACATCTGAAAATGGAACAGAATTATATGTTTCCTTAATATAAACACTATCTTGGGTAGATGTGCTTACTACTGGTTTATTATCAACTGAAAAAATTTGAAAGTCAAGACCTCTAACACCTTGCTTTAAAATAGTCTTTAAATTACAAATATTAACAAAATCATTTTTATAACTACCACCACTACATGCGTTATACGCAGTTTTAATATAATAATCGTTTAAATTTCCACTACAGTCAGGGTCGGCAGAATTAATAGACCTAATATTACCATCCAATGAACTATAAATATTTTCCATAAAATTACATTCTTTCTTGTCCAAATTAAAAATATAGTAAAGGTAAAAGGCCATTAAAAGTAATATTAAAAATATAAAATACCATATAAAACCGTAAATATAATCTTCGTCTAAGTTTTTAACAGAATCAAGTAATTTATTTATAGGGTTTTTTTCAATATTAGGGGTAAAACTTTTCCCAGGATTTGCAGACATACTTAATATAACATATTATTTTTTTATCAATTATTAAAGAATTAATTGATAAAGAATTAATTGATAAAGAATTAATAATTTAATAATAAATCAAAACAGTTAAATAATATTCATAATATATAGTAATTATGGCAGGAGGTCTTTTAAATTTAGTAAGTTCTGGACAGCAAAATATTATATTAAATGGAAACCCTAGTAAAACTTTCTGGAAAGCTACATATCAAAAGTATACTAATTTCGGGCTTCAAAAATTCAGGGTTGATTATCAAGGTGCTAAAACTCTTCGTTTAACAGAAGAATCAACGTTTGATTTTAAAATACCTAGATATGCTGATTTATTAATGGATACGTATTTATCAGTAGAAATGCCAAATATATGGTCGCCAATAATGCCACCACAACAAGTAGTATTGCCAGATGGTTCATTAAATTACACTGATTGGTCGCCGTATGAGTTTAAATGGATTGAGAATTTAGGAGCGCAAATGATTAGTCGTATTACAATTACATGCGGTAATCAAAAATTACAAGAATATTCAGGTCAATACCTATTATCAATGGTCCAGCGCGACTTTAGTGATGTAAAAAAACAATTATTTGATGAAATGATTGGTAATATTCCTGAGTTAAATGACCCAGGTAACTCGGGTGCTCGTGTCAATGCTTATCCAAATACTTATTATACGACCAGTCCAGCAGGTGCTGAACCATCAATACGAGGAAGAATATTGTATATACCATTAAATACATGGTTTAATCTTAAAACCCAGATGGCTTTCCCTTTAGTAGCATTACAATACAACGAATTACAAGTTAGTATCACATTTCGTCCTATAAATGAAATATTTATGATTCGTGATGTTTTTGATTATGTAAACAATTTTCCTTATGTGGCTCCAAATTTTAATCAATATTACATGCAAATGTATCGATTTTTACAAACACCGCCAAATATTAATTTAGGTCCAGATTCTTATGATGATACACGCAGTATATGGAACGCTGATATACATTTAAATTGTACTTATTGTTTCTTATCAAATGATGAACAGAAATTATTTGCCAAAAATGAACAAAAATATATGTTTAAACAAGTTCACGAGCAAATATTTTATAATGTTACTGGACCCAATAAAGTTCAATTAGATTCCATTGGTTTAATATCAAGTTGGATGTGGTATTTCCAGAGAAGTGATGCCAATTTACGTAATACGTGGTCAAATTATACAAACTGGCCGTACAATTATTTGCCAAGTGATTTGATTATGGCACCAGAAAGTGGTGATTTCCCAAATCCTACACCACCACCTGCCACAATTGGTCCTGGATTAAACCCCAATGGATTTCCTACTGGATATATGATTACCGGTATATATAATCCAGATAATCAAAAAAATATATTAGTAGCTCTTGGAATCCTTTTAGATGGGCAATATAGAGAGAACCTTCAACCCGAAGGTGTCTATAATTATGTGGAAAAATATGTAAGAACCTCTGGTAATGCTCCATCTGGATTATATTGTTACAACTTTTGTCTTAATAATGGGCCTTTTGATTTACAGCCATCCGGGGCAATAAATATGAATCGTTTTAACAATGTTGAACTGGAATTTACTACCGTAGTTCCAGCATTAGATCCTTTGGCGCAAGTATTGACTATTTGTGACCCTGAAACTGGTGAAATTATTGGTATAAATAAACCTACATGGCGAATTTATGACTATAACTTTAATTTGGTTTTGTTTGAAGAGAGAATAAATGTAGTTACATTTGTTGGTGGTAACGCTGGATTAATGTATGCTACTTAAAGAATCTTTTTAAATTTTATAATATTATAAAAAATATTATAAAAAATTATTTTCTCAATTTAGAACTTCGTCTTCTTTTAGGTTTTCTTCTTTTTATTGTTCGTCTTCTTTTAGTTTTTCTTCTTCTGCCCCCTAAATAGGGTCCCGTAATTCCGTGTTTATACTTGTCAATTAAGCGTTTTGACTTTAATTCATTGTCCAAAATTTGTTTCATTTCAGGAGACGACGATGCCATATCAAAAACACTTTCACCCCACTTATTTGACTTATACATATCAGCTCCTTTTTGTAAAAGTAATTTTACTACTGGAGTGTTATGATTAATAATTGCTATCATAAGAGGAGTCATAAGTTTTTTATTAAGAGAGTTAATATCAGCACCATTATCTAAAAGAGCTTCTACTATATCTAGTTTTCCGAGATATGACGCAGCATAAAGAGGAGTTTCTTCCTGAGAATCTGGATTTTCCCAGTTGATATCAACACCACCACTATTTATTAGTTCCTGAATTTTTGCTAAATTTCCTTGAGCTGCGGCATTATACAATTCTAAATTTCTTGACATTTATATAATATAATTATATAATTATATAATTATATAATTATATAAAATTCTAAAAACCAGATTATTTTAAATACGCATTTGCTGCTAATGGTCCTTCATCTACAAATTGACCTGTAGCTGATGGTCGACCTGGATAAGAAGGCAGATTTTCCAACCCTGCCGGTTTATAACGTTGATCAAATAATTGTCTGCTTTCATTAAATTTATCAATCCATGTATTTTTCCCAAAATTAGCTTGAACTGGAGCCCCCATTTTATTATCATTATATATTGACGCTGTTGAACCAATATCAGTTGTCAATGTTGAATAACCAGGTTTATAATCTAATTTACCCGCATCATCATTTCCAGGAACATTAGGAGTATATTGATTTTGAGGCTGAGTCACATTTGACTGACAACCAGGACATTCAATATCAGACGTGCATTGCTGACCTGTTACAGAACAACGCGCAGTTGGACCACAAAAATTACTACAAGATGAAGTAGTAGTTAATGGTAAATCAACTGAATGACTAGTATTGCTACTTTCAGTAGAATTAAACCCTTCTTTAATTACTTTTTTATTTGAACCCCTATAAACATATCCATTTTCTACTAAATAATTAATCCATTTAAATAAAAATAATAACATCACCAATACTACAATAAACAATAATAATGTACTATATTGATTTTTAGAAATACTCATATATTTATTTTATATTTTATTTTATAATTTATTTTAGCTTAACTAAATTAGTTTTTAATTAAAACCTTCAAATAATTTTATATCATTTTAATATAGTAATGTCAACAACAACAACAACAACAAGTGATTCATCGGCAATAGACGACAAAAAAACTAATAGTGTATCAGGTATTAGTGTTAATTCACAAACATTAAAACAATATATTCAAGCTATTATTCCTAGCATTATAAAAGCTATTATTTATTTTTTATTAGGAGCAATTGTATTATATGGTACATTAAGTTCTCAGGCAGGATTATTTCCAACAAATATGGATTATTATCCATACACTGAAAAAGTACCTAATATGCAGAAAGTTGTTTCAAATATTTATGAAACCGCAGATGGTGAATACAGTCAAAAAATATTTTTTGATTATAATTCTAATAGAACTGGTAATTCATTGTTAGATTTACTTCGTTCACTTAAACAAAAAGATTCTGGTGTTGTAAGTATTTTTGCTGCTAATATAATGCAGAATATAATACGACTAAATTATGGTTCATTGAGCGAAATATTTAGTACTATGAAAGAGTTTGAAATAAATGACTTTTATATTGTTTTATTTGGACCAATACTATTGTTATTTTTCATAATTATTTTTTTAATGTTTGTTAATCCTATTTATTTTGTTTATTTATGGTTTACAAATCTAGGGTTATTTATTCAAAAAGATATTCGTGACCCATCTAGTGAATATTATAGTCTAGATGAACCAGAATATTGGATGGGTGTAGGATTCATCTTTTTATTTATATTTTTATTTTTTATGTTGTTTGGATTTTTAGGATTCTTCATTTCAATCGTTTCTGTGTTTATTGTTATTTTTGCTATATTCAGGTATAAATGTAATTTAAATGGTAAAGATAATGTAGGCTTTGGAACTATATTTAAAAATAATATGTCATATTACAAAGATATTTTGGCTATTTTAATATCAATCCCTCTTGTAACAAACGCAAATGTTATTTTGGGACCAACTGGTGCTGCTATTGTTTTGCTTGTTTTAATAGCCACTTATTTTGGATTAACATCAATAGATTTCTATAAATCAAATGAATTGGATAAATTATCAAAGTCGCTTCCTGAGAAACGAGCAGAAATAATACCAGATAATAGTACACTTAGTAACGTAGCTGATAAAGCAAAAAAAGCATTTGAAGAAGGAAAGGCAAAAGCAGCCAAAGCTCTTGAAGAAGGAAAGGCAAAATTTAAAAATTTTGCGTCGGGTATAAAAATGCCAGAAGTAAAAATACCAGAAGTAAAAATACCAGAAGTAAAAATACCAGAAGTAAAAATACAAGAAGTAAAAATACCAGAACCACAAATGACAAGTATTAATGTAAATAACACTCAACCTAATTCCATGAATAAATAAATGAATAAATATTATATATTTAAATTACAATATAAAACTTAACTAATATTGTAATTTATAAATTATGCAAAATTTAAAACTAGAAAAATTACCCAAAAAACCGTTCGTAAGTGTATGCACACCTACATTTAACAGACGTCCATTTATTCCTATAATGATTAAATGTTTTGAGAATCAAAAATATTCAAAAGACAGAATAGAATGGATTATTATTGATGATGGTGATGATAAAATAGAAGATTTAGTTTCTCATATTCCACAAGTAAAGTATTATAAATATGACGAAAAAATGACTCTAGGTAAAAAGAGAAATTTAATGCACGAAAAATGTAAAGGAGATATTATTATTTACATGGATGATGATGATTATTATCCACCTGAAAGAATTAGTCATGCTGTAGATACTTTAAAAAATAATCCTAAAAAGTTGTGTGCTGGTTCAAGTGAGATGTATATATATTTTAAACATATTCATAAGATGTATCAATTTGGACCTTATGGCCCCACACACTCAACAGCAGGCACATTTGCGTTTAGAAAGGAATTGTTAAAAATAACGAGTTATGATAATAATGCTTGTTTAGCAGAAGAACGTCATTTCTTAAAAGAATATACAATCCCTTTTGTTCAGTTAGACCCTAAGAAAACAATTTTAGTTTTTTCTCATGTTCAAAATACATTTGACAAAAAGACATTACTTGAGACACCGAATGACAAGGTAAAAGTGTCTGATAAAACCGTGGATGACTTTTTAAAAGAACCCGAAATTAAAAAGTTTTTCATGGAAGATATTGATAGTATATTGGAAAAATATGAGCCAGGTCACGTAAAAAATAAACCAGATGTTATTAAACAAACACAAGAGATACATAAGAATAGAATGGAAACGGCAATGAAAGAACATCAAAAAATGAATGAATATAATCAAATTGTTAATAAGATACAACAAGGAACCGGGCAATATGAACAACAAATGAATCAAATGGGTATGGCTATACAAGAACTGTCGCTTGAAAATAATCATTTGAAAGAAAAAGTAGCGTATTTAGAAGACAAAATAAGAAAAATAATAATGGAACAGATTGAAAAGAAGAAAAATGAGAAAAATGAAAATAAATAAATATATTATTCAATATATTATTTAATAAAATTATTATTATATTAAATAATTTATATATGGAGCCAAATAATATTCCACAACAAATAACAAATTTTATCAATCAGCGTTATCAATTATGGGATAATGCGCATCCAAATCAAATATGGACTGATGCTCAAAAAAACATTGTTAACCATTTTATTATAACCCGTATTAATCAGTTAAATCAAGACAATGAAGACAATGTATTAAATATGCAAGAAATAAATGAATTAAATGATCAAGAAATAAATGAATTATATCAAGGGTTAACTGATTTATTAGACGAATTATTTCAAGAGGCTAATAATGACCCAGCAAATGTGGGATTATTTCAAGAAGATGGTGGTTTATTCGGTAATAATGATGATATTGATTTTGATGATGAAGATGAGGATGATGATGATGAAAACTCACCAAGATCTGTTGCTGATCCACGATTAAATGGTGGTAGAAAATCTTATAACAAAAGAAGAAACCCTAATAAAAGAAAAACCAATAAAAAAAGAAAAACCAATAAAAAAGGAAAAACTAGCAAAAGAAGAAAAACACATAATAAAAGAAGAAAAACACATAATAAAAGAAGAAAAACACATAATAAAAGAAGAAAAACACATAATAAAAGAAGAAAATAATATATTATACAAAATCATTTAAAGATAAGACCATAGTAATACTATTA
>Ga0114966_10004982_pt1 | contig 11311 bp, 6 predicted proteins | sample M_130207_XF_Meta_FD_87029 | JGI IMG/M metagenome (GOLD analysis project Ga0114966, IMG submission 87029) | Freshwater microbial communities from Lake Montjoie, Canada to study carbon cycling - M_130207_XF_MetaG | ecosystem: Environmental > Aquatic > Freshwater > Lake | place: Lake Montjoie...
GCACGAGATGCAATCGCTGGTGCCAGGGACTTGAGACTGCCATGCACGCTGGTGTGGCGTGCTCCGCACAGGGCCAAAGGCCCGGCGACAAGCCAGCCCAGGGCAAGCGAGCCGCGAGCGCCGCCCTGGGTAAAACGCGAAAATCGAACCCAGCCCCAACGGGGCGGAACAACGGCGGGAGATGGTCGCGCCCCGTTGGGGCTTTTCATCTTCCTGACCATTCCACCCAGGGCGGCGCTCGTCCCTCGCTTGCCCTGGGCTGGCTTGCTTCAGGCCGTTGGCCTGACTTTTGGAGCGGCTTTCAATCACACCCAGCCTCCCCACGCGCCCGGAATTTCGCCTCGCTTTTCCCCGCGCCGCTACCGCTTGAATAGACGCTCCGACGCTCCGACGCTCCGACGCTCCGACGCTCCGACGCTCCGACGCTCCGACGCTCCGGACGCGGAGGGCGCAGGCGGATGCCGCTCGGCGACGGCCGTCCGCGCCTCCGGCGAGGCCGGACCGGCGGGGAGCGAATCCGCCCACAGGGAGCGGTTGCGGGGAGGTTTCACGGAGAGGTCGGGATGGATGGAAGCAGCGACTCAGCAGGATCAAATCGCGCAGGCTCTCCGCGCGGATTCATGGGAAGGTCGGGATGGATGGGATGAGCGACTGGCACTGAATGGCGCTGCGCGACCCAAGAGGTAAAAAGAGAAGCCCGGAAGCGGCTTCACGCCCGACAAGAGGAACAGAACGAGCCGGAGAGCAGGGAGCGCCCGGCGGGTGTCGCGAGTTATTGCAATTTATTTTCAACTCGCCCGCCGAGGGGCGCGGGCTTTCTGAACTCCGGGGAGCACGCGCGTCCCGCCGGGGAGGAGGAAGGGGGCAGCGGGGATTGGCGGGCGGGCGAACCGTGTTGGCGATGGCGTCCCGCCATTGCGAACTTCCCCAAACATCGCATCAGGAGCGCGCGCCAGGACTCCACTCGCCGCAGGAAGTTCGTTTTGGCGGGACGCCAAAACCAGCACGCGAGACGCGCGCGCTCCCCGGATGTGGGATCGTCCGCTCATCGCGCTCCACCGTCCCGGCGTCGGGGGCCTCGGTGTGCGGGATGAGGTTGAAGAGCGTGGATTTTCCCGCGCCGTTCGGCCCGATCAGCGCGGCTTTTTCGCCGGAACCGCCCTGCATGGCGGCGCTCTCAGCGAGCACGCGCCCCCGTAGTTACTCCCATCGCCTTTTTTAGGCTAACGATTGTGGGCCTGCCGGAGTTAGCCAACCCATGAAATCACTGCTCCTGCTGGCGGCGACCTTGTTCCTCCTCCAGACGCTGCCTAGCCGCGCCGCGGAAGCGCCGACCAATGCCAAGGCGGCACCGACGCCGGGCGGCGAACTGGTGGCGACGGAATGGGCCGGCGACACGCTGTTGGGCAGCCCGGTGGCGCTCACGCTGGACAACCAGGGCCGCGTTTACGTCACGCAAACCACCCGGCGGAAGCAGAGCGAACTGGACATCCGCGCGCATGCGGACTGGGTGACGAAGACGCTGTCGTTCGAGTCGGTGGAGGACCGGCGGAAATTCTATGAGGAGGAGATGACCCCGGCCCGCAGCGCGGCGAACCGTTCGTGGCTGCCGGACCGCAACCGGGATGGCGTCTCCGATCTGCGCGATCTGGGCGTGGAGTCGGAACTCGTCCTCCGCATCGAGGACCGGGCCGGCAGTGGAAAGGCGGACACGCGCACGGTGTTTGCGGACGGTTTGAACAGCACGATGACGGGCGTGGCGGCGGGGGTGCTGTGGTTCGATGGAAACGTGTATCTCACCGCGATTCCGAGCGTGTGGAAATTCAGCGACGCCCGCACGCCGGGCGCGGTGGATGCGCAGCGCGAGGAATGGCTGACCGGCTTCGGTGTGCATGTGGCCTATTCGGGGCACGACATGCACGGGCTGACCGTGGGGCCCGACGGGCGCATCTACTGGAGCATCGGCGACAAGGGATTGAACGTCGGCCGGACGGACGGCGGTCGCACCAAGGCCGCGCATGAAGGCGCGGTGGTGCGGTGCGAGCCGGATGGCACGGGTTTCGAGATTTTCGCCCGCGGCCTGCGCAATCCGCAGGAGCTGGCTTTCGACGAATGGGGGAATCTTTTCTCCGTGGACAATGACGGCGACTTCCGCGGCGAGCGGGAGCGCTTTGTCTATATCACCGAGCAGAGCGACAGCGGCTGGCGCTGCAACTGGCAGTATCGCAAGGGCGACTACAATCCGTGGATGGCGGAGAAACTTTCCGTCCCGGCGTGGAAGGGACAGGCGGCCTACCTTACGCCGCCGCTGGCCAACTACTCCGACGGACCCTGCGGCTTCACCTACAATCCCGGCACGGCGCTCGGGACGAAATACCGGCAGCACTTTTTTCTCACGCAGTTCCCAGGACGAAAGATCACGGCCTTCCGCACGGAGCCGGCGGGTGCGGCTTTCAAGATGGTGGAGGAGCGCCGCGTCTTTGGCGGACCGATGATGACGGGCCTGGCCTGGGGCCCCGATGGCGCGCTCTTTGTGGCCGACTGGAATCACGCGGTCTGGAACCCGCACAACAAGGGGAAAATCTGGAAGCTCGATGTCGCCGAGCCGGATCCGCTGCGCGCGGAAACGCAGGCGCTGCTCCGCGAGGGGATGGCGAAACGCGATGCCGCGGCGCTCGGCGGGCTGCTCGGCCACGCGGATCAGCGCGTGCGGCTCGGGGCGCAATTTGAACTCGTGAAACGCGGGGACAGCGCGGCGCTGCTCGCGGCAGCGAAGAGCGGCCAGTCGCCGCTGGCGCGGGTGCATGGCATCTGGGGCGCGGGGCAGCTCGCGCGGAAGAAACCGGCCGCAGCGGCTCCGCTCGCGGCGTTGCTCGCGGACGCGGATGCGGAGGTGCGGGCGCAAACGGCGAAGGTGCTGGGCGATGCGGGTTTCAAAGCCGCGGCGCAGAGCATCGCGAAGCTGCTCGCCGACGACTCGGCGCGCGTGCGCTTTCATGCCGCCCTCGCGCTGGCCAAGGTGGGCGCACCGTCGGAGGTGGCCGCCATCGTGGCGCTGCTGGAGAAGAACGACGGGGCCGATGTGTTTCTGCGTCATGCCGGCTTCAGCGCGCTGGCCGGCGTGTGCGCTGCGGACGCGCAGCCGCTGACGGCGCTCGCGGCGGCGCCCAACGAGGAGGTGCGGCTCGCGGCGGTGGTGGCGTTGCGCCGCCTCGCGCATGCCGGTGCGGCGCAGTTTCTGGCCGACACTTCGCCCCGCGTGGTGGCCGAGGCGGCGCGCGCGATTCACGATGACTACTCGATTCCCACCGCGCTGCCCGCGCTCGCCGCGCTGCTGGAACGCGCGCCGGGGAACGATCCCGTGGCCGTGCGCCGCGCCATCTCCGCCAACCTCCGCACCGGCGGGAGCGCCAGCGCGAAACGCCTCGCCGCCTTTGCCGCGAATGGGCGGCACGACCCTGCCCTGCGCGTGGAGTCGCTGGCGACGCTCGGCACCTGGCTTAGTCCCAGCCCGCTCGACCGCGTGGAGGGTCGCTACCGTCCGCTCGAACCCGGCGCGCAGTCCGCGCTTTTCGCGGCGCTCGACGAGTTTTCAGCCGCGTATCTCGGGGACGCTTCGCCGGAGATCCGGGCCGCAGCCTGCAACCTGGCGCGGCTCGTCCTTTACCCAAAAGCCGGACCGCAACTGTCCGCGCTCGCCAACGACGCCGGGCAGGACGCGAAAGTCCGGCGGGCGGCGCTGGCGGCGCTGGCCGCGGTCAAAGGGCCCGGCCTCAGCGATGCCGCCAAGGCCGCGCTCGATTCCGCCGATGCCGGGCTGCGCACGGAAGCGCTGGGCATTCTCGCCAGCGTCGGCGGTGCCGGAGCGGACGCCCTCCCGCTCCTCACCAAGGCGCTCGAAGGCAAAAACGTCCGCGAACAGCAAAGCGTGCTCGCCATTCTCGGCGGAATGAAGACTCCGGAGGCAGCGGGCGTGATCGCGAAATGGATGGAGCGCCTCGCCGCCGGCCAGGTCCCGCCCGCGCTGCAGCTCGATGTGCTCGAAGCGGCCCGCACCGCCGGCACCCCGGCGCTCACGGCCATGCTCACCGCATTTGCGGAAAAGAAGCCCGCCGGTGACACCCTCGCCCCTTTCCGCGAAGCGCTCACCGGAGGCGACGCCCTGCGCGGCAAAGCGCTCGCCATGGAACATCTCGCGGCGCAATGCACCCAGTGCCACAAGATCGGCGACGAAGGCGCGGAAGTCGGCCCGGACCTGGCGAAAGTCGGCGCCCGCCTCCCGCGCGAAAAACTGCTCGAAGCGCTGGTCGCACCGAACGCCACCATCGCCCCAGGTTTCGGCGTGATCGTCGTCACGCAGAAAGACGGACGTTCCGTCAGCGGCATGATCGCGAGCGAGACCGAAACCGCCCTCGTCATGCGCGCGCCCGACGGCGTGGAGACCAAAGTGGAGAAGTCCGCGATCGCCGAGCGCACGCCGCCGGTCTCCATGATGCCGCCGATGGGCGCCCTCCTCAATCCACGCGAACTGCGCGATATGGTGGAATACCTCACGACTTTGAAATAAACCAAACTCCTCAATGAAACCTCACTCCCACCAACTGACCCGACTTCTATCCCGACCGCTCCTCGCCTTGGTCTGCCTATGGCTCCTGAGCCCGCCGCCCAGCCACGCGGCGGGCGCGGTTTACCGGCAGAAGGTCACGCCCAACTGGTTTGAAAACAACGCGCGGTTCTGGTATCGCAACGATCTGCGCGGCGGGACGCGGGAGTTCATCCTCGTGGACGCGGTCAAGGGCACGCGCCAACCGGCGTTCGATCACGCGAAGCTGGCCGCCGCGCTCGCGAAAGCGGCGGGCGCGGAATTTCAGGCCGACAAGCTGCCGTTCGAGACCATCGAGTTTGTCGAAGGAGGCAAGGCGGTGCGTTTCGAGGCGGCGAAGCAGGCTTGGGAGCTGAATCTGAACTCCTACGAATGTAGCAAGGCCACGCCCCGCCAGGCCGCGCTCGCGACGGATCTGCGCGTCGCGTTTTCTCCCGCCATCGAGGTGCCAGCCGCGACCGCAGCCGATGAATCCAGCTCGTCGCCGCAGGAGCGTCCGGAGGGGTCGGCCCCCGCGCGGAAGCCTGCGCCGCCCGCCGGGGAGATGAACAACCCGGCGCGTTCGCCGGACGGAAAGTGGACGGCATTTCTCCGAAATCACAATGTCTTCGTCCGCGCGGAAGCCGACGGGAAGGAGACGGCGCTGAGCACGGATGGCCAGCCCGGTCATGACTACGGGCGGCTGGCCTGGGCGCCGGATTCCAAGGCGTTGGTCGGCTGGCGCATCGAACCGGGCGAAACCAAAGAGGTGTATATGATCCAGTCCTCGCCTCCCGGCGGCGGGCGCGCGGTTTTGAAAAAGCAGGGGTATCCGCTGCCCGGCGACAAGTTCGCCACGCACGAGTTGAGCGTGTTCGACGTGGCCCAGGGCCGGCAGATCAAGCCGCCGGTCGGGCTGGTGGATTTCGGCTCGCCGGGCCTGCGCTGGCTCCGCGACGGCTTTCGTTTCACCTATGAAAAAATGGACCGCGGCCATCAGCGCTTTCGCATCATCGAGGTCGATACCCACACCGGCACCCATCGCAATCTCATCGACGAGCAGACCAAGACCTTCATCTGGACCGTCCACACCGAAGGGCTCAAAATGAAACTCGTCACCTACCTCGACCAGACCGAGGAAATCCTGCACGTCAACGAGACCAGTGGCTGGCGGCACCTTTACCTGATCGATGCCAAAGCCGGCGCGCTCAAGAACGCCGTCACAAAGGGCGAATGGGTGCTGCGCGGGATCGACCGCATTGACGAAGCGGCCCGGCAGATTTGGTTCACCGCCAGCGGAGTGTATCCGGGACAGGATCCGTATCTGCTGCATTTCGGACGCGTCAATTTCGACGGCAGCGGCCTGGTTTTCCTGACCGAGGGTCATGGCCAGCACGCGATCACCTATTCGCCAGACAACCGGTTCATCATCGACTCCTACAACCGCGCCGATCTGCCGCCCGTCACCGAGCTGCGGCGGGTCGCGGATGGCCAGTTCGTCTGCGCGCTGGAAAAGGCCGACGTGACCGATGCCGAATGGAAGCCGTCGGAGGTCTTTGTGGCCAAAGGGCGCGACGGAAAAACGGACATCTGGGGCATCATCGAACGCCCGCTCAATTTCGATCCGACCAAGAAGTATCCGATCATCGAGGACATCTACGCCGGCCCGCAGGATTCCTATGTGCCGAAGACTTTCAGCACGGGCCGCCGCTTTGCCTCGCTGACCGACCTCGGGTTTGTCGTCGTGAAAATCGACGGCATGGGCACGGCCAACCGCTCCAAGGCCTTTCACGATGTCTGCTGGAAAAACCTCAAGGACGGAGGCTTCCCCGATCGCATCGCCTGGATCAAAGCCGCGGCGGCAAAGTATCCCTACATGGACGCGACCCGCGTGGGTCTGTACGGCGGTTCGGCCGGTGGCCAGAACGCCGCCGGAGCGGTGCTCTTTCATCCCGATTTTTACTCCGCCGCCGTGGCCAACTGCGGCTGCCACGACAACCGCATGGACAAGGCCTCGTGGAACGAGCAGTGGATGGGCTATCCCGTGGGACCGCACTACGCGGAGAACTCAAACATCGAGAACGCCCACCGGCTGCGCGGCCACCTCTTCCTGATCGTCGGCGAACTGGACAACAACGTCCCGCCCGAATCCACCTACCGGTTGCTCGATGCCTTGATCAAGGCGGGCAAGGACGTGGAGTTTCTCGTCGTGACCGGCGGCGGACACGGCTCGGGCGGCGGTTATGGGAATCGGCGGCGCAACGATTTCTTTCTCCGGCACCTGCAAAAGGTCGAGCCACCCAACCGCAACGCCGAAACGCGCCAGGCGGCGAATTGAAATCCCGCGTCGTCGGGCTCTCGGGCTGAAGCGCCGCGGCGATGGCAAACACGGCGCGGCGAATTCCGGGTGGAGCACTCGACCCGAGTGCGGTCACCGGCGACCGCCTGGGGATCTTTGGCGCGGGCTCCCAGGGCGGCGCTCCTGCGTCGCTTGCCGTGGGCTGGCATGTTTCAGGCCCTTGGCCTGAGAGGACGTCTAGCCCCGGCGACGACGCGCAGACGGAACGGCAAGGATGCAGAGTTGGGGGTGTCCTGGGGGCGACTTATTGCAGATCGACGATTGGAGCTTTTATCACTCGATGGCAACAACAAAGCTTGGGCTTTTCCCACCGCGCCAAACGAAGGATGTGGAATTTTTTCGCGCGGGACCGTTGACAAGGTGGGGCGCGCCGCTTACTACGGCCTCCCGCTTTTCAACAACCCACCTTTTTCAACATGCCAACGACCGAAATCATCCTCACCGAAAAGATCGCCAATCTGGGCGTCGAAGCCGACATCGTGAAGGTCAAGCGCGGCTATGCGCGGAACTTTCTTTTCCCGCAGCAGAAGGCGCTGGAGGTCACGCCCGCCACGCTGAAGCGCCTGAACGGCCTGAAGGCGAAGCGCGCCGCACGCGAGGCGACGGAGATGAATGACGCCAACGAGCTGGCGCGGAAGATCAACAAACTCAAGATCAACATGGAGCTGGAAACCGGCGCGACCGGGAAGGCGTTCGGCTCGATCACCGCGGCGGACATCGCGGACAAACTCAAGGCCGAACTGGGCGGGAAGATCGAGATCGATCGGCACAAGATTCACATCGAGCACCCGATCAAGGAAGGCGGCGAGCACGAGGTCAGCATCAAGCTGCACCACGAAGTGACGGCGAAGCTGAAGCTCGTGGTCAAGGCGCTGGGCCAGGAAGCGCCCGCGGCCGCTCCGGCGGAGGAAGCCGGTCCGAAAACGTACAAGGCCAAGCACAAGGCCAAACACAACTAGGAGGGCTGACCGACGATGGAGGCTTCCAGCAAGACTGTGAAGCCCGCGGGAAAAAGCGGGAAAGGAGAGACCAGCGACCTGCGGCAACCGGCGCATTATCGACCGGATGTTCACCGGTTATTGCCACAGTCGCCGGATGCGGAGAAAGGCGTGCTCTGCTCCTTTCTGCTCATGCCGCGCGAAATCGGCGGACTCTGCGCGGAAAAGCAGATCACGCCCGAGCATTTCCACATCCCCGCCCACGGGGAACTCTACAAGGTGCTGCTCGAGCTGTGGGATGCGGGCAAGCCGATCGATTTCATCATCCTCACCGAACTGCTGCGCGACCGGCAGCGGCTCGACCAGGTGGGCGGCGCGGCCTATGTGACGGAGCTGTTCACCTTTCTCCCGACGTCGGCAAACGTGGGCTACTACCTGGAGATCGTGCAGGAAAAGCACACCCTCCGGGAGATCATCAAGGTGTGTACGGAGTACGCCGCGCGCAGCTACGACGAGCAGGACAACGTGCCGAACCTGCTCGACAACGTGGAGGGAAAGATTTTCGCCATTGCGCAGGACCGCTTCAAGGACAAAACCGCGAGCATGAAGGAGCAGGTCATGCAGGCGATCCACGACATCGAGGCGCTCTACGAACGGCGCGGGCAGATCTCCGGGTTGGAAACCGGGCTGGCCGAGTTCGACCGGATGACCGACGGCCTGCACGGCTCGGAGATGATCGTCATCGCCGCGCGGCCCTCGATGGGCAAGACCGCGCTGGCCATGAACATGGCCGAGCACGTGGCGCTGGAACTGAAAAAGCCCGTCGCCGTTTTCTCGCTGGAAATGAGCACCTCCCAGCTCGTGCAGCGGATGCTCTGCTCGCGGGCGCGCGTGAACCTCGGCAACATTCGCAACGGCTTTCTCAGCGAGCGGGATTTCCCGGCGCTCACTGCGGCCGCGTCGAAGCTGGCGGAGAGCAAATTTTTCATCGACGACACGCCCGGCCTCTCGATCCTCGAACTCCGTGCCAAGTCGCGCCGGCTCAAGAGCCAGCACGACATCGCCGCCATCTTCATCGACTACCTCCAGCTCCTCCGCAGCACGAGCAAACGCGCGCAGGACAACCGCCAGCTCGAAATCGCGGAAATTTCCTCCGGCCTGAAAAGTCTCGCGAAAGAGCTGAACGTCCCGATCGTCGTCCTCGCCCAGCTCAACCGGAATCCCGAAGGCCGCACCGGCGAAGCCAAGGGCCGCCCGCGCCTTTCCGACCTGCGCGAATCCGGCTCCATCGAGCAAGACGCCGACCTCGTGGGACTGCTCGTGCGCGAGGAATACTACGCCGACACCGACGAGGACAAAAAAGCCGCCGAGGGCAAAGCCACGCTGATCATCGCCAAACAACGTAACGGCCCCGTCGGCGACGTGCCGCTGACTTTCCTGAAAGAGTTCACGCGCTTTGAAAACCGGGCGCGGGACGTCGAGGAGGAGTAACGAGGCGGACGGCGCGCCCACCCAGCGCGGCTACTGCTGGATGATCTCCTCGGCGTAGATGTTCAGATTGCCTTTCGCGTCGCGCTGGACGCTGCGGATGCGCAACGGGCGCGCGGAATCGCGCGCAGTGGTGGCACTTTCCGCGGGCGGCACCGCGCCAGCGGGATAGTCCACGATGATGCGGGCAGATCCCGCAGTCTCCGCGCCGGCAGAGAGTTCGCGCATGATCGCCCGGTTTTTGTCCGACGCTGTCACCCGAAACTCCCCTCGCAAATACGTGCGTTCCGCCGGTTCGCCACGATCCGCCAGTTCCACGGCGTCGCGCGCGGAGATCACCCGGCCAGGGGGAGCTTTTCCCGGCTGGTAGATCTTCCACGATCCGCCGCCGGCGAGGTTGCTCGGATCGCGCTGCGCCTCGACAAACGGTTTCAGCGGGACGCCGCCCGGCGAGACGCCGGCGACCGGCGTGGGAGCGGCGCGCGGAACCGGGGTGACGAGCTTCGTGATCGCCAGGGCCGGGGTCGGCGCCGGCCGCGGCGTGACGTTCCTACCCACCACTGCGGGCGTGGCCGCGGGTGTCGGTGGCGCAGTCCGCGGCGGCGGCGGCGGAATGTCGCCGGGGTCGTCCGGATCCACGCGCACCAGTTCAGGCTTGGCCGGCTTCGTGCCGCCAGGATTCTCCCCGCCCGCGACATTGTGAGTGCGGCGATACTCTGAGAATTTCTTCAACGCACCATCAAAGGTGGCTCTTTTGACCACCGGGAGACCTGCCTCGATGGTCAGCCCGGCGGGCGGTTCGAGCCGAAAAGCTCCCGTTCCTTTGACCGCGTAGCTGCCATAGAGCAGCGGCACGAGGGTGAACTGCATGTGGCCATCGGGCAGGCGTTCGACATGGATCAACGCGGACAAGTCCGTCGTTTTCTCGATTTTCATATCCGTGCCGGTCCGCAAAAGCGTGCGGAGCGCCGCCACGTTCTGCGGCTTGGCGGGATAAAGGTGCTCGATCACGACCTGTTGAAAGCCCACGGCCTGGGCGACTGCCACAACCCCGGACGGAAACATGTCCGTCTTCCGCAAATCGTACGCGTCAAGGATGAGGTATTGCCCGGTCACGTAGGTGAGCGGCACTTTGGTCTCGCGATAGTTTTTGATGTAGTCGCGGAGGAGTCGCGCATTTTCCTCCTCGAGTTCGCGCGGAGCCATCGTGCCGTAACGATCAAACAGGGCCTTCGCCGTGACGAATTTTCCCTGCGGTGCCTTGGTCACCTCGAAGCGGTCAGGAGCTTCGATCTTCTTAAACTTTTGCAGAAACCGATACGGACCGGGCTTTTCCGGATGGCCAAAAATGTAGAAACTGCCCAGCCAGCAAGCGAAGGCCAGGCCGATCAGCAGGAGGATGAAGACCGTCCAGAGAAACAGATTGTCGCGCTCCTTCGGTTCGTCCTCGTCAGCGTCGTAGCCGTAAAAATCGTCGGGCATGGGGAGGGAGCAGGAGGTGCCGCGGCGCTCCGGGGCGGCTCAATGCTGGTGGGTCTCCGCCTCGGCATCCGCCGGCTCAAACGACGTGCCGCAGCCGCAACTCCGGGCGGCGTTCGGATTCTGGATGCGAAAGCCCGAGCCCGCGAGATCGTCCACGTAGTCGATCGTCGAGCCCGCGAGAAAATGCGCGCTCTCGGCGTCGATGATCACCTTCGCCCCGGCCCGTTCCACCACCTCGTCGCCGTCCTTCGCGTGGTCGAGCCCCATCGCATATTGCAGCCCGGCGCATCCACCGTTCTCGACGAGGATACGCAGGCCATTCGCCGGGTCCGTCTGCTCGCGGACGAGGATTTCGAGCTGCGCAAAGGCGGCGTCTGTGACGTGGATCATGGCGGGAAAGTAGGCCGCCGCCCGAGCGGTGCCAAGTGGCAAGTGGGGTGCGGCGGCGGGGGCGGCGGGGGC
>Ga0114966_10004983_pt1 | contig 11302 bp, 10 predicted proteins | sample M_130207_XF_Meta_FD_87029 | JGI IMG/M metagenome (GOLD analysis project Ga0114966, IMG submission 87029) | Freshwater microbial communities from Lake Montjoie, Canada to study carbon cycling - M_130207_XF_MetaG | ecosystem: Environmental > Aquatic > Freshwater > Lake | place: Lake Montjoie...
GCCGAATCAGCGATCGGATGCTCGCGATGACCCGCGCCGAGCGCGCTCTGATCCCTGCGATGCACCCGGGGCGGGTCGACGTGATCGGTGCTGGCGCTCTCATCCTGCTCCGGGTGGTCGAGCACATGGACGTTGCCGAGGTGATCGTAAGCGAAACCGACATTCTCGACGGAATCTGCTGGAACCTCGTGGGTGTCTGACTCGTTGGTGGGGTGGAGGCAACCCGGCGTTCGGCCCCACGCAGGTGCGTCGTCAGACTTCTTTGCTCGCAGCGGTAGAATTGGATGATATGAGCGCTGTAACCCGTACCAGACCCCCGCTGCTGCGTGCCGTCGCGGCCGTTGTTGGCGTTGGCGTTCTTCTGGTCAGTGTGGCGGGTTACGCCATGGCAGGACGCTACGACGCGAAGATCCAGCGAGTGCAGGTGTTTAGTGCCATCGTGGGCGACTCTCGTCCTACCACTGCGGCGAATCCCGGCGAGGGGCTCCAGCCCATGAACGTCCTGGTCGTGGGCATCGACAACCGAGCCGGACTCACCCGGGCCCAGCGTGCGCAACTGCATCTCGGTCGTGGCGAGTACGGCAATCAGACCGACACCATGATGATCGTGCACATCGGGCGCGACGCCGACCACGTCACGGTGGTCAGCCTCCCGCGCGACTCCGTGGTCACCATTCCCGCGCGCACCGATGCCGACGGTGTGAAGCACGATTCCTACCTCGACAAGATCAACTCCGCCTTCACGGTCGGCGACGCGCCCCTGCTGGTGCGCACCGTCGAGGAGGCCACCGATATCCACATCGACCACTACGTCGGAGTGAGCTTCACCGGCTTCATCGGCATGGTTAATGCGGTCGACGGCGTCGAGGTGTGCCTGGCCGAGCCGATCAAGGACAACCCCAAGTACACGTCGCTCGACCTGCCGGCGGGCCGGTCGACCATTCGCGATGGCATGGCACTGAGTTTCGTGCGCGCCCGACATGTGGGCACCGACTTCCAGCGCATCAATCGTCAGCAGCAATTCATGGCCTCGCTGCTGAAGAAGGCGACCAGTCTCGGCATCGTGTCAAACCCGATTCGACTCGACGCCTTCGTGTCGGCCGCCGCCGAGAGCCTACAGGTCGACGAGACCCTGACCCGCGAGGAGATCCTGCAGCTCGCACAGCGGATGTCGTCGATTCGACTCGACAAGATCGAGTTTGCGCGCCTCCCTATTGCCAACGACAACTACACGATCCCCGGCACTGATCGCGGTGGTTTCGTGAAGTGGGAAGACGGCCCCGCGAAGAAGATTTTCCAGTCAATCATCAGCGATACCCCCATCGTCGTGAAGCGTTCGTCGAGCTCGTCTCCCGACCCATCGCCTAGCGCCTACCCGGTGCAACCCCAGGACATCCAGATCTCGGTGGTCAACGGTTCCGGTATCGCCGGTGCCGGGGCTGCGGCCTCAGCCGACCTGCAGGACTACGGCTTCGTGCTCGCGGCGGCGCCAAGTACTGCGGAAGACAGCAGGCCCGATAACACCACCGTGCTCTACGACGAGTCACTTCCGGGGGCCGAGAAGGCCGTCAAGACCCTGCGACAGTTCTTCCCGTCGGCCGACTTCGAGTCTGACTCCAGTGCGGGCTCGCTCTTCAAAGTCACCCTCGGCACCAACTTCACGTCGGTGGTTGAGCCTGGCTCACTGCCTGCTGACTCCAGTGCGACCGACTCAGAGGCATCTGATATCTCAACCCCGCAGAAGCCGGTCATCGCCTCTGCCACAGTGTGCGGAGGCTGATCACTATGGGTGTCCCGGTTCAATTCGCCTCCTCCGGGGGCCAGTGCGGTGGCTACCTCTCAGTTCCCGAGTCGGGGTCGGGACCGGGAGTCATCGTCATTCAGGAGTGGTGGGGACTCGTGCCTCACATCGAGCGAGTCGTCGACCGGCTCGCGGCCGCTGGCTACGTGGCGATCGCGCCCGACCACTACCGCGGTGTTGCCACCACCGAGCCCGACGAGGCTGGCAAGTTGATGCAGGGCCTCAAGGTGCGCGCTGCAGCTGACGACATCGCGGGAGCGGCCGAATACCTGCTCACCCGCGACGACGTGACGGGTGACTCGGTTGGTGCCGTGGGCTTCTGCATGGGCGGAGGCCTCGCGCTGCTCGCTCCCACGGCATACCGGCACATTGCAGCCACCAGCGCGTTCTACCCGGCTATGCCGTGGCCCGACTATGCCCCCGACTGGACGCGCTACGCCAGCAAGGAGGCGCTGATCCACAAGGCCGAGACCGACGAGGAGTCGTCGGGAGCGCGCATCGGCGAGTACGTCGAGGCGATCCGCGCGGCCGGGGGCACCGCGACGGTGCACGATTACCCCGACAGCGTGCATGCGTTCTTTAACGACGATCGGCCCGAGGTGTTCCAGCCCGACAACGCGTCACTGGCCTGGAGCCGCACCCTCGACCTCTTCGCCCGGCGACTCGGCTAGAGCCATGGGGCGGCCGCGCCCCCTAGGCTTGGGCCTATAGCCCGGGTGGTGGAATAGGCAGACACGGGGCGCTTAAACCGCCCTGCCTCACGGCGTGTGGGTTCGAACCCCGCCCCGGGCACCGCAACACTGCAACTCACAGCGGAACTAGTAGGGCCGTCTCGTCCGTTACGGTAGGGGAGCAGTCCCGAGCGCGACAGGGTGTCGCGGCCGACCGTGTCCGAGGAGAGACCATGCAGAGCAGAAACCCCGCCCTCCGCAATGCGCTGAAGCAGGCCGAGGCCGACTCCGCCGCCGGATCGAGCGCGGGTCCGCCGCCGCCCACCGGAATGCCGGTAATGCCGGGAGCCACCGGCACAGTGGGCACAGCAGGCGTGACGCTGCAACTGCCCGACGTGATCGCTAAGACCGGCCTGCTGTTCGGAATTCTGCTAGTGGGCTCAGTGGTGGGCTGGACCACGGCACTGACCCAGCCCTGGATCTGGATCGGCGCGGCAGTTATCGCGCTGGTGCTTGGTCTCGTCAATGCCTTCAAGCGCGCCGTGAGCCCGCCGCTGATCATCGCGTACGCCATTTTCGAGGGCATCATGCTGGGCGGCATCAGCCAGTTCTACACGCAGTTCGCTCAGGCCAATGCTCCTGCTGGCAGCACGCCCCAGCCCCTGGTGCTCCAGGCAGTAATGGGCACGCTCGTGGCCTTTGGCGTCATGCTCTTCCTCTACAGCTCGAAGATCATCAAGGTTAACGGCACCTTCAAGAAGGTGTTCTTCATCGCGCTGATCTCGTACGGCGTCATCAGCATCATCAGTTTGGTGGCGGCAATGTTTGGCGTGGCCGGTGGCCTCGGCTTCTACGGCATGGGCGGGCTCGGCATCGCCCTATGCCTGTTCGGCGTGGCGCTCGCGGCCTTCTCCCTCGTGATGGACTTCGAGTCGATCTCGCAGGGCATCGCCTATGGCCTGCCCGAGCGCGAGTCGTGGCGGATGGGCTTCGGCCTGATGGTCACCCTCGTGTGGCTGTACCTCGAGATTCTGCGCCTGCTGGCGATCGTCTCCGCTAACTCGCGGTAGTCGATCATGTCTGCGCAGTTGGTCGACCAGGCAGATCGTCTGGTCGACCGGCTGCGGGCCATGCCCGCGGCGCGGCTGGCGAGGGCGATTGACGGCGACCCCACGGTCGCCGACTCGGCCCATGCGCTTGCGCAGGTGCTCGCCGACCTAGCCGCCGACGTGGGTGGCCTTCCCCGGCGCGAGGTGCCCCGCCTGACCGACTTCGCGGTCGGAGACCAGGTGGCTGTCGCACTGCACGAGCTGGTGGCCGCGGTCGGTGACCGTGAGCACGTAGCAACAGCGGTCGCACTCGTGGCCGTGCAAGAACTGCGTGACCGGCTGTGAGGCTGGACATCCGTCGAATCATGAAGGAGAGTCGCATCATGTCGTTGTCGTCGTACAAGAGCAGGCTGGTCACGCCCGATGAGGCTCTGCCGGGTCGTGATCACCGCATCTTCCCGGTGCCGGCAACGCACGCGGTGCTCGGAACGCCGCTGGAGGGGCCGTTCCCCGAGGGCATCGAGGTGCTCTACCTGGGCATGGGCTGCTTCTGGGGCGCCGAGAAGATCATGTGGAGGTTGCCCGGTGTGCTCACCACGGCGGTGGGCTACCAGGGCGGCATCACCCCCAACCCCACGTACGAGGAGGTCTGCACCGGGCGCACGGGTCACTCCGAGAACGTGCTCGTGGCCTACGACCCTGCGGTGCTGAGCCACTACGACCTGCTGAAGGTGTTTTGGGAGAACCACGACCCCACCCAGGGGTTCCGGCAGGGCAACGATGTAGGCACCCAGTACCGCAGCGCGATCTTCTACTCCAGCGAGGCCCAGCGCGAGGTGATCGAGGCCACCGCGTCGTCGTACGACCGCGTGCTGCGCGAGCGCCGCTTCGGCGAGGTGACCACCGAGATTGCTCCGGCTGTGGACGCGAGCGATCTGCATCGACCCTTCTTCTACGCCGAGGTGCCTCACCAGCAGTACCTTTTCAAAGTTCCGCATGGCTACGACTGCCACGCCGAGACGGGTGTCGCGCTCCCGCCGCTCTAGCGTCTTGCGTCGAGAAGCCCCCAGCCTGCGTCAGGGATGGGCGACTAGCAGGTGCCTCCGGCCCCCACCATGGGAAAGCCCTGTCCGACTCGAGGTCGGGCAGGGCCACAAGCTTCGCGACTACTTCGCGACGCCTTCCCAGAACAGTGAGTCTCCCACGGCGTTCGACGTGCGGTGAACGCGACCGTCGAGGTGCTGGGCAACCCAGACGGCGGCGGCGGTCACAGCCGACTCGGCCTCCTCATGCGTCTCCCACACGCTGATCGAGATGGCAGTGACCGGGTCCACCTCGATGACCGAGTAGGCCTGGAATCCCGGCTGGGCCTTGAAGATCTCAAGCAGGCCTCCGGGAGCCACGACAAGGTTGTTGACATCGGTGACTGTGCCGTGAAGCACGTCGTACGTGGCGATACGCAGGTGATTCATGTGTCGTCCATTCCTAGTCGCCCCGGGCGGGCGAGATGCTCGGAGGATAGCGCACGGGCTCGTGGCAAAGACCCGTTATCAGACCTAGGTCGACGACCTCGAGCCGCACACCACACTCGTCGCCCACCCCGAGTAGGCGCGGGCTACGACAGCGTGAGGTGGCCGAGCAGGTCCTGTCGGGTGATGATGCCCGAGGGTCGACCATCGTCGACCACGATCGCGGCGTCGGCCGACTCAAGCGCGGCGATGGCAGCCGACACCGGCTCGCCGCTTCCGATCATGGGTAGCGGCGCTGACATGTGCTTCTCAACAGCGTCGGCGAGTGCGGCGCGGCCGGTAAAGAGTGCGTCGAGGAGGTCGCGCTCAATCACGGCGCCCACGACCTCGGCGGTCATCACCGGAGGCTCGGCCTTGACCACGGGCATCTGCGAGACGCCGTACTCGCGCAGGATGTCGATGGCCTCGCGCACGGTCTCGGTGGGGTGGGTGTGCACGAAGGGCGGAACCGCGTCGCCGGACTTGCCGCGCAGCACCTCTCCCACCGTGCTCTCGGTGCTGGTGGTGAGAAATCCGAAGCGCGCGAGCCACGTGTCGTTGAAAACCTTCGACAGGTAGCCGCGCCCACTGTCGGGCAGCAGCACCACCACGAGGTCGCCGGGGTTGGCTGCCGCGGCAACGCGCAGAGCGGCCACCACGGCCATTCCACACGAACCGCCCACGAGGAGTCCTTCTTCACGCGCGAGGCGCCGTGTCATGGCGAATGAGTCGGCGTCGCTGACGGCGATGATTTCGTCGCACACGGTTTGGTCGTAGGCGGTCGGCCAGAAGTCCTCGCCGACTCCTTCGACGAGGTAGGGCCGACCGGATCCACCTGAGTACACCGAGCCCACGGGGTCGGCGCCGATGACGCGCACCCGGCCCTCGCTGGAGTCCTTGAGGAAGCGTCCGGTGCCGCTGATGGTGCCGCCGGTTCCGACTCCGGCCACGAAGTGGGTGACGGTGCCGTCGGTCTGGCGCCAGATCTCGGGGCCCGTGGACTCGTAGTGTGACGCGGGGTTCGCCTGGTTGGAGTACTGGTCGGGCTTCCAGGCGCCCGGAACCTCGCGGGCGAGTCGGTCGCTGACCGAGTAGTACGAACGGGGGTCGTCGGGGTCGACCGCTGTGGGGCACACCTCTACCTGGGCGCCGTACGCCTGCAGCACGTTGATCTTGTCCTGCGAGACCTTGTCGGGGCACACGAAAATGCAGCGGTAGCCTCGCTCCTGGGCGATCAGGGCCAGACCCACGCCGGTGTTGCCGCTGGTGGGCTCAACGATGACGCCGCCGGGCTTTAGGGCGCCCGAGCGCTCGGCTTCGTCAATCATCTTGCGTGCGATGCGATCCTTCACGGACCCGCCGGGGTTGAGGTACTCAACCTTGGCGACCACGGTGGCCGGAAGCCCTGCCGCGACGCTGCGCAGGCGCACCAGAGGGGTGTTTCCGATGAGTTCGCTGACTGACTCGTGAATCTCCACACTCTGACGATAAGGCCCAGCGGACCTTGGAGGGCGCCCGGCCCACTTACTCTGAGGGTATGGCCCCTGCACCTGACCCTCGACGCGTTGCGGCCTTCACGGGTGCGGCCGTCGGAACCGTGGTGGCGCTGGGAGCGGCCGCGGTTGGAGTGCTTGGCGCGCAGGCGCTGCGCACTCGCCGCATCGTAGGTCCCTTGCGCTCGGTGGCGCCGTACGCCGACGGCCGATACGGGCCGAGGTCGGGCACCTCGTACCGCCTTGTCGTGCTGGGTGACTCGTCGGCCGCGGGGTTGGGGGTGAGCGATCCGGGCCAGACCGTGGGTGCGCTGCTGGCCACCGGCCTCGCGAACCTCACCGACCGCGGGGTGGTGCTGGCCACGATGGCCGTGGTGGGGGCTGAGTCTCGTCACCTGGCGGCCCAGGTCGAGCGAGCGCTAGTGCTTCGTCCGCACGTGGTCGTCATCATGATCGGTGCCAATGACGTGACCCACCTGCGTGGCCGGCGGGAGCCGGTGCGCGAGTTGGTGGCGCAGATCGTACGGCTGCGTGCCGAGGGCGTCGAGGTGGTGGTCGGAACGTGCCCGGACCTCGGCACGGTGACTCCCATGGCGCAGCCGCTGCGGGGCGCAGCGCGACGACTGTCGCGATCTCTCGCAGAGGCGCAGGGCAAGGCCGCGGCCGCTGCGGGGGCTCGGGTGGTGCCCCTAGCGGCGCTGTTGGGGCGCGAGTTCGGGCTGTATCCCGACCACTTCTTCTCGGCCGATCGCTTCCACCCGTCGGGTCACGGCTATGCGGCTGCTGCTGCGGCGATCCTGCCGTCGGTGCTGCTGGCGGTCGATAAGCCTGAGTTGCTGGCCCAGCTCATGATCGACGAAGGCGATGACGAATCGGGGCAGTTGCAGCTGCGCTGAGGTGGGTCGGGATTGTCGGTGGGGGCTCGTAGTATCGATCACATGTTCGAATCAGGGATCGTCTCTGAGGTCGGTGGTGGTGCCGGTGCGTTCAGCGCTGCGCCGGAGTCACCGAGTCCAGCGGGGCGGGCCGAGCGGGTCGAGCGGTCACTTCGATGGCAGCGGCTCGCCGATAGTGAACTCACTCCCGAGCTCGCGGCGTCGGTGGTGGGCGAGGTGGTGTCAGTCAACCCCGGGGCTTTGACGGCCGAGGGTCGGGTGGCCTGGCTGCGCTGCACTGAGCGTGCCCTGTCGGTGCTGAACGGGGTGCAGCAGCGGGCGGTGTTGGCAGTATGCGCCGACGTAGCGGCTAGTCACGGGGCTGATCCCGGCGCTGGGCAGGGTGCGAGTGATGGTCGTTGGGTGGCTGAGCCCGAGTGCGAGGTCGTGTCGGTGGCCCTTGGGGTGGCACCGGTCACGGCGGGGGTGCGGGTGGCACGGGCGCGGTCGCTCGTTGAACGGCTCCCTGAACTAGGGGTTGAGCTGTCGGCCGGCCGCATCGGGCTGATGCATGCGGTGGCGATCGACGAGGCCACGGGTGGTCTTCCGGTCGAGGTGGCACGACGTGTGGTGGCCGCGGTGGTACCGCTGGCGCGGCGGGCAGCGGTGGGGCGGGTGCGCAGGCGGGCAAGTCTGCTGGCGTGTCGGCTCGACCCGGCATCTGCGCTCGAGCGGCATCAGCGGGCCCTCGAGGGGCGCGGGCTGTCCTGTCGCGCCGAGCCCGACGGAATGGCCACCCTCACTCTGGTCACTGACGCGATCACCGCGCGTCGAATCCTGATCGTTGTCGACCGAATGGCGCGCCGCGGCCCGTTGCACGGCCCGTCGGTGGCGTCGCGTGCAGATGCTGCTGTGGCACTGCTGCTGGGCGAGGCCGTTCCGGCTCGTGAGGCGGTGGCGGGGGGTGAAGTGGTGGCTGGGCCTGTGATGTCGCCCCGGCGCCCTGTGGTGGCGGTGCACGTGGCGCTGTCGACGCTCGTTGGCCTCGACTCCGCTCCGGGGGTGGTGCCGGGGCTGGGTCCGGTGCCCGCGCCGGTGGCACGTGCGCTGGCGGCTGACTCGCAGTGGGTGCGTTTCCTCACCGATGAGGTGGGCATGGTCGTCGGCGTGGGTCGGCACCGTTATGTGCCGGGTGCTGCGTTGGCCGACCTAGTCAGAGCCCGTGACCTACGCTGCCAGTTCCCCCACTGTGGGCAACCCGCATCGCGATGCGATCTCGACCACATCAACCCGTTCGACCATGCGCGGCCCGCTCGGGGCGGGCCTACTACAGCCGAGAACCTGCAGGCGCTGTGTCGACGCCATCATCGACTCAAAACGGCAGGTGTCTGGTCGGTGGTGCGTGCTCGTGACGGATCACTGGAGTGGAGCGGGCCGGTGGGCCTGAGCTACACGGTCTTGTCCGACGCGGTGCTGTGAGTCTGGGTGAGTCCGGGTGAGCTCCCTCGACCCGGTGGGGCTGAGTCACACGGTCAGGCCTCACGGTACCTCCCCACCTCCCCACCTCCCCACCTCTCCACCTCTCCACCTCCCCACTGAGCAGTCGCTGGCGATCGAGCGCCCTAGGCTGGGCTCGTGACCAACGACAACCCAGCAGACCACGCGGCAGATCACGCCGCCCACCACGCAGCCCTCGGATTCGAGAGCCTGGCCATCCACGCGGGTCAAGACCCCGACCCGCTCACGGGTGCCGTGGTGCCACCGATCTATCAGGTGTCGACCTACGCCCAGGACGGCGTCGGGGGTCTGCGATCGGGCTACGAGTACTCCCGCAGCGGCAATCCCACGCGCACCGCCCTGCAGCAGTGCCTGGCGGCGATCGAGGCCGGAACACACGGCTTCGCGTTCGCGAGCGGCCTCGCGGCCGAAGACACCTTCTTCCGCACGGTCTGCAAGCCAGGCGACCACGTGGTCATCCCCGACGACGCCTACGGCGGCACGTACCGGCTCGTCACGAAGGTGCTGGGCGCCTGGGGCGTCGACTGTGCCAGCGCGCCCGTGACCGACCCCGAGGCCGTGGCCGCGGCCATCATCCCCGGCCGCACCAAGGTGGTCTGGATCGAAACTCCCACCAACCCTCTACTCAACGTGGCCGACATCGCAGCCCTGGCCGACGTGGCCCACGCAGCCGGGGCCCTGCTGGTGGTCGACAACACCTTCGCGAGCCCCTACCTCCAGCAGCCGCTCACGCTGGGGGCTGACGTGGTGATGCACTCCACCACCAAGTACCTCGGTGGCCACAGCGACGTCATCGGCGGCGCCCTCGTGGTGCGCGACGACGCCCTCGCCGAGCGCCTGGCCTTCCACCAGAACGCGATGGGAGCGGTGGCCGGGCCGTTCGACAGTTGGCTGGTGCTGCGCGGAATCCGCACGCTGGGTGTGCGCATGGACCGGCACTGCGCCAATGCCAAGGTCATCGTCGACATGCTGGTCAACCACCCCAGGGTCGACACCGTGCTGTACCCGGGTCTGCCCGACCACCCCGGCCACGCCGTGGCGGCGCGTGAGATGCGCGACTTCGGTGGCATGGTGTCGTTCCGGGTCAAGGGCGGCGAAGAGGCCGCACTCGCGGTGTGTGGGAGAACAAAACTGTTCACACTCGGTGAGTCGCTCGGTGGGGTCGAGTCGCTGATCGAGCATCCGGGCCGCATGACCCACGCGTCGGTGGCAGGCAGCGCGCTGGAGGTTCCCGCCGACCTGATCAGACTCAGTGTGGGCATCGAATCGGTCGACGACCTCGTGGCCGACCTCGTCCGCGCCCTGGGCTGATGCCGTCGTGGTGCTCATCGCCTGTGCCGACGTTGGCTCCACGTTTACCAAGGGATGCCTGGTCGATGGCGACGGACGCCTGCTCGCCTCAGCCAGCCACCGCACCACCTCCGACACCGACGTAATGCACGGCCTCGACGACGTGCTCGCGCAGTTGGCCGAATCAGCAGGTGTCGCTATCGACGAGGTGCGCGTCTGCTCGTCGGCAGGAGGGGGTCTGCGGCTCGCGGTGATCGGTCATGAGCGCGCGATTTCAGCTCAGGCCGGGTTCAGGGTAGGCCTCAGTGCGGGAGCGCGGGTGGTGCACGTCGGAGCTGGTCGCCTCGACGCCGCGAGCATGGCCGAGCTGAAGTTGAGCCGCCCCGACCTCGTGCTGCTGGTGGGCGGAACCGACGGTGGAAACGACGAGGTGCTGCGCCACAACGCCGCCGCACTCTCGGCCACGGGGCCGCGGGTGCCGTACGTCGTGGCCGGCAACGTGCTGGCCCGCGACGATGTGGTGGCTCAACTGACGGCGCGAGGCCGGGTTGCCATTCCGACCGCTAACGTCATCCCGCGCATTGGGGTGCTCGACCCTGCGCCAGCCCGCGCGGCCATCCGTGAACTGTTCGTGTCGCACGTTATCGGCGGCAAGGGACTGTCGAAGGGGCCGCGATTCGCGAGCCTCGTCAGGGGTGCCACGCCCGATATCGTGCTGCGGGCGGTCGAACTGCTGGCCGACGGAACGGCAGCCACCGCGGGAGTAGGCGACGTGCTGGTGGTCGACGTCGGAGGTGCCACGACCGACGTGTACTCGGTGGTGTCGCCCGACCCCGCGGCCGAGCACGACCTGCCCGACGACGTCGTCGGCGAGTGGCACGCAGCGCGCACGGTCGAGGGCGACCTCGGCATGCGCTGGTCAGCCCTCGGAGTGGTCGAAGCTGCGATGCTCGAACGGCTCGACGGCATCAACGGGGTCGGCCCCGACACCACACTGGCCATCGCAGCCGCCCAGCGGCGTCACGACCACGTCGGCCTGGTGCCCGCGGCCGGGCCCGAGGGCGACCACGAGCGAGCGTTCGACGAGTGGCTCGCCA
>Ga0114966_10004984_pt1 | contig 11301 bp, 10 predicted proteins | sample M_130207_XF_Meta_FD_87029 | JGI IMG/M metagenome (GOLD analysis project Ga0114966, IMG submission 87029) | Freshwater microbial communities from Lake Montjoie, Canada to study carbon cycling - M_130207_XF_MetaG | ecosystem: Environmental > Aquatic > Freshwater > Lake | place: Lake Montjoie...
GTATTTATTAACATTTAAATAAATCAACTTTAAAAAAGTTCAGCAAAACTAATAATTTTACTTTTTATAATGAAATAAAGAAAAGTGAAGCAAAATATTTGGATCCACTTTTTAAAAGTGGAGGACCGCGAATTATAATAAAAATAATATTATATATTTTTATTATAATGGATAACTCTAATGATTTAACAAGTTCAATTTTAGAATCAAGTGAAAGTGTAATGCCCGATATTTTATCGACAGAATCATATTCAACTAGTGGAGAGGGATTTTTAGAAACATTACAAAATATAAGTGGAACTACTTGGTTATTAATAATATTAATTTTAGCTTTTTTGGGTTTTAATATTTTTATTTATTTAGCAAAAGGAACACAAGAAATAAACAGTTTTTTTGCACCATTATTAACCAAAATGGGAGGTTTATTTGGTAATGTGACTGGACAAGTAGTAGATGTCAGCGCAGAAGGAGCAAAAGCTGTTGTAAATACTACTGCTGGAGCAGTTGATACTAGTTTAACCGCGGTTCAAGATATTACGCCAAATAAGGCAAAAAGCAGTGTGCCGTCTGAGCCTGTTTTGCAACAAAATCAGCCCGATATAACGTCACAAAATACACTAAATAAAGCGTTAAATTCGTCACAAAGTAAACAACCAACTAGTGATGATTATGAGGCAGATCATGCAAGTAGTAATATTCAAGGAGGTGCACCAAAACCAGGTTGGTGTTTTATTGGTGAAGACCGAGGATTCAGAACATGCGCACAAGTTAGTGTAAATGATAAATGTATGTCAGGAGATATATTCCCAAGCCAAGAAATCTGTATTAATCCTAATTTGAGAGCTTAAATATACTTTAAAAAAGTATAACAAAATAAAGAAAAATCATAAGTAAACGGAAACAAAATTATATACTTTATAGATAATTAATTTAGTATTGTAAAAATAGCTACACCTTGATAACCACTTCCACCATTTCCATTTTTAAAAGCACCTCCTCCTCCACCACTTCCATATGTTGCAGCATTTACACCATTTGGAGAACTTAATGAAGTAGCAATTCCTCCTACTCCTCCTATTCCATTTACACCACAACCGCCTCCACTGCCATAATTAGTATCAGTTGGATTAGATCCTCCACCTCCACCACCTGAATATCCTGATATTCCTGGACTACCATTTCCACCATTTCCTCCACTTGCAGTAGCACCATTTCCACCATTTCCTCCTCCTCCAGTACCACCAGCACTATTTTTATTACCTCCAGTAGCACCTGTTGCTGTAAAAAAATAAATCAAAAAATCAACCAAAGTATTACCTCCATTTACTCCGGAATTTAACGAAATACCACCCGCACCTCCACTTCCTATGGCAGTTACATTCGCAACATCACCATTATTTTGAAACCCAACTGTTTCATATATTACACTACCTCCTCCGCCTCCGCCTCCTCCATTAGTACCTGCACCACCACCTGCACCTCCACCACCACCACCAACAAGTAATAATGAAGCAGTTACATTTACATTACAAGTTGTAGTATATGTTAATGTTCCTGATGTAGTAAAAGTTATAATATAATTTGAACCTGATACTAGACCGGAACCTCCTACAATAGTAAAATATGTAGACGTTAGAGGCATTGGTGTTGTAAATGTCTCCGAATGTAAAGTTCCACAATTACTTACAGCAGATACTGCAAAAGAATACGTTTGTCCATTTATCAAATCACTAATTGTAAATGGAGATATAACATGTGAATACGTTTGAGTAGAATAACCTGTTTGATTAATAATATAATATAAGGTTGACGGTGATGTGTCTATCCAAGAAATTGTTGCTTGTTTATAACAAGTAGTAATTGAGGTAATTATAGGAGGAACTTGATTTATAGTAACATTAACAGTATTTGATTTATCTGATTCAGTTGTATTGCTTATAGAAGTAACATAAAAAGAATTATTACCGTTTGATAAATTATTTATAGTAATTGTAGTAGTAGTATAAGGAACATTTGTATATATTTGTCCATTTATATAAATATTATAACTAGAGATAGGAATACATGCATCATTAGAAATTGTCCAACTAAGTGTAACACTACATTCAGTCGAAGAATCCAAAGTTAAAACCGGTGTAGGTGGTTTTTCAGCACTAACAAAGCCTTTATATCCTTCGGGCCATCCAGTGCCACTAGTAGGCATAATATAACGTTGCCGAGGATACCAAGTATTAAGCCTTTCGTCCCAACATAATAGTTGTTCAGGACCAGGAACATCCGAACAAGATGTAGGATAACATTTTAAAATTGTGGTAGTTTCTATTACTTCATTTGTGCAAGGATTTGCGACAGTATTACAAAGTAAAGATCCACCATCTTTTATAATAGTGCTTACACAACCGTATGGAGATGGTATATTATATTTATATGGTCCATTTATATAAGTAGTGCTAGATGAAGGAACAACGTTATAATTGACTTGCAATAAATTAGATGTATTTGGGTTTGTATAAGTTTGTGTTTGTGTAGAATATGATTTTGTTCGATTTGTCCACATTCCTTTACAAATTTGTGTATATTTTTGCTTTTTAGTTAAATTCGAGCTATTTTTTTTGTATTGTAGAACATTTCCCTTAGAAAGTTGTTTATCTTGGTAAATAGCTTGCGCTAATGTAACAGTTTTACCAGTTAAAGGGACATAAACATTTTGATAGACAGCATTATTTGAACTATCTACATATGTGCATTGATTTTGCACTCTAGACCATACTCTAGTAGGGTTAGGATTATATGACATGTATATATACTAAATTTATTAATTATAATATTTTATAATTAATAATATAATTTTAATTTACACGGTTTTATTTATTTATTTTTTGAATATTGGGAACTTGAAGTATTTGTATTAGAACCTGTGTTAGAGCTAGAGCCCATATGAGAACTAGGATTAAACATATCCCCCGCTCCATAAAAGAACCATCTTAAAGACAAATAATTTCGATTTTTATCATTCATACCACTATTTCCAAGCATAGTGGTATTTGGTCCATCACTAATAATTTTTTGTATAGCAGCAGTTCCTAAAGCATAATTATAATACCATAAATTAGAAATATTTCCATCAAAACCGCCATTCATACCAACATAAACATCACCATAATTTTGTTTTGGCACACCAATTAGATTTACACTTCTAACAATAGTTCCATTAGCATAAACATCTAAAGTAGTATTTTTACACCTAATAATAACATTAAACCATTTATTAAGTGGCACATCAGGAATCATAATTTCCTCATTAATTACATTATAGGTATTCATCATCACAATAAGAGAATTTGTATTAGGTGCTAAGTATAAACCAGGTGCATTATTTGGAAAATTCAAACCATTCTCTTCTAAATTACTATTACCTTTATAAAAAATATGTTTGTATTGTCCTTCCAAATATTGTAAATTATTAATAAAAATCCAAACAGACCATGTGAATTCAACGCCCTCTGTTTCATTTACAGATCTATATATAGTAACAGCATCATTATTACTAGGATCTTGAGAAAAAATAATCATTTGTTTGGCATCAACCATTCCATCTATTAAATGAGGAGAATCATTTGGTTTTAATAAATAAGAAACAAATGTAATACCAAGACGCAATAAGATAATAAATGCAAAAATAACCAAAAGTAAAAATGCAAATTTTGCTACTAAACTATTTGATTGTAAAAAAGAGGCAGAACTAGAATTTCCTGTACTTGTAGAAAATGATTTAAATGTGTCATTGTCACTCATTATATATAAATAAATAAGAAAATATCATAAGATTAAATTTAAATAGTAACCGTGCTTTGTGTTGTTCCATTTGATACTAATGAAATTTCTACTTGGTATGAATTAAACATACTAGCCCAATTAGTATAGCCTTTAGTGTAAATATTCCAAGCATCTTGTGGATTTATAGAATTCGGGAAATACTGTAATCTAGATGTCCAACCATCGAACCCTCCTGCAGGTGTAACGTGAATATCCGCATTATTATTAACACTAGCTACACCAGGCAATAAACAAGTTCTAACTAATTTACCATCAATATACATATCCATTGATCTACCATAAACACTAATTGCTAAATTTACCCATTTTTGAATTGGTATATTTGCTACACTACAAGTATGGACAATGGTGTTTCCTCCAGTGGTAGTAGGTTGTTGATTAACTCCTGGATAACATCCTAAAGAAACCGCAATACTATTTTCAATTGCACCTAAAACAACTGCTGGACAAGGATCTAAACCACTAATACCTGGAACAGAACCACTATCGGAACCGCTTTTTGAACCCATTCTGCCGAATATTACCTTGGGTTTTCCATAACGATAATTCCAATCATTAACATAGAACCATACTGAATAAGCAAAATTACTGGATGGAACATCAGTGCCATTTGTTTCTAAATCAGAAGCAGTAATTGTAGAAGATGTTTGAGCATTTTGAAGACCTTGTAATGTATAAGGGTCTGATAACATATATTTCCATATAATAACTAATAAAACAATAACAACAATTATAATAACAATAGTTAAAGGGTTCATTCTATAATATAGATTTAGAAATTTTCTACTTAATGTTTATTAATTAAATAAATTAATAAACAATACAAATTAAATATAATAATTTAAAATACTTCATTAACTGATTCACTTAATGTAGACATATTTTTTTTAACAATTGTTGTATTAGAACTATTAGATATAGGGAGTTCCTTATTTTTAATCATATTATATAAAAAATAAATATTCATAGCAGTTAAAGCCCTTTTAAAATATACAACATTACATATTCCTCCTTTAATTCCATTTTCTTCACCTATTGTTAAATTATCTAAAGTATAATAGGGAACAACACCTATATCAGATTTTACGAGTTCCCCATTTAAAAAAATATCAAAAACTCCACCATTGTAATTTACAATTATATTATTCCATTTTTGCAGTAATACATTATGTTTTATATAAATAATTCTGTTACCATCTTCATCAAAATCCATTAATTTATTTTTAGTAGTTTTCTTCAAATCTTTTTGTTGCATAGTCACCATTAATGTATTTGTGCTACCGTTATAAAGTATATTAGGTTTATTGCCAAAATTTAATAATGATGTATATTTATTATAAGATGTGTTGGTATTTGGTGCAGCTGCATCTATAAAAATCCAACTAGATATCGCGTATTGATAATCAAATTTATCGCTTCCATTTAATTCTTCATATGTTCCTAGCGAATATTGTTTGTTTGCATCAACCGGTCTATTTACTAATAAGTCGCCACCTTGCAAGTATAATAAATTAAATAAATTGGGTGAGAAAAAATAAACAGAAAACAATGAAATAGCTAATAACAACATTAATAAAGAAGTGCTTGTAGTAGATTCATACTGATTTTTACCAAAACTAAATGTTTTATCGAATAAATTAGAAAATAAACAAGGAATATAAAAAATTACATTTAACATCATTTCAAAAAATGCATTTTTTTTAGCATTTCCATGAGGTAATTCTACATTTATGGTTCTGTAAATTAATGCTAATACTATGATTACAATTAAGATGTTTAATATAAAACTAATTATACTAGATTCACCCGATAAATTTTGTATGTTGTAAACAATCCAAAAAATAATAAGACTTGAAATTACTAATCCAAATAAAACCAATAATGCTCGTTTAAATAAATTACTTTTGTTAATATCTATTGTTTTATCAGATATTTCAGGGAATAAGAATGCACATAACAATGCAACCCATATTATACAAACAAATAATATCAATATAATAACACTAGTAGACATATTTTTGTCATTAAAAAATCCACCTGAATATGTTGAAATTAAAAATGTGATGACACTTATAAATATTATGAATAATGCACTACCATAAACTGAAAAATTTGAAAAACTGCTTAGCAAATTAGGGGTTTTATTACTATTATTATCATTTGATAATGTAAAAAGAACAATAACGTATAATAAAGCAAAAACGGATAAAATAATAGTGGTTATTAATGATGAGCCAAAATATGTAGTTATATATCCGCCAGGATCTACATTATAATATATAATAATTAATGTAATAAAACAAAAAAAGAGTATAACTGATTTTATTCGTTCATAATTAATATTTATCTCCTCTATATAATTTTGTTTTGCACCAATATAAAACATATAAATACTAAGAATTAATGAAATAGGGAGAATTATAAAAGCATAATTATTAATAATATTACTAGGTGTTAATCTGAAAAATAAAATTAAAAATATTACATATAAAATGGTAAAAGATACACTTTTTATTTGAATAAATAAATCTTTTAAATCCTTTAAGTTAGGTAAAAACATAATAGATATTCCAACAATTAACAAAACAATAAATAAAATAAGAAATAAATTAGATACTGTTTCTGTTTGAGAATTTGTTAATGTTGACGGTGAGCTATTAGATATTTTAACTTTATACATTATCATAAAAATACCTATAATTAATATAACAATCGCAAGTAGAAAAGGATAAAAAACAGTTGGTATTTTAAAATTTGGTAAAACATTATTATTGTTAGGAGTATTATTATTAGAATTATTATTAGCTGGATTCATATATTAATAATATACAAAATTATTTTGTATTAAATTAATAAACACTAATAAAGGAAAAGATAATAAATAAAAATGAAAAAAATAGTAATAAATAAAAACAAATAATTATACCTACATATTTTCACTAGCTGTTTTTTTGCCATGACAATTTCGACACAATGCTATTAAATTTTGCACATCGTTACCTCCACCATACTCTAAACGTACACGATGATCAATTTCAAATGTGTGATCTAATTGCGATTCACAATGTCCACATTTCCAGTCTTGTTGTGAAGCTACGTATTTCTTTTTTGTTTCACTTACTGAACGTTTTGTTCCCCCTTTTCCTGAATTTATTATTCTTCTCTCTGAATTGCATAATCCAGTTGAACCCATTAAATTATTATCATCAATATTATTAAATGTTTCCATAAAACTTCTGTCACTAGTGGATGTAAAATCAAATACTGGACTCAGCATATCCATAGATGTTTTGTCAATAGGCATAAATTTAACTACATTGTTTGCATATAATAACATATTACGTCCTTGACTTGGATTTTTTTTTAAAAGTGCGTATATACCTATCCCTAAAAGAGCATAAAAAATCATTTTGTAATATTTTTTAAAAGTCAATAGCATTTTTGTATATTTGCCATCATTATAGGCATTATAAATAAAAAATGCGGTTAATCCTAATACAAATATTTCTAATCTCATATATTATTTAGATATAAAATTTAGATATAATTATTTATTTTAGATATAATTATTTATTTTATATATAATTATTTATTTTATATATAATTATTTATTTTATATATAATTAATATATGTCGCGTAAAATTGTAAGTTCTCCACCAACAGTTATTAATATACTTATTACTACACACGGTAGTTTATCTAGCATACAAACATATGGTTCTAGAAGTAATAGTAGTAGCAAAAATATATCTACTGTTGAAAAGTTAAAAGTAGATCCAAGTAGTTCACTTAAATTAAATCACGTTAATTTAGATCAAACTGGTGAATGTAGTTCGATTAATGATAATGATATGAATAATATAATTACATCTGTAAGCCAAGAATATACAAATACTGGGTCAATATTTAGTCAAGGATTAACTGATTTTTTAAATGAAATGCAAGAACAAAAAATTGAAACAAAATTTAGTTCTTCAAAAAAAATATCTGACTTGGAATATAGTATAGCTTCAAGAGAATATAGTTTAGGTGATAGATCGAAAATGCCATCCTTGCCAAAGTCAATACAAAAAGGTAGTTATAGATTTGTAATGCACCCTCATAGTGATTCATTATCTGTGATTAATAAAACATATGACTGGAATTCAGGTCATAAAGGTGTATTGCCTTTTATTATCTACACTTCAGACATTGAACTTAAATCTGCGATTTTTAATGCAATATATAATAATACAGAAACTGAAAAAACCTTGTTTATATTGATTAATGATATATTGAAAGTATGTGAACAAATGGGAATAACAAATATTGAATTAAATATAATAGATATATCTTGTAATGCTTTAACTCAAGTAGCTAATGCTAAATTTATTGAAGGTCAATTTTACCGTGTAGGTGGAGTTAAAAAATATAGAAAGACAAGAAGAAAAATGAGAAAAGGGACAAAAAGAAGGAGAAAAACTAGAAGAAGAAACTAAATTTATAAATTAAACAATACTATATTTTTGTATATTTTAGACATTATACAAAAATGCTGTTAATCCTAATACAAATATTATATTATTTTTATAATATATATATATGTCTGGCATTTATTACGAAGAAGACGACATGACACAATTAGAAGACGACATGACACAATTAGAAGACGACATATCCTCAGATATGCCATCACAATCCGTAGAACTATCAGTTATACCACCCCCACCACAACCATTTAGGTATAGAGGAGATACAGCAGTTGTTAATATATTTATTGCAACACATGGTGGATTATCAACAAAAATTCAAACTAGAACTAATGCTAGAAGTAATAGTAAAAGTAGTGCTATATTTTATATGCCTCAATTAACAAGTGGTTTTGATATAACATGTAAACTAACCCAAATTATGGTAAATGAAACAGCGGCTTGTAGTATTCATTTATTAGGTTCTATTATTTCAATTCTTGGGGAAGCATATAACGAATATGAAAAAACAGGCTCAATATGTAGTGAAGAAGTTGTTAAATACTTAAATGAAGACCAAGAAAAAGTAAAAGATATGTATCAAGCCGAACATCAGTTAAAAGTTGCTGCTTTTAAAGCAAAAGTAGTTGGTGCTGAAAAGCCATCAAAGAGTGATATTAAAGAATCAAAACGTAGAGGAACTTTTGAATATATGATGCTAAAATATAATAATGACACTCCAATATATAATAAAACATATACATGGCATACAGGTTATGAAGCATTTGATCTAAAACCTTATTATATACTTGCTTCAATATTTGAAGCAGAACTAAGTGAAACAATATATGCTGACACAACAGTTAATCTCACATTAATTGCGTTGCTTTCAAAAATAATATATTTTTATGAACGTAAAGGTATAACAGATCTTCAAATAAATATAGTAGATACATCTTGTAATGATCAATATCTAAGAGGTAATGCTAGAATGGAGTTAGACGGTAGTTTCAGTACGGTTTTAAGGGGAGGTAAAAAACATAAAAAAACAAAAAAGAGAAAAATGAAAAAAGGGACAAAAAGAAGAAGAAAAGGTACAAAAAGAAGAAAAAAAGGTACAAAAAGAAGAAACTAAATTTATAAATTAAACAATACTATATTTTAAATATTATTTAATTTTATTATATCATTTATTGACCAGCAGAAGGTGGCATAACCATCATAACAGTATGATTATTCGTTAAGCTACGCATTACTCCAAAATATAAAAATACCATCATAACATAAGGTAACAAAACTAAAAACCAAGAAAAATTAGCGAAACCATTCTTGCACAACCAACTTAAAAGGGCTGACCAAATAAAGGCCATAATGAGTTTAACCCCTACAACCATAACACGGACACCGTAAAACAATGCAATTACACAAGATAATACTGAAATAACAAAATAGATTTTTGCAGGAGTGCAAAGTTTGTTAAAATCTTTGTTCATTATAATATAAATAAATATTTTAATTATTGTTTTTAGTATTTTTTATTGTTTTATTTTTTAACATTAATAATTTTCGAGTTTTTGATTTTGAACTAGTTTTTTTTTTAAATTGTATTTTACTTTTTTTAAATGTATTTTTTTTAAAATTATGTTTATAATTATTTGTAATACCCTTCTCATTTTTTACAAAATTATTTACAAGTAAGACATCTAGTTTTTCTAAGTCATCGATAATTTCATTTATTTTAATTGGTTTTATCCTTGGACTGTATAAATATTTAATAAATATAGATTTAAGTAAATAGAAAATTTCAATTTCATTATTATTTAAACTGTCATAATTTTTATAAAAAAAATCTAATAATGGTAAATATATTGTTATAAACCCCCAAATATCTACAATTTTTATAAATACATTATCTAAATATTCTCTCAAATTTAATGTTCCATTTTTTCTAAATTTTGTGAAATGAACTAAAACATCAATAATATAATTTGTAATATACATCATTGTAAAGTCTGTTTCAATAATAGTATCTTTTTTTGAAGCACTAACATTATGGATTTCTTCAGAAAATAACATATGCATTATTTCATTAATAAATCTATAATGACCAGGTCCTCTTTTTTTTATCCAAAAATGAATATAATCAATAACAAATGGTCTTAAACTATCTTCATTCGTTTTTCCTCCTTTATTAATAAATGTTGTATATTTTTCTACAAAATCGTCGCTGAATATAATTACAGAAAATGGAACATTAAATTGAAATGGTCTATTTCTCCAAGTGCTAGGGAATGCACTGTTATTTTTTGGTATATATTCAGTTGATAAACCCCAATCAATTAATCTAACTTTTAATTGTATATCTTGATCATCCACTAAAACATTCGAATCTTTAATATCACAATGATAAATATTACGATTATTCATTGGCACAATGCCATTTACAAGTAAATCCATTAATGAAATATTAATGTTACGTATTTTTTGAAATGAACCTTTATCATAAATAAAATCATCAACAGGAATACCACCATTAGGCATATTCAACAACATAATTTTGTTAAGTGAAGAATTAATATTATCTTTTGTTATCCCATCCTTAGGTAATGCTTTACACTTAGATGTAAAATTTGTTATGTCTTTTCGTGTAAGTTTATCCGGTTTACAAATACTTATATTTTGTAATAAAAAATAATCTTGAAAACTTGGTATATCTTTTAATTTTTCTTTTATATTATTAATTTCTTCATATTCTTCTGTTGCATGTCTTTCAGTCATAAGCTTAGATATTTTTCCTTCTTCTCTCTTTTTTGCGTTTTTACACTTTAATGCTGGAGTAAAAACGCATCCAAAACCTCCAGATGCCAAAACTTTTCCTCCTTTATTATACATTTTAGTATATATTATACTTTTAAAAAAAGTATACCAAAATTATTATATATTAATACTTTTAAAAAAAGTATACCAAAATTATTATATATTAATACTTTTAAAAAAAGTATACCAAAATTATTA
>Ga0114966_10004985_pt1 | contig 11301 bp, 3 predicted proteins | sample M_130207_XF_Meta_FD_87029 | JGI IMG/M metagenome (GOLD analysis project Ga0114966, IMG submission 87029) | Freshwater microbial communities from Lake Montjoie, Canada to study carbon cycling - M_130207_XF_MetaG | ecosystem: Environmental > Aquatic > Freshwater > Lake | place: Lake Montjoie...
TTACATATAAAATAAATTATACTTATATATTAATAAACACTTTATATTACATTATCATTAGGTACGGGGAAATGAAACTTCACCACAAGAACAAGCACGCCAAGAAAGTGATCGGTTTTCTCGAAATGAAGTAAGAAAAATGATAAAGTGTTACATATATAATAAATTATACTTATATATTAACAAACACTTTATATTACATTATCATTAGGTACGGGGACATGAAACTACACCACAAGAAAAAGCACGCCAAGAAAGTGATCGAATTACTCGATTAAAACACCGTGCTGAAATAATAGAGAAAATGAACACACCTGAACAACTTGCTTATAATGAAGTTAAAGAATTACTACAACAAGAGGTATGTATATACGAAAAACAAAAGATTGTTAGTGTGTTTCCATAACAAATTGTTTTGTATTCTTATCAGTTTTGTGTGTGTGTGTTTTTTTTTACCTAGTATGTGTCAATGTTTATCATAACAATACAATATCGATTATTGACATGACATTAATATATATTTTATTATAGTCACGACGACGAGACGAAGTGACTGTACATTTCCTAGAATTGAAAGTACAAAGAGAAAAACGAATAAAAAAAAGAGTTAATGCTGCAAAAGCGAAAGTGTTGTCAGAAAATAATTATGATGAATATGCATTCAGTATTAAGCCTCCCCCTGAAATATTTTTAAATCAATTCCAATCGAATCCTGATGCTGCATTGGCATTATTTCATCATAATACTGGACATCATTTTACATCACAAATTCATAAGATTCAACAAGAAGAAATGATTGAATTATTACCAGATGAACCCGGTGAAGATTTTCAAGATTGTAGTGTTGAAGATTATAATAATCTTCGTGATAATTTCAATGTTGATGCAAAGATCAGTAATATCGCTTTAACACAAATTGATGAATTTTTAGATACAAGAATTGTAACTGACGCAATCAAATCAGAAACTATTGCTGCATATCAAAATGAAATGAATCCAACCCAACTCATTGAACATGGTTGTGCTTGTTGTGGTGAGCGTTATTTAGGACAAAAATGTAAACAAAAAAGTTTAGATGAATTAAAAATATTAAAATTAAATGAAGATAAATTACAAATTTTTCACCAACATAAAGAAAATGCTCAATTATATGAAATGCCAATGAATGTGGTGGAATGTATTAATGATGATGATGGTACTTCTACTGTATATCATTTACATCCATCATTAGTTATACCATCTCATTATGATAGTGATGCTTTTGTCATTGGGGATGAAAATATAAACATTCAACAAGAACCAATAACAACAGTAATGAAAACAATGGAAAATGCTACTATTTTAACAAAATGTCATGACAAATTTGTTATTCAATATAATAAATTGGATAATACAATTGCAACAATATTTGCTACTCAAAATCAGTTAATAGATTGGGGAAATTCGCCGCCTTTTACTGACAGAATACCACGTAATGATATTACTGTTTTAGTAAATGAAGATGTTGGAGATATGGTTCACAATGGTATTATAAATAAAATATTGACAAATGTAAGAAACATTGAATCATATCCATTAAGATATAAAAAATTATATATAATTACTGTTCCTGATTCAGATAAAGAAATTATCATTGATGAAGAATCATTACTTATTAGTAATGATCGTAGAAATTTTGCGAATCAAGTAATTACAAAATATTTAATATGTGAAAATTGTGATAAATGTATAATAACAAATGAATTACCTGAATATTCATTAGCAAATAATTATGATTTTGGAAACCTATTTTCTGTTTTTCCTATGTATAAAAATTTTTCACAATTATTTATTACAGCATTATCTCCAGTAAGATTATTTAATGAAATTTTAAGTGTTAAATCAAAAATGAAACAAGATGCTCATTTTATTTCAACTGGAAATATGATATGTTTTGAACAAGATGGAGTTGAAAAAATTAAAACAGATATTATGCCAAGACAAGATTTAAAACAAACAATTAGTGTATTATTATTAGGTCCATCTAACGCAAAAGAACAAATTAAAAAATTACATCCATTATATGATAATGTAAATCGTCAAATAAATATTGATGAAATGTTTCATACATTATTAATTTTAGCACATGTCAATAATAGAATATATAGCGATTATAGTTTATTAGAAGATACAGAACTATTAAAAACAAATTGTGAAAAGACTATTGATGTAATACAATCACTATTTCATGATGAAAACATACATGACACTGATACTGAGAGTATACATAAAATATATCGTTTTAATAATAGTGATGTTGATGTTGCAAAAATAAGAACTAATGAAAATGAATTTGAAGTTACTGAAAAAGCTCAAATTAATCCAATTATGTTATCAAGTCGACAAATTGCAAATACTAAAACATCAGCACAATCGTCTTTATTATCTGCATTACAACATACTATGATAACAACAAAACCTGAATTAGGAATTTTAGCACAACAACAACAGCAACAGCAACAACAAATACAAAAACAAAAAGTACAAATGCGTTACACTGCTACTGATGCCATTCCTAATTTAATTCCAATACATTCAAAAATAGAATATGGTAATGAAATATATACAATTTTCCATGTTACAGTTATTGAAAAAAAAGGTTGGAGTTATCAATTTTGCGAAATTCAGGAACAAATTAATGATTTTATAATACTTGGTATTGAAGATAATAGAAGGAATTTATCAACAGATTCACTTATTATAAAAGACAAAGTAAAAAAGAATATATTAATAAATTTTGTTGATGAATATATTATTAAAGTTGATAATACCATATTCCGTGATTGTAAAATTAAAACAATTATAACAACGACTACAAGTAAAGGAGAAAAAAATGAAGATTTATTTATTTTGTTGTATAATGATGAAACAGAGAATATTATAGTATCTGAAAGTTTTTTAATTTTTTGTAATATTAATGCAAGTAATAAATTAATACAATTAGAAAATGTTACAGATTATAAAAATATACCACATTTATTTGAAGTTGGTATTGAAATATTCTACAATCATGAAAATTGGAATATTACAAGTGTTGTCTATGATGATGAGTGTCTTCAATGGCAGTATAGTTTAGATGGAATTGAACCACTGAAAAATACAACAACAACAACTACAACAATAACTTTAATAGAAACAGAAACAAAAATGCTTCGGCCAAAAATAACAAAAAGAATAACAGATAATAAAACATCATTATTAAAAGAAAAACAAATTGTAAAACAATCACTGCATATTTTTGAAGCTGAATTACTCAAAGAAGAATCAAATAGGAAAGAATTAAAAATATTATCTACATTACTCCCACTTAATTCAATAGTTTTTCCACATAAATTTTGTATTGACAATAGTAAATGTTATATTATTACTATAAATAATATTGTATATGATGATGCATTATTAGTGAAAGAATTCTGTACAACAACATTGAATTCCATACATAATGAAATGTTATATTTAATTTCATACAATCATGGCACTTATACAATCATCTTGTCGCTTAGTCAGTTGATTTATTTTTATATTGATGAATATAATAAAAAAATTGAAACCAATATTTTAAACAATGCTGTGCATGATACATATGTGGATGTTTTGCAAATACAACGTCAAAATGCTCCAATTAATGAATTTGAATCCAATGATAAATTATTTTTAAGTGCATTTCCATTTTTATTTTTACTTGGTGAAGGTTGGAAAGGAAAAGGATCAGCATCTAAAAGTTTTTTAAAACATTTATTTTATCAATTTGATGGAAGATTTGCTAAAAATTATAAAATATTATTTTCTTTAGCAAATCAAGTACAAAGACATAAATTATTAAGGAATGTTAATGTTAAGATGTCAAATCCAAATAATGAAGACATTCAAGAAGTTATGAAATTAGTAAATGATGAGAATATATTATCAAAATTAAAAGAATGTGAAGAACATCCTCAATCAGAAATTAGTAAAAAAATATTTAAAAATTTAAATAATGTACTGTCATTAACTGCTCAAACAATTCCTTACAGCCCACAAGAAAGAAGTGGTGAATTATCAAAATTATATGCATTAACTAGTATGTTTGGATGTGCAACCTTATTTGTAACAATTGCAGTAAGTGATGTTCATGATTGTTTAACAATTCGTTTAAATCATATAGAGAAATTTAATAATAATGATAAAGGAGGTTTTGAATTTATACAAGAAATTAGAACAAATGATTCAAATTATAATTTATATAAAGATGCAATTGAAAATCCAGTTCATTGTACAATTGTATTTCATAAAATGATGCATTCTTTTTTTACTTTTCTTATTAAAAAAAATGATGAAAAACATGGAAAAATTGAAAAACCAATTAGTGTTGAAACAGATCTTGGTATTTATGCTTTAATTTTAGCATTTTTATTTGTTATAGAATGTAGTGGCAGAAAATCATTACATTCACATGGTTTATTTTTTGGTGCAGTCCCACCTTTTTTATTATCAGTAATATCAGAATATCCCATACTATGTGATAAAGTAGCTAATGTTATTGATTCAATGATATGTGCTGAAATTTCGCCATCTTCTAGAATTGCATTAAATACACAAACTTTGCAAGTACAAAATAAAAAATGTCCACGGAAACATTTATCATTATTTCAATTACCAACACCAGAAGAAGATAGTGAATATTATAATTTAAATGTAGGTGTAATTGCAGGTTCTTTTTGTCAACACAGCAAACATACGCCTTCTTGTGTTGAAGGTAAACATGGCAAATATTGTTGCAGATATTGTTATCCAAGAGGTTTAGTACCAAAAAGAACAGGTCCAACAGAAATAGAAGAAGTAATTATTGATAAGGTAGTAAAAGAGAATGAGAAATCAAATGAAGATGTTATTAATACAAAAAATGATAAAATTAATACAGTAAGTACAGTAGTTAAAGAATGTGTAGATGAAAACAATCGTAGACTTCCAATTAGTAAACGTGTGGTATTTAATGACTGGGGTTCTATTGAACAACCAATGCCAAAACAAGATGATCGTTTAATATTATTTGAAATAACCAGGTATTATTTTTTTTCCCTAATAGCTATATACTTGTCCACAACTGACTATATATAAAACTAACGCTACACTTTTTTTTTTCTTTTGTGTTTTCTATTATTTGAACTAACTATATAATATCATTTAGACGTGGTATTGTACCAGTTGGGACTTTCAATCCCTCTATTCATGACGATACACATATTACGTACAATAAACCAACAGAATTTTTTGTTTATGATTTGAATGGTATTGTTGTGGAACATACACCAGCATTATCTGCAGCAATACCAGGTAATTCGGCAGTATATATTCTTGGCACAGAAGAACAAGCAAAACCAGCAGCATTTTATATGATAGATTATATGGTTAAAGATAGTCAGAAACTAACAAATACATTAGCAGCAGGATTAACAGCATTAGAAAATACTAAAAAATTTCCATCTACAATAAATGATGAAAATGAAAAATTTGATAAGAATACACGTGAAGGTATATTATTTTTACAAAAATTTATTGGTACATTTAATCAATCAAATGAATTATCATCAACACAAGCAGCAGGTATTGTTATGGATTTACCTTCATCATTTTGTAGTCATAAATTCGTATATGTATCCGTTTTTTCAATTTTATCTGATATTAAAAAAGTATTAGTTGACAATGGTACCACAATTTCTAATATCTATGATTTAAGACAACATGATCAAGAAGAAAATGAAATGTATTGGGATAATGAAGATGAAGAAAATTTTGACGAATTGAATACATTTGCAGATACTAAATCATATTCAACCAAAAAAAAAAAACATTTTCATACATCAACAGTTGATGATGAACAATTAACAGAAAATTCACCATCACAAATACAATCACAATTAAATGAAATGTTAGACATGGAAGACGAATTAATATCAAAAAAGAAGACCGACAATCACCCTAGTGCTGATGACATTATGCAAAATCAATTTAATTTTGAAGAAAAAAAATATATGAAAATAATTGGAAAAAAAATTGTTGATACTGTTGGTGCAGATGTTTTTGATGAAAATGAAGAAATAAATGATTCTGACAGTGAAAATGAAAGTGATAATGAATCAATAGGATTAAAACACAATGAAGGTTACGATAGTGATGATAACGAAATATATAATTTTACTAATGAATTTGATCAAGGAAATGAATTACCATTACATAAACTAATAAAAAAGACAACAATGTTTGATGACGAAGACAAAGAAATTCAAGAAAATGAAACTGGAAATTTTGTTACTACTATAACTGGTGACATAGAAATAATTAGTAAATCAAGTTATTATTTTTTTCGTGGAAAAGAATTTGAAAGATATTCACCATATGAATTTGCTAGCATTTGTAAAATAGTTAAACGTGATAACTTAAAATTAGATAAATTTAAAAATCAAGAAGATGTGAAAAAAAATTTATTGAATGAAAACATTGACAATGATACTGGTATTAGTGGAAGACCATTGAATGGATGTTATGAATTAAATGTAAACCATCCTGAATATCAAACAAAAATGATTCAAATAAATTCAAAAATTTTAGTACCAATATTAACAGGTACTATACCAAAGTATCCAAAAAATGTAGATCAATCACCTGAAACAATTGTTATGGCAAATACATTTGCATTATATATTTTATCTGTGTATAAAGAAAGTAATTTGGAAACAAGAAAACCTGATGGTGAATTAAATTGGTTAGGTTTTTGTAATTTTATAAAGTATTTAGCAAGAGAAGATTCATCATTTATTGAAAAATCAAGATTAAATTTAATAAATAATGTAATAAAAGATTTTAAAACAACTAGTAAAAAATCAAATTTAATTCGTCGTTATCAAGCAAGAAAAGTTATACCTTGGAAAGATAAAGACAAATCATCAAATGAAGATTACTCTAAAGGTGATATGTTTGATCCAGATTGTGAAGAAATGACAGATTTAGAATTATTACGTGAGATTGGATTAAATGCATTACAGGGTCAAATAAAAAGATCATTACAAGGTTTAACAAATACAAGATTAGAAGCATCGTATTATTGTGAGCAAGCAAAAGAAAGTTATTGTAAAGTATTCGGATTACCAGTTTTAAATGATGATAATTTATTAAGAATGTATGATAAACAAATAAATAGTACCATAAATGATGATTCTGATTATCAAAACAGAATAGAAGAATCAAGTAATTTTCATTCATCAGAAGATAAGATAAACAAAGCAGAAAGAATATTAGAAATATGTTTATCTTATGAACAAGCAAAATTAAAAGTAGTTGATAATTTTGAAGACTTATATACAGAGTTTTTTATAGTTAATAACGATAATGAACAAGAACAACAACAACAACATGTAATGTTACCAAAGGCTTTACATTTACAAAAGGGTTCAACATATTCAGATTTGGAAATAGTTCAACTAGGTGAGTATGAATTAAAACCGAAACAGTTACTGTTTTGTAAATTAATAACATTTCAAGCAATTGAACATCTACGTCATACTCTATATCCAACCTTTTTTAAAAAACCAAAACAATTATTTATTTTCTTACTTGGTGGACCTGGTGTTGGTAAAACAGCTACAATACATGAAATAATATTACAAATAAGAAATTTAAGTACACAATGTGGTTTATATTATTCAATATTAAAAACAACAGCCATGACTGGATGTGCAGCATCCTTAATTGGATATGGTAGTCAAACATTACATCGTGTGTTAGCATTATATGAAATTAGGAAAAGAAACAAAATGGATATTACTGATAAATATACAAAACATCATCTCACAAAATCCGATGTACCTTCTAATAAATGGTTTACACCATTACAACCTAATCAATTAGTAAATTGTGAAAAAATGTTTAATATATCAACTAATGAGGAAGATAAAAAACATGAAGTAAAAATATTATTAACAGATGAAGCAAGTAATTTAGGTGTAACAATGTTGGGATTATTAAATCAACGTGGAAAGGAAATAACAAAAGATACAACTTCATTACTTGGTGGTTTTGATTACATCTTATCAGGTGATTTTTTACAATTTCCACCTGTTGGAGAAACATCTTTACCTTCAGCTATATGTGAATATAATAATAAACTTAATAACAAATATGCATTAAATACACCTAATCTCAATGGTGTCCAACTGTTTAGTAAATTTCAATTTTTTCAATTAGATGAACAATGTCGGGCATCTGAGGATCCTATTCATCAAGGTCATATCGATCAATTACGTAATATTAACACAGAAACTCCTGTAACTGAATCATTAATTAAATATTTAAAAAAACATGTATTAAATGATACTAATAAAGATAAATTTAAGACTACAACACTTGGTGTATGTTCAAATGAGGAAATAAAATCAATGCAATTAACTAAAATTATAGCAGCAGCAATAGAACGTGGGCTACCCGTAATTGCATGGCGGAAAAGATTAGCAAAGAAAGCAATATTAACATTAAAAAAAGATAACTCATTAGATGCATTATATCGAAGTAATATTAGTGACTTATATCAATTTTTTTTAGATGGTACCAAATCAACATGTTTTATAACAGATAATATTAGTGCAGAAAATGGTGTAAGCAATGGAATGCAATGTAAATTATATGGGTTACAATTTGAAAATGAAAATGATGATGAAAAAGTAAAAACATTAATGAAAAATTCAAAACCAGGAGAGATAATATTTTTACAAGACATACGTCCAAAATATGTACTCATAGAAATTGATAGAGAGAAAATAGTATCTAATATTCAAGATACTGATGTCATTGTTGAATTAGACGAGGATACACCAACTAATAGTCAAAATGAAGAAGATGATGATGTTGCCAGTATTGATGCAATAGACAACGTTACATTGACTACAAGTCAAAAAAAGGAAAAGAAAAAGAAAAAGTTTATATTTCCTATACCAGAAAGTACATATCCAGAAAATGTTACTATTGGTAAATGTACAATAAAAGTATATGGTTTTCCATTTTCTACTGAATTTTTAAGAACATTAAATAAATTACAAGGTGCTACAAAAGAAACAATATTATTAAATTTAAATCAAAGACCAGCAGGTTTAGGAAATTTACCTTTAACAGCATTGACAGTAGCATTAAGTCGTGTAAAAAAAGGTGATGATTTTGCAATATTACCATTAGATGATGACAGTTCATTAGATTATTTATTAAAATTAAAAATGTCTGACAATGTTAAAAAATTAATACATTCTATTGATGAAGATACAGGTTTTATTAATGTGAATAAATTAGTTGAAACATCATCAGATATAAATTTTGATGGAAGTTTAAAAATTAAAAAAAGTGTTACGAATAAAAAAAAAATACAACAACACAATTCAATATTTTAAAAAAAATTAATAATTTCAAATTTGGTACATCTGTTAATATACAACCTTCAAAACAGAAAACAATGTCATTATCGTTATCACATTTACAAAATAAAAGTACAGAAGAACAAATACAGTCTTTATTAGAAATGGAATATTATCCTGAAACACTGTTACAATCATTATTTAAACAATTAGATACAAAAAATAATTTAAAATATCAAATTGAATTAAAATCAAAAAAACAACAAATACATCCATTCAGTTTTTATGACTTAAGTAAACAACAATTAAAAGATTATTATTTAATACCAAATAATAAATTAGAAATTGATGCAACATTACAAATTTTTAATGCACAAAGAAAGAATACTAAAAATAATAATCTTGATAATTTAACATTTGCACAATTAAGGATCCAAACTACTCTTATAGATATTTTGTCAAGGTATGTAAATACTAGTTCAAATTGTCATTATGAAATGAAACTGTGTTTATATTAATTAATTATATTGTTTTAAATTTTAACTAATACTGTATTGTTTATATTTGTCGTTGATGTATGTCATTTTGTGTTTTGTCTGTTTTTGTCGTTATGTGTTTGCATTTAATATATGTATACATTATGTGGTATGTTATGCAATACAGATTGCATTTTGTATTTAGAAACACAACAGAATATACCAATGTTAAACAAACATCACCGTTACCATTAGTTTTAAAACAACATCGACTGGAAAAACAAAATCGAGCTGGTTGTTGGATGCATGCAGTTAATTCTATGTTCGGTATACCCATTTTAAAAATTGGATCAATATATACAAATATATTATTTGTAGGTGTTGGTACACGCTTAAGTGAAAACAATACAGACTTATTTTCGGATATAGTAACAGTGGATTTTGAAAATGAACCATTAAAAGTAAAATATATATGCCCTTGCATGTACCATCATACACAAATTACATCGATTTTTGTATATATTAATGACTGTAAAAATTTATTAAATACTGGCTGTCCACCAGAATATATGAGTAAAATTTTTACATCAATGAATAGTTGTGAAAATGAACAAAATAAAAATATTGGAGTGTATATTGGTTTATATGAAATTCCATCATCAAAAATTTTTCTAAATTTTCAAAATTTTATTAAATATATTGATGATTCTACTCAACAAGAATGGAATGGTGTTTTTATTTATCTTGCTGACACAGATACAGCCATGGGACATTTTATTTCAATTAATAAAATACAAATATCAGATGACTATTATAATTCATTAACCGCAGAAGAAAGATTACAACATAATTACTTTCGTAATCAAGAGGAGAGTATATTCATGGTCAATGAATCTTTTCATAATGATGTTATGATGGGAACTGCTGATATTATAGATAACCTTATGAAACAGTGGAATTATAAAGATTTATATCATAAATCTTTAAGAAGTTTGTATTGTTTTAAATTTCCATTTTTTGGACCTGAACGTGCGTTAGCAATCCAAATAGCAGAAAAAAATATGATGTCAACAATGTTTGATGTTTTAGAATGTCATGGTTTATTAACCATACTACCAACAAATGATAACAAAATTAACGAAATAATGGAATACCGGAATATATATCGTCCACTCATGAAACAAAAAATTTTAGATCAATGTCCACTGAAACCAGTTTTAGATGATAACAGTATACTACAACAACCAGAACATGAAGCCATACAACAACGACATCACGCACAAGAACAACAACAACAACAACTACGAACACAACAACGACAAAAAAAACGACAACAACGAGTACAACAACAACAACAACAACAACAACAACAACCACAACAACAACAACAACAACAACAACAACAACAACAA
>Ga0114966_10004987_pt1 | contig 11300 bp, 7 predicted proteins | sample M_130207_XF_Meta_FD_87029 | JGI IMG/M metagenome (GOLD analysis project Ga0114966, IMG submission 87029) | Freshwater microbial communities from Lake Montjoie, Canada to study carbon cycling - M_130207_XF_MetaG | ecosystem: Environmental > Aquatic > Freshwater > Lake | place: Lake Montjoie...
GCTGATGCGGGCAATGTGGTTCGACTCATACAATTTCTCTTTCAGTTCAATTTTAATTCCAACGCCTTGATTTCTTCCAATTGTTCATCCGTGGGCTTCTGTTTTTTTGCTTTTTCCAAAAATTCCTTGGCATCAAGTGGTCGCTTCAGTTCAATAAAAACTTCGGCCAAATGAATCATTGAAGCAGGCTTTTGCCCTATGACAATAGCTTTTTGCAAAGGCTCAATTGCCTCGGATGCTTTGCCCGCGCGTAAAAGGGCGAATCCCAACGTATCCAGAAAATCATCAACTCCGGCAGTGTTTAGTTCAACACTCTTGCGCGCCAACTCAACCGCGCGCGCGGGATTCGTTCCAGATTTAGCAATCAGGTATGCGGCATTGTTCAGAGCGCCTGCATTGTCTGGAATAAGTTGAATGGCTTGTTCAAATAACTCCATTGATTTAGAAAAGTTCTTGCTTGCATAAAGTAAATTTCCCGCCTGAAGAAGCGCCGCCGCCTGTTGTTGATTTGCGTCCTTGGCTCCAGAAGCCTTGGCTACTTCCGCTGATTTTTCCAACATCTTCACCGCTTCGGGCGTGCCCGACTCCCCCTGCACCATATATAAAGTTGCTATTCCAATATAATTCCAGTATTCCATCGGTTTTTCTCCAACAACCGTGGCGACAAACGCCTCAGCTTCTTTGGGATTTTTATCAAAGCAACTCGCCAGGCCTGTGTACCACGTGTTCCATTCATCTGGAGAAATTGAACCCGCGGCGACTCCATCCTGAATAATCTTGTAATTGTTTTTCATGGCGACAAGACCGGGCTCACGCTGACCGCTATTCACCAAGGCAACGGCCAGTAAAATTTGCAACCTGATCGAAGTGGCGACAACTTTGGAATTAGCGCGCAAAATTTGCAGAACGGAATTCCAATCTTTTTTCTCCAGTCGAACCCGCTGTGTGACAGATGCAAGCAACTGGGTCGCATCGGGCTGGATAATGAATGCCGCATCAAATGCCGCCGTGGCGCCGGGGATATCGTTTCTACGCAGATTTAAATTTCCGATCATGTTCTGCCACTCCGCATCGCGTGGATTCAGACGCGAGCCCTCTTGCGCCAGATCGATCGCCCTAGAAAAATTATTCGCGCGTATAAGCAATTCAATTAATTCCTTACGGGCGTCAATATTCTTTGGAGCGGCCGACAAATACCGATCCACCACGGCGATAGCGTCGTCAATTTTTTCTTTTTCTAAATAGACCAACTCCTTGTTTCTAATTCCGGGCCAATATCCCACTGAAATATCAAGCACTCGATCCGCGGCCTGTTCCGAGGCCAGGAGGTACTTGGAATCATGGGTGCGCTGATACATTCGTCTTTCAAAATCAGAAAGCGATACCCAAGCCAATGGTGAGGCTGGAAGGATTTCAGTGGCGCGACGAAGCGCCGCCCTGGATGCATTAAAATCTTTTTCGCTTTGTGATGTATCTCCCTTCACGATCGCCAGTTCTCCCCGTCCTTGTAGGTTCATGGCTCGCAACATTTCAATTGTGGCCAGAGTTTCCGGAGTTCCACCCGCGGCTACGGCTTTGGCGAGACAATTTTCAGCGGCGTCATAATCACGCAAACGGTTGCAGATTTCTGAAAGTCTCATCCACCCAGAGGAATCAAACACCAATCCCGCCTTGTTCGCACCCTCAAGGGCTTCGCGCGCATTAGCCCACTGCGATCGCGTAAACCAATAATCCGCAATCTGTATATTGGCGAACATGGTCTTCGGATCTTGATTTTTCTTGGCCTCCTCAAAAGCAATTCGCGCGCCTTCGGGGTTGCCCGATTCATCGAGATAGGCGCCCAAAGAAATCCAGAGCCCAATGCATCTTTCCGGCGGAATCTTTGCAATATCACTGCGAAGCGCGGCCTCTCCCTCTTTCACGGATTTATATTTTTTTATGGCTCTGGCATTCATCAAAGAAAGAACAGCGTCATTCGGCGCGGTTTCTTGCAAAAATTTTAGAATTTCCAATCCTTCTGCCACGTTGGCGCTTGTGGCCAACCGAAGGGCTTGTTGCACCTTTGTGGTATTCGCGTCGTCCAGTTCTTGATCCGTAAATTTTCTCTTACCAGCGCTGTCCACCATCATATTCGGATCGCCCGGCGTATCCAAAAGCATTTGCGCCAAGGCCAACGAATTTTTACTCATCGCTGGATTTTGCTTATAAAGTTGTTTGCGCATTGCAAACGCTTTGGTTCGATCACCCACGTCGCTTTCCAAGTCGATCACGGATAATAAAAGATCCCGATCTTCCGGATTCATGACGGCCACTTGCTGAAGAATCTGCAGGGCCTTCTTGCGATCTCCAGTTTGCTCTAGAAACTGTGCGTATATCCGCGCCGTGATCACGTCAGTGGGACGACGGTCATAACTTTCGCGAATCAACTCCAAGGCCGCTTCCATATCCCCCTCTTTTTGCATCAACATTCCGAGTTGTCGAAGCATGATTGGACTTTGTTCCCCATTTTGGCGGGCAGTTTGCAAAAGGGCGATGGCCTCCTTAAAATTTTTCTGCTCAACCAAAATTCGAGATTGAATAGTGAGTCCCAAGCCCATTTCACCGGAGGATTGAATGATCTGCGCATACTTTTGCGCGGTCGCGTAATCCTTGATCATGGTGGCGTTTGCCGCAGCCATTTCCAACACTTTCACATTGTTGGGACTGGCCTGCATCGCCGCGTCAAACGCGGGACCGATTAATTTTTCACAACGCTCACGCTGAGCTAGTGCTTCGGGTTGAATTTGATCCGCAGGCATCTGGGCGGTATTTTTGCGAAGTTGGTCTAGAGTGCTTGCAAGTGCAAGATACGTTTCAACCGCCTGATCTTTAGGATCCGAATACATGGAACGAACCGCCGCCAACACACGATCAATCGGATCGTTGGTGCTCATCATAAGTTGAAGCCGCAAACATTCCTTGCTGTTTGGCTCCAACGCCAACGCCTTGTTTAAAAATACTTGCGCTGTTGGAATATCATTTTTAATGTAATACACTTGGGCAAGGGCTTGAATCACCAGCACCGAATTTGGGTTTGCCGCCAATTCTTTGGCAAGCACCGCGACAGCGCCGTCGTAATCCTTCTTCATCATTGATCGCTCTGCGATGCCGACCACGCTTGCCAACCGTCTAAATTCTTTTTCATCTGGATCGCCGGCTTGGGAATCCAATCCCTTGCTTAGGCGCGCAAGTGATTCTTGCGCGGATTTATCATCTGGATTTAATTCCACCAACTTCGCTAAGGCCCGCCGCGCGTCGTCCAGTTTTCCAACGCCCTCGCTCAATCGCGCGCTGAGATTGATCAGCGGCGGATAATTAGGAAATTTCTCTAGCCCTCGATTCACAAGCGACAAGGCTGTTCCCGGCTGATTACGAAGAATGTTGGCAAAGGCCGCGTAAAAGTACAACTCTTGATTTGGATCTGGATTCTTTTTTAACAGCGCCTCAAATCTAACCGCGGCGTCATTGGCGTTTCCTTGCGCAAGCGAGGTACGGGCTTCAATATCCTCCACCATCAGCGGAAGTGATTGAGTGTTGAAAAACTTCACAACCTTGTCACGAGACTGAAGAACAAGCGCCAGCTTTTCTTTTTTTTCCGACTCGTCCACCGCTTTGCGCCACTCTTCAAATGTCAGCGTATAAAGCAAATCCGCGGCGGCCTCGCGTGCGCCCTGCTGTGACAATGATTCGATGGATGTTGGCAGATTGGATTGCGTGAACACAGTCTCGGCTAATTCCTTTCCAATTCCAGTTGACATGCCTCTTGCAAAATTTAAATAAATTTGTTGGGTGACGGCGTCGCCGGGAAATTGCTTGAGGTGATCCTCGATCAATTTCATGGCTTGCATATTTGATTCAAAGGATGCTCCGCTAAACATCGCCACGGCGGCGGCCAGGGTTAATTTGCGATCGCCAATGATCCGAGGCGCCGCGTCAAGAATGGACTTGTATGCGGCCGCCAAATCCGCTTTATTCAATTTGCTGTCGCCGCGCAACTGCATATCTCTGAGCCGTTTCACCAACGCAATAGATGCCGCAATTCCCTGGGGATTCTTCTTTTTACACTCCACCAAGGCGGTGTCAAATTGGCGCAATGTTTCCACAGCCAAAGCTTGTTGGTTGCCGCGTTCTTGCGTTTGGGCCTTGCCCAATAGATAGTCAAAGTACGCCAACCACATGCGATCATCCGTCGGCAATAATTGCACAACCTCCAAAACTTCCTTGTCCAGTCCCTGCCTCTCCTCTGCCGTTAGCGTGCTATACCGTTCCGATTGCCCAAGCACCTTCCAAAATTTCGCAAGCGCGCGCATTGGTTCCTCCGGCAATAGCGCGCCATCCATCTGCTCGGCGGTGGCGGTAAATTCACGCCACAACACTTCCGAGCGGTACAGTTCGCATCGATCCCGAAGCGATTCCATGGCGGCAATCCAAACCTTGGGATCCGTTTTTGTGGCGCGCGTCCTGGCAATCTGAATGGAGAGCAGTTTGTTGTAATTTTCGTTGGCTTCGCTTTCGGATTTTGGAATAAGTTTCAACAACGCCTGCTCCATGGCGTTGAGATACACGATGTTGTTTGGCTTTTTAGAAACAGCGCGTCCGTAGTAACCGACCGCCTTTTCGTAATTCCCCGCCTCCATAAATTGATTTGCGGTTTTAAAGTTGCGCTCTGGCGCAAGAATGATTTGGTAGTAGTAGATACCCACGATGCCCAGCGCGCCAATCACAAGGACGCTGACAAAAAGAAGGAGGAATTTAATATTTACTTTGCGCTTTGCCATGATTATGAATTATTTCCAAGTGCGGTTGAGGATTTGCTTTCAAGCGAAGGCCAATCTGGAAGGCTTCGCATAAGTTGAGGAAGTAGCGACTGAAGAAGATCCGAGGACAACTGATCGAACATCGTAATCGCTTTTTCGGGCGGCTCATTGACCCGATATGAAAACTGCACCTTGCAATAATACGCGTAGCGATCGGTCAATCTGAAAGAAAGGTTTCGCACCGCCAAGGCGGATGGGGTGAGTGATCCATTCGCGATGAAAAAATATCCGCCAATAAATGTCATGTTTGGTTTCTTTGGATCCTGAAAGCAGGTCGCAGTCATGGTGATATCTCCAAGTGGAAGATTCACCAAAATGTCATTGCGCGTCACTGGTTCCTTCACCATGGTTTGCGGATAACGCATGCCGCTAGAAATTTGAACTGGACCACTCTTGAAATCCCATTTGGAGGTGTTCAATTTCTGCTGGCGTATTTGGGACTCCCCCCACATGACCAATCCCGAAGCGCCCCAACATCGCTCAGGCACGTGGGGAACCGTGTCAATCATGCCCGTGTAGTACGCGACATGCACTTGCATAACCCCGTTGGTGTTGTCGCCAAGCGATACATATGAGCGATCAAGAAATTGAGTTGTGCCAAGCTCCTCAATCATTGCGTCAGAAAATTGCTGGTCTTTTCCAACCTGTTTCCAATTTCCAAGCGTTCTTGGCAATTCATCAATCGGAGCGCGCAGGGGGACTGATTCCTTTTGTAAGTACACCTTCAGTTCGGCCATGGCAACTCGAAAGCCCACGCCTCCGATGACCAGGCACAAACATGCCGCAATGAATGCCTTTTTCTCGGTGGTTTCTACTCTCATGCTATTTTTCCCTTCATTGGATCCTCTTCCACAAGAAACATGGAAAGAATCCACAGCACGGCAAGATATGAGAAAAATGCGGGCAGAAGCCAGACCAACCCAATCATGTGGTGAAATTCACCAGACATGAAATTTTGATCGAACATTCCCAAAATGCCAAGGGAGGCCACGCGCAACACGTTCACGAATATGGAAATGGGAATTCCAAGCGCAACCAACATGATTTGTTGCCACAGTTTGGGCAATGACAAATAAGCCATTGCGACGCCAAGCGCCAAAAATGCCACCAGCATGCGCATGCCACTGCACGCCTCGGCCACGTTCAGTTGCATGGGATTTCCATCTTTGAATATGGTCAACACATTGCCGGAAAGATCAGTTTCAATGCCGATCAGATTGAGAAAGACATACGCGCCCTTGGCGGAAATATCCTGCATGCGGTATGTCACAATATGCATGAGCCGCTCGCTCACGGTTTGGAAAAATGCCAACATGTAAAAAAGTGGGAACCATACATATTTCATAGCGGCCCACCCCAAAAGTAGTAAGCCCATTCCAATCAGAGTGATCCCAAATCCAGATGCGCGAATATTGTGGTGCGCCAGGGCGGCGGGGCCTAAATTACAAATCATGTACCAGGCGATTCCCAAAATCATGATGGCCAATCCCCACCACGATGGGTGTAGTGGCTTGGCCAAAATCAATTCTCTCTTTGTCCATACAAAATAGCCGCTAACCAGCGGAATAATGAAAGTATGACCCCAGTCGGATGGTTCTCGTATTGCCCACTCCACTTGATGGAGAATCCACTCCCAAAAAACCCCAATGAGAAGCACCACTAAAACGCCGGCGGTTATGGACGTTGTCTGAATCGATACCTCAACCACATTTTGTGGGCGCTCAAACATTTTTGTGTTTGGTGTCGAGGTCATTGTTTTCTTCACGCCATTTCCAAGCCCGCCACATCATCAAGATAATTAATTGATATTGACGCCAGTCGGCGGTGCTCCAAAGACATCGTTTCCAAAGTTTCGATCAAGTTGAAACCCTACAGAATTTGGGAAGGACAAATCGCGACGAAAACGCGACAGAGGCAACGCCCAGAAATTGGTTCCGACAATCACGTGATCGTCGGGCTTTAGAAAAATATCAGGCTCGGCGCGATTTCGAATGGCGGCCAAACTCACACGAACGCAAGCCTCTTTGTCGCTACCAAGACGTCGAACTAAATCGCACCGCTCAGGAATGGCAAGTTCACTCACGCCGCCAGCCGCCGCAACCAATCGACTGAGCGTCAGTCTTCCAGAAGTGGGCAAATTATAAACACCAGGACGACTAATTTCACCGTCAATATAGACCACTCCAACTTGGCCTGAATCACAATAAATTAAATCACCTGGCCGAATCACAATGTTGAGATTGGGTTGGCCACGAACTAAATCGTTGTAATTGATATCAATAACTTCATATTTTTCTTTCTTGGCGGATTCGCGCTTTTTACTTAAAACCTCGGCGGCCTCGTTGGATTTTAATTTTGCGCCCGCGGGATCGCTTGTTGTGGTTTCACCTGAACCCACAGAACCAACGGCCGCTGAATCATTTGCTTTTGTTGAGGTGGTGGACGATGTACGCACCCACGATTGAGATGCGTTATCAAAAACATACTTTTCGCCCGTGTTGGCGTCCGAGGAATTCACAACCGGGGCCGCATCCGAATTTTTCCCAGCACGATCATCTAATGTGGCGGGCGCAAGTTGATCAATATCCACAGGAGGGTCTGGACGGGTTTCTGTTTGAAGCAATCCCAATTGCGTACGGCTTTTTGAAGGCTCGGTAGTTGGTGCCGCAGTGGGCTCGGGTGTTGGTGCCGCGGTGGGCTCGGTTGTCGGTGCCGCGGCGGGCTCGGTTTTTGGTTCCGCGGAGGGCTCGGTAGTTGGTGCCGCAGTGGGCTCGGTAGTTGGTGCCGCAGTGGGCTCGGTTGTTGGTGCCGCGGTGGGCTCGGTTGTTGGTGCCGCGGTGGGCTCGGTTGTTGGTGCCGAGCTGGGCGCTGGTGTTGCGGGCGTAGCAGTGCTATTTGGTAATTCATTGATTAACTGATCAATGTCGATTGTTGATGGAATTGCCTGAGTTGGAGTTGCTGGAGTGGTTGTTGGCTGAACTGTCTGTGGTGAAGTTGTGGACGTTGTGGTCTGAGCTTCGGGGGTCGCGGCTTTTTTGCCGTAGGTCACTTTATTTTCTTCGGCAATTTTTTCTCGAGTTATAAAAACTCTGGTGGTGCTTGCGCTTGCTCCACGGGCGGTTGCCAATGCATCGAGCAATCGAAGATCGGGCTTGTTCAGTGCGTATAGCCCAGGTTGATCCACAGATCCAAGGATGCGAAACTGAAATGCCCGACCTTCTTGCAACGAAACGAAAGCTTTTGGGTTTTTAATAATTCCCTCCAGCTTTTTTTCAATACTTGCCTGCAATTCTTCTGTGGTAAGACCCGCGGCCTGCACCTTGTTGATCACAGGAAGTTGAATATCTCCAGTTTGATCCACCACTCTTTCGGCAATTTCTGTTTGCCCAGTTTGCATCAAACTTGGAATTTGAATTTTGAGCACGTCGCCTGGCGAGAATTTGTAGGACAAATCTCCAGGTTTCAAATCCTCAGGTGTTGGATTGACAAATTCAGGACCATCAACCGCCTGTTCTATAACATCGAGGCGGGTTAAAATTGGAATGGCTGATGGGGTTGTTTCAAAATAACCTGTTCGGCTTGGATCGAAAAAACCATCCGTTTCGCATCCGTTAAGAGCGGTGAACGCTAGTAGCGCCAACATAAAAATACAGGTGATAGATTTAGGCAAATTTGAACCGGTATGTGTCTTCGAAAGTTGTTGTGGCAGTTGACTAGTATCGGTGATATAGAGGGGTCGAATTTACTCGAAGCCTAAAAATTTGTTTGAGATGAGTGCCTCTTGTAGCGCATTTTTTAATTACATTTCAATACATTACATTGCGGGCGGCAGAAAAATATCAGCCGCTAATGTCTAATAACTTGCTCCAAGACGGCCATTCTTGCGGCAACTCCGTGAGTAACTTGGCGCAAAATCCGGGTTCCACCAAATTCATCTGCAACCGCATCATCGATTTCCACGCCACGATTGACTGGTCCAGGATGCAGAACAACTGCCCCGTTTTTTAATTTAAGCGCGCGCTCGGTTGTAAGCCCGTACAATGTCCTGTAATCAGATGATACCCCGTAAGATGCCGCTCTTTCGGTCTGAAGTCTAAGCATCATTATAGCATCAATATCGCGTAAATTAGAATCTAAATCGTGTGAAATAGTTACAAGTTGATCAAATTTAGTCATTTCTTGGTGTGACTTGTTAACTAGGGTTGGAGGCCCAATTAGAACAACATTGCAACCAAGAATTGCAAGACCATGAGTTGCCGAGCGTGCGACTCGGCTGTTGGCAATATCTCCAACAATGGCGACTCGTTTCCCCTGAAGGGACCCCAAAGACTCCTGAAGAGTTAATAGATCAAGTAGGCCCTGAGTTGGATGCTCGTGGCGGCCGTCACCCGCATTAATAACTGGAATAGAAACCCGCTTGGCCACCATGGCTGGACCGCCTGCAATTGTGGAGCGAATGACAAGGCCGCTTACGCCCATGGCTTCTATGTTCAGGGCGGTGTCCACCAAGCTTTCGCCCTTACTCGCGCTAGAACCACTTGCGGCAAGGGTAAATACTTCACCGCCAAGTCGATGCACGGCTGTTTCAAAGCTACAACGAGTACGGGTGGAATCCTCAAAAAATAAATTGGCAATCACGCGGCCGGCCAATGCGTCCTTGCGGGCCACTCGTTGATCTGCCACCGCCAAATTGTTTTTGGCGGCCGCGAGCAAACCCTGAAGCTGTTCACGGGACAAGCCTTCGATTTGTAAAAAGTGCTTGGTGTTGGACAAGCCTTTGAGCATGGGGATAGTTATAGCGAATTCATGGGAACAAGTTTGAAACCAACCAACGCAGAGACCGAGATCGATTGCGGCGGCCTTTGGTTAGCCTATGAACATGGCGAAGACGATCTGGATTTCGGGCGACACCCATTTTGGCGATGCTCACGCACTTTCGCTGTTTCAAAGACCCTTCGCGGATGTGGAAAGCATGGACGCCCATTTTTTAGAAACGCTTAATCGCCGTGTTGAAAAACGCGACGTGTTGATTCACATCGGAGATTTTTGCGGGCCCCATCCTGCGGGCCAAGACGCGCAGGTTGAACACGCGCGCACAATGCGCCGACAAATTCGCTGTAAAGAAATTCGTTTGATTCGTGGAAACCATGATCCCAAATCGGAGCGATTTCACTCGCTCTTTGAATTGGTGAAAGATCAAATGAGCTTTCGTCGCGAGATTGGAAATGAACGGGTGATTGTCTGCCACTATCCGCTTCGAGCTTGGCGCGGGCAACTCAGTGGCGCTCTGCACATGTATGGCCACACGCACGGAGCGCTACAGGAGGTTGGTCGCAGTATGGATGTGGGGGTTGATTGTTGGAACTATGCGCCGCTTCGACTTGATCATGCGATGAACCTTCTGATCGCGCGTGCGGTGACTGCGCCAAGTGGTTGGGTTCGTCAACAAGAAGTTCGAGAAGACGCGGGAGATGGCGCAACAACGTGACGCACATGAATGCTGGCTAGAAACCAATACGTTGCGATGGATTGAGGGTTTTGTTGCCGCGGCGTGATCCAGGCACGCGAACCGTAGATACCATGGGCAATATGAAATGTATGAAAATATTTGCTCTTGCTTTTGTTGTTGCAGTGAGCGTGCTTGAATGCGCGTGCGTTTCTGGCGCGCCAAAAAGTGGATCCGTGAATACTGAAATCACGCGCGATGTCGCAGAGGGAACTTGGGCGCTGACCGACAGTGAAAATGCATTGTTTAATGTGAATCTGCTCAACGATGGCGTGGCCATAAGCAATTGGTGCAAAGGCCCCGACGGCGCCAAGGGTGAACACGGCACATGGAAGGTGGAAGAAGGCGTGTTGATCTTGAATTGGACAGATGGTTGGCTGGATGTGATCCAGTTGGGACACATTGGATTTGAGAAATATTCATATGCGCCGCGGACAAATCGGCAAGGTCCGCCAACTTCATTTGGGCAGGCGGTGAAAGTTCTTAACTACTCAACGCAATGGGCGGGCGTGTGGAAGACGCGTAGCGCCGATGCGAAATGGAAAGATCAAGAATTTTATATCGCCCTGCAAAGCAACGGCATCGCTATGAAAAGCATTGACGCAATCAACACCGGATTTTGGCAGAAGCAACAAGGCGGGATCGCGATTTATTTCAGCGATGGTTGGTTCATGTTGATCGCGCGAGAGGGCGATTCCGTTGAGGCGCGCAGTTGGGCGCCCGGTGCGGACAGAGCCGGCGTTCCCACGGGAATAACACCCATGGCGCAGGTGCTAGAGTGACACACATGGTTCAGGTTCAATCGCATGCTTTGAAAGCGCTTCTGTTGGGTGTGTTTATGCTTTGTGGATGTCAAAGCCAGCCATCGCTTTGGCAAGGCGACAAGTCACCAACGCAATATCAAACACAACAAATGAACAAGGGCGGACAACCCGTGA
>Ga0114966_10004988_pt1 | contig 11299 bp, 11 predicted proteins | sample M_130207_XF_Meta_FD_87029 | JGI IMG/M metagenome (GOLD analysis project Ga0114966, IMG submission 87029) | Freshwater microbial communities from Lake Montjoie, Canada to study carbon cycling - M_130207_XF_MetaG | ecosystem: Environmental > Aquatic > Freshwater > Lake | place: Lake Montjoie...
AGCACGTATTTAAAACAATGCAATGATTCATACATGGTTCTTGTTCACCATAATTCATAAATGTTGAGCCAATAAATGTGCACTTATCACCTTCTAGTTTAGGAAAATTAGCATTTAATGAAATATTTAATTCGCTTAATTTACCATCTCGTTCAAATTTTTTATCGCATAAAATATCAACTATTGTTGCCTTTTTATCTGTATATACCTTAACAAATTTACCGTGTTCAAATTCATCTTCATCATCGCCGCCTGCAGCCATTTTTTCAAATAAACTTTCTAATGTATTTGCTTGTGTGTATTCATTAGATTTAGATAAATTTCTAACTTGTGATGTTAACCATTTTTCGCACATTTGTTCTAACTTTTCTTTTGTCTCTGGAGCTTTTTTTGGATAAACTAAATCAATTTGGTCCATTTTTTCATAACCAAATGCAGATAATATAATTTTGGTTAAGATAGTTTTACATAACTCTTTTGTCATATCCATTTTTAAATTTTCAAAATATTCTACGATATTTGTTGCTAGTTTTTTGTATGTCTTAACTGGAACCGGAAAATCGCCGTGACTACTACTAGCTTCAATATCAAAACTCATTATTTTATAAGGAACACGAGTTTCCATATCATTTAAAGGTACAATATTTTTATAATTTATTGTATATTCATAACTACAATTTGTTTTCTTTGTCTCTCCTGTAAGTTCTATGGTTTTCTTTTTTGGCAAAGCAACCCAACCAGAAGGACTTATATCTCTAATATGAAAGAAACGCAATAATGGTGGAATATTTGCTTCATATAATCGAATATTTGTATTATTAAATTTATAACCATCGTTTAATAGAGTATGACCTGTTTGATAATCAGTATACCATAAATTTTTTACCTTGTTAAAAGCACTCATACTTGCAAATTCAAATTTTATAAATTTGTGTTCTTTACCTCCATCAAACCCGTATAATTTCTTCCGTTTAATTATAATGCACTCGGTAATAGAATTTTCATAATACTTACCAATTTTATTTTTAATATGTGTTAAGAAATCATCTTTAATTTTAATTGTCCAACTATCATTTACCAAAACATAAAAGAATGGACGATAATCCTCTGCAATCATAGAACATGTTTCTCCTTTTTAATTTACTCCAAACATTTGAATTACAAAAGTAGTTGAGTCTTTGTATTTATTAGTTTCATCATCACTACTACCAGAATCATCACTTGATGAAACCTTTTCATTGTATACATTAAAATCGAAAATTCTAAAAATGTGTTCCATTGTTTAATAAATATATTAATTTATATTTATCTTGTTTATTTTTATTCAATTTTATATTAAATAAAAATATATATTATGAAAACACACAAAAAACGTAGTTTTAAAAATAAAACAAGAAAATTTTTGTATAATCCAAATAACCCTGATAAATCATTCGATGTTTATATTGATAAAAATCCAAATGACACAATTTCAATAAAATATAAAACATTGGATGATGTTAAAAATACTATAAGGAAATTAGAGAGACTTTATAAAAATAAAAAATACACACATAAACGTATATGGCAAGTTGGTATGATTATGAAAGTTAGATTAGAAGTTCTAAAGGATAAAAAACCACAAGAATACAAATTATCTGAAAAATATTTTAATTTTTTAGGTGAGAGAACTAAATTAAAAAATGCAGAAAGATATAAATTTAATTTTAAATTTTAAAATATATAATATAATATGAAATCAATATTGTATTTTTATTTATTTATAGCGTCAATATTAAGTTTTTTATTTGTGTATTATTATTATAATATAATGTCTAATAAACCAGTTTATGCTATTGCTGTATTTAATGATACTATTAAAGGAACTGTTAAATTTAAAGAAGATTTAGTTAATAATCAAATCAAGATTGAATTAAATATTACAGGTTTAAACCCTAATAGTTTACATGGTTTTCATGTTCATGAGGCTGGCGATTTAACTGATAAATGTACAAGTATGTGTGCTCATTTTAATCCTTATGGAAAAACACATGGATGTCCAGGTATGAAAGAAAGACATGTTGGAGATTTGGGTAATATAAAGACTAATAATAAGGGAGAAGCCAAATATACTTTTTATGATAATGTTATTAAACTTAGAGGTACTAAGTGTAATATTATTGGTAGAGGATTAATTATTCATGAAGATGAAGATGATTGTGGACAAGGTGGGAATTCTGAAAGTTTAAAAACCGGAAATGCCGGTAAAAGAATTGCTTGTGCTGTAATTGGTTATTCAAAAGATAATTTTTAAAATATTATTTTGTTTCATAGTATGCAGAATTTAAAAATAAAATAAATATTAAAAACCCTAGACATGATGTAATATATTTTATTTGTTTTATACTTAGTTTAAAACCACTACCTACGACAATTTTTGAACCAAAATAACTACCGATTATAACTGAAATTAATAAAATAATTCCTAACTCATAATTGATATTCTTTGATTCATAAAATTCATAAATAGAACCAATTGTTAAAGGAAATAAATTTATTAATAAAATAGCACCTAAATTTGATTTATATTCACCAATTTTAAAATATTCTAATAATATCAAAACTAAACCAGTAGGAGCTATTCCCGTAATTCCTAAAAAAGCACCAGTTGTTAAACCTAAAATTAATTCTATAATATATTGATTCATAATTATTATATTGTTAGATTATAATGTTTTAAACATAAAAATAAAATAAAAATAGATTAACGTCTTTTACGAGTATATTTGCAATATTGTTTTTGAGAGAAGCCTTTGGGTCTTTTACAATTTATACTCCGTTTATATTTTAAACTCCATTTGCCTCCTTTTTGTTTTTTACTTTTTCTTTTTTTTCCTCCACCCATTAATTTTTTAGGGTTTTCATTTAATTTAAATTCAATCCATTTCACAAATGAATCTATAGTTCTTTTTTTATGTTCTTCACTTAGTTTACTGTCTTCAAAATCTTCACTTATTTTACCTTTATTTGAAATAAATCTGATTGTTGGAAATCCCTTTGGTTGTATCTTAATTTTTTTAACCTTATCTAGTAAATCTTTATCAATATCAACGACTATAATTTCATTACTGTTACTAATTTCTTTTTTTAGAGTATTTTCTATTTTTTTCCACTCAGGACGTGTAGCATTGCAAGGACCACAACCTTCCATATAAATTAACATAAATACATCTTTACCAGTTGTAATAAAATTATTTAATGTATTAATAGGCGTCTCTCCAGTTTCATCTTTTGTATCATAATTTTTAGTATCAATATGTAAAAATACCATTATATTAAATAAGCAGAAAATAAATAAATCTACTTTTAGAAAAATCTAGTTTTAGAAAATATACTTTTAGAAAAAGTACAGCAAAATATAAATCTACTTTTTATAATGAAATAAAGAAAAGTACAGCAAAATATAAATCTACTTTTTATAATGAAATAAAGAAAAGTACAACAAAATATAAATAAAGACAGGTAAATCAAATATAATTTACATTTTACAATTTTATCCTTATTAAATATATATGACATTACTAACTTTTTTATTCATATTAGTATTTTTAATTGGATTATATTTTTACGCAAAATGTAGCGACCCTAATTATGTAGAAGGTTTAACAAATAAAACGAATAGTGAGGTAAGATGTCCTAACCTGCTAATTCAAAAAGGTTCTAGATTTTATTTATATAATTCTAAAGTAGCAAAAGTACCTGGTGTAAATCCGGTTGAATTTGAAAATTTAGAAGATTATACTGAGTTTTTAGATTGGCAACGAAGTCAAAATATTAGATGCCCTGTATTATATTTACAAGAAACCTATGATGCACAAGGTAATCCTGTTTATAAAGTAAGACCTAGTGTTTCAGAACCACAAGCAGGATTACCACCTAGCATTGCTAGTTCAGTTGGAGATATTATTAATGAATCTTCTATGGGTGACCCAAATGCTTTAGCATATCCAAATCCTACGCTTTTAGTAGATGCTACTAGAAATGACCCACCATATAATAAAAATTCATATCCTGCTTATGATGAATCGTCATATTATGTTGGCACAACTACGCCATTAGATGTTATGGATATGCATCAAGAAAAATCTAATGTTAGTCCAAATCCAATGGATACAAATTGGGGTGGTTCTGAATATACTGAAAAATTAGTTGATAAAGGATACTATGCTGATAATGAAGTAAAAATGAGAGTATAAAAATTATATTTATTGAATAATGTATATTTAATTTATTGTTAGTTAAATATATATTTTATTTACTTGAATCTATGAATTTCATAATAGTATTCAATGCTGCCTTTGATAGTTGTAGTTGAGATAATTGTGCTAATGAATTTTGTGGTTTAGTTTGGTCTATAGTTAAAGCGGTTTTTAACATTAAATTATTTACTAAATCGTCTAAATTTAATATGGCAGTTTCATAATCAGTACGATATTTACTAATTAACATTGTGTCTTGTAATTTAATAACTTGTGTTTTTATATTGGCACCATAAGTAGTCGCATTACCAGCTATTCCATTTTCTGTTGAACTACTCGTTTGATTGTCAGAATCATCAGTCATACCTTCTCTAAAATTTAAGTTTTCAAAATTTAAATTTCTAAATATTAAATATGCTATAAAAGTAATTCCAGCAAATATACATAAATTCATCATTTCTTTTTTCATTTATATACTATATCATTATTTTTTCAATAAATATTTTACTATATTTACAATAGACGTTTTATTAATTTTTCTAGTTTGTCCTTTTGTATTTACATAACTGATGTCTTTTAAACATTCGTCATTTTGTTCTACTTCTTGAATTAGATTTGGTATTGTTTTAAATTTATTCATTATTGCCAAGGCAGTTACTGAGCTAATACCAGGTATTTGGCAAAGCATTATCTCGCCAATATTATCAGGAGTAATATTTTCCTTTTTAACTTTTTTAACAACATTTACATAATCCTTTTCAGATTGTTCTTCTTTTTCTACATTCTCATTATTATCTTTTTCGTTTTGTACTTCTAATGATATATCAGTTGTAATCTTTGAAACATTTTTATTATTATCATAATATGGTTTTTTTCCAGATGTTTCTGACTTACTTAATTTATTTGCAGTGTTACAAATAAAAGTAGCTGTTTCTTCAAGCGAAAATGTTCTCATAACAGAGAAACCCTTAAAATAGTTTAGAGAGAACATTGCAGAATATAAAGTCATTTTTTCCATTTTAGTATCCTTAAATCGGTTCATTCTATTTACATCACCTTCAATTAGATAATAAATATTATGATTAGGATGATTCAACCCATTTAGTCTATATGATTGCTCTTCATATCTACCATCTTTTATACTTGCTAATAAGTCGTTTAAACATTTTCTCTCAATAATTATTTTATCTTCGGTATCGTCTGAAATAATAATATCTCCTAATGGTAAATTTGCGGTCTCCACCTTTAATTGTTTAAAAGTAGGAATAAATAGTACCAATTGATTTATTTGCTTTAATAATTCTTGCTCACGATTATCTACTTTGATTAACATTGCTATTAACTAATTTAGTAATTTGTTATTAAATTATTTTTAAATATATATATATTTTTATAAAATACAATATATATATATATATGCTATCTAAATTAAAAAAATCAAAAAGAAAACTAATAATTGAAAGTTCTACTTCTAAGTCTAGTTCTAATACTAATTCTAAATCCAGTTCTAGGTCCAGCTCTAAATCCAGTTCTAAACCTAGTTCTAGGTCCAGCTCTAAATCCAGTTCTAAACCTAGTTCTAAATCTAGTTCTAAATTTAGTTCTAGTTCAAAAAAAATATCAATTCCTAGTTCTCCATTAATGTCATCAAAATCAGTAGAAATTAAATTAAAAAGTGAAAATGACTATACTTCTGATTCTGATATTGATATTGAGGACCCAGAATTATTAAAGAATAATTTTGAAAAAATTAAAGATTTATTAGAAACACGTATTGAAAATTCAAAACATTTAGAAAATATATTGCCATCTAATTATCTTCAATATGACCCAAGTTGTATCCGAAAATACAGTAATTTTTCTTTTCCAAAAGACTATAAATTTTTTTATGATTTTGTAGATTATTTTCCTTCTGAAAAAATACGCGAAGAAAATGGAATTGTAAATATTGGTGAACTTAAAGATTTTTTGAGCAGTCTTCATAATCAAAATATGTATGATGATTTTATTAATACATTAAAACTTGTCTCTCCAAAAACACTTACTTTAATAAATAAAATTAAAGAATTAGATGAAAAAGATATGGCACAATACGGAAAGAAATTCAAACATTTTATTTTTTCAGATTCAAAATCATCTATGGGTGGCGTTAAACTTCTTGCAAGTGCTTTAATTGCAACTGGAATGAAATTAGGATACAGTGCTGAGCCTAAATTTGGCAAGAAACCATGGACTAAAATGGAATTATTATCTAATGCGGAATTATCAGAAACAAAATTTAATAATTTCTATATGTTATGCTCTAAATCAGTCTATGATGAGCCAATTAGTGTGGCCACTAAAAAGTCAATTTTAGCACGATTTAATGAGAGACCAGATAATGTATATGGTGATAATATTCGTATTATATTGATGGACGGTGGATATAAAGAAGGTATTGATTTGTTTGATATTAAATATGTTCATATTTTTGAACCAACCTTAACACAAGCAGACCAGAAACAAGTAATTGGTCGTGGTACTCGTACTTGCGGTCAAAAAGGTCTTGATTTTCATCCACAAAAAGGATGGCCTCTTTATGTTTATGTTTATGACTTAAAAATGGAGGAACCATTTAATAAATCACTCGGAGCAACAAGTGGTATTGAAATGTATTTTAAAGCTAAAAATATGAATGTTAAATTATTGAATTTTACAAATGAATTAGAAACAGTATGTATTCAAAACGCAGTAGATTACGAATTAAATAAAAATATTCATTCATTTTCAATTTCATTTGACGAGAAAGGAGATTCATTACGAGGTGGAAAAGATTCTTCTTCTTCAGATTCTTTTTCATCTAGTTCTAAATCTAGTAGACCTTCATCTAGAAGTAGGTCTGCTTCTTCATCTAGGTCTAGGAGTAAATCTACTACATCTTCATCTAGGTCTTCAAAATCCAAAACTATTTCTCATTCTTTGCCATCAAGAGAAATTATGACTCCTAGTTCTAAGACTGCATCATTAAATGAAGAGTTCTTTAAAAAATCATCATCAAAAACAAATTCAGATGAATTAATTGTAGATTTTTCTGTAGATAAACAATTAAATGCATCTCAAATGCGACGCTATGTAAGAGATTATTTTTCTCAATATGCGTGGGACCCAGTTGTAATGGAAAATAATTGTGTTTCAAAAGGAGGTAAAAAACAATTAGGTGGTGCAACAATTATGAACTATACACCAACTCAAGCATTTGTTAGCAACTTTTTTACACCACAGAATCCTTTAAAAGGTATGTTACTTTGGCATAGTGTAGGCACTGGAAAAACTTGTACGGCAATTGCAACAGCAACTTCTTCATTTGAAAAGCAAGGTTATACTATTCTTTGGGTGACTAGAACTACACTTAAAAATGATATTTGGAAAAATATGTTTGACCAGGTATGCCATGAAATTATTAAACTTAAAATTGAAAATCAAGGTATTGTTATTCCTTCAAATAATACTGACCGAATGAAACTCCTTTCTAAATCATGGAGAGTTCGTCCGATGTCTTATAAGCAATTTAGTAATCTTGTCTCTAAGAAAAATCAAATTTATGAAACAATGGTTAAAATCAATGGGAAGGATGACCCATTACGTAAAACATTATTAATTATTGATGAAGCACATAAATTATATGGTGGCGGAGATTTATCTAGTATTGAAACACCTGATATGGTTGCACTTCATGCATCATTAATGAATTCTTATATTATGTCTGGTTCAGAATCAGTTAAATTATTATTAATGACTGCTACACCTATTCAAACAGACCCTATGGAATTAATAAAGTTAATAAATTTATTTAAGATGCCTAACCAACAAATGCCAGATAATTTTGATATATTTTCGGAAGAATATTTAAATGATAATGGGTTCTTTAAATCAGATAGATTACATAAATTTAGAAATGTAATTGCAGGTTATATTAGTTATTTAAATCGTGAAAAAGATGCTCGTCAATTCTCACAACCTGTTGTATCTATTATACAAACTAACGTGTATGATAAGGAAATATTAAATTATAATAAGAAACTTACACGTAAGTTATATTCAACTATAAGTAAAGATATTAATAAAAAATTAAAAACTCTTAAATCAAATCCTATTCTTAAAGCAAAGACACCAAATGGTTATAATACATTAAATAAAATTTGTGATAATTACGAATATCCTAAGGCAAAAAATGCGTGTAAAAAAATTATTTCTGCTTATAAAAAAACTAGTACAGAAAAATTAAAAGAAGAAAAAGCAGCACTAAAACAAGAGTTATCTGATTATAAACTATTTGAAAAAGACTTTAAAGAGTTAAAGAAATCTGATATAGATAATGCTACAGAAAATGAAGCAATATCACCATTGAAATTTCGTTCGGGACACAATAAAGTTTCAATGAGTAAGATTGAGTCTGTTTATGGTCGTTTAAGTAAATGTGGTAAAACTATAACGAATAAAACTAATTTAATAAATAGCGCGATTTCAAATAATCCTACCATATCTCAGCTTAAAAACAAAGTTGATATTTATAAACAACGCATCGAACAAAATTTACTTATTCTTAAAAAAGAAAAAAATCAAAAAACAAAGAAAATTTTAAAAAAACTAATTAAAAGTGATAAGGATAAATTATATGTTAGGGACAAAACATTAAAATTAAAAATAAAAGAATTTACTAAATTTGTAAAAAAAAATATTACAAAAACAAAAAAAAATATAAGAGCAAACCAAAGTAGTCAAAAGAAAATAATTAATAAATTAAAAAAATTAAAAATGTATGAACCGGAATTTGAAGATAAAGAGTTAGAGCAAAAGATAAAGCATGATATTCTAGGTGCTGTTGAAGGAATTGAATTGAAACTAAAAGAAAAAGAAGATAAAAAACAAGGACGAACCATGAAAAAAATGGAAAAAGAACAAAAGAAATTACAAAAAGATGATGTTAAATTAGCTAAAAAACATGCAAAAACTATGAAGAATATGGAAAAACAAAAAGTTAGACAAGATAAAGAGTTTGCTAAATTACAAAAGATACGTGAAACTGAATTTAAGAAAATAGAAGCTGAATTTAAGAAGCAAGAAAAGGAATTAGAAAAACAACGTGAAAAAGAAGCTAAAGATGCTGAAATTGCAATGAAAAAGAGAGAAAAAGAATTAGAGAAAACAAGGAAAGAGGCTGAAATTGCAATGAAAAAGAGAGAAAAAGAATTAGAAAAACAACGCGAAAAAGAAGTTAAAGAGGCTGAAATAGCGGCAAAAAAGAGAGAAAAGGAAGCTAAAGCATTGGCTCAAAAAGAGGCAAAGGAAGCTAAGGCGCAAACAAAAACTAAGAAAAATATTAAAGGTGGTAAATCTAAAACTCGTAGAAGAATATAAAACTATTTAATGTACCTTTTTTAGTTTTATAATTTTAATTAAATAAATATTAATATTATTTATTTAATTTTGTTAAATAAATAAATGCAAAACACTTTAACCCATATTTCCACCATTTGAACAATTATATTAGTAATAGATAAATGATGAAATTTCACTAAATTCACATTATTAGTTAAATATTAATTCATAACAGATAATAAGCTTACTTTTTTGGAACAACAACTGTATCTGTTTGTTTTATATATTTTGGTGTTTTTTCTATAAAATTTAATACAATGTTATTAAACTCTTTTTTACTTAGTAGCTTTCTTCTTTTATTATTTAAAACTTTTTTATAAATGTAATTAACTAAAATTTTGTTATTTTTATTTACTAAATTACCTCCATAACTTTCACTAGGAAGACCATTTGCCATAATAACATCAGTAAAAAAGTTTTTGCTTGTAATATGATAATATTCATAATTATTACAAACTAAATCATTTTTTATATTAAAATTACCTTTATGTATTTGAATAAAATCGTTATGATTAAATAAAACCGCATGATGTCTAGATAAATATAAATCTTCATTACAAATATAACTATTAATTTCAGTATTTTTTGGAATAATATATGGATGTGTTTTAATATTTTTTTCACAAGTAAATTTTACAATATTTAAAATTTTAATAGGTTCATTTAAATTATTTAATAAATAATCAGTTTTTAACAAATTTTCTATTAAAATTTCACCTCTAGTAGTTAAAATTTTAGTCCCTTTTAAAAAACAAGGCACAGGAGGTTGAGGTGATTTAAAGCTTCCTTTACCAAATGGTTGAATTAAAATTTCATTATCATTATCAAAAATATTATCGTTATCATTATCAAAAATATTATCGTTATCATTATCAAAAATATTATCATTATAATTATTTTCTTCTAACATATAATTAATATATAATTTATATATTAATTATATATTATTTATTATTTAAAAAGAATTACTATAAGAAAAGGCTATAACTCCTACAATAGCTGCAGGTGTTGTGCCAAATCTTACTGAGTAATATGTATCTATTGCACGTGTGGATGATGACCATTTAGCTTCATACCCAAATCCATCTTTTGAATGAATGGATTGTTGAATATACTTTCGTGTTCCGTGATTTTCATTAATAGTTTTTGCTAAAAACTTATCATAACTATTATTTGATGTTCCTTTATATGAGTCATAAAATACTGTTCCATCTGCAATAGTAATAAGAATTCTAAACTTTGGTATTATGCCTAAATTGTAGTTAGGAACAGTATTATTTGAAACATCAGATATAAATTTATTTAAACTATCTGCTAATCCAGCATAAATATATTGGATTGCAAGTGGGTTAAGATTAAACCCGCTAAAATTTGGGTTTCCTAAAAATGAAACTAGTGTAATTTTTTGTTGAACGCCATTACTATCAGTATATGTTGTAGAAGCATAATCTAAATTATTATTAAATGCTGAATAAATAGATTGTAATGTAGTTAAGGAAAAAGTAGGAGCAGTAGGATTAACAGACATTATATAGTATATAATTATATAGATTATTTTACAAAAATATTAATATTATTTATTTAATTTTGTTAAATAAATAAATGCAAAACACTTTAACCCATATTTCCACCATGTGTAGCAC
>Ga0114966_10004989_pt1 | contig 11299 bp, 12 predicted proteins | sample M_130207_XF_Meta_FD_87029 | JGI IMG/M metagenome (GOLD analysis project Ga0114966, IMG submission 87029) | Freshwater microbial communities from Lake Montjoie, Canada to study carbon cycling - M_130207_XF_MetaG | ecosystem: Environmental > Aquatic > Freshwater > Lake | place: Lake Montjoie...
AAACAGAAAACTGAAGAGTTTTCAATAAATCCTATTATATGTGCAAGTAATTATCATATGGATAAAAAAATTAAAGAACTAATGAAAGTATGTCATATTTTTGAAATTATACTTCCAACTAATATACAAATAAAAAATATTATTAATTTAATTATGCCAAATATAAAAGAAGATTTATGTAATAATATAATTACTTTAATACATGGAGATTTAAGAAAACTAGAGTCAATTTATAATTTATATAAACATAAGTCAAGTATTTTCAATAAAGAATTAGTAGAAAATATTTTTATTGTAAAATCATACAGCGAAAATATTAAAGAAATAACAAAATCACTTATTAATAATAAGATATCATTTAGCGAACATAATAGTATAATAAATGAAACAGACAGAACGACTATAGGATTATTGTGGCATGAAAATATTATAGATTATTTAATATCTCCAAACAAATTAAAAATTATACCTTTATATATTAAATTATTGGATAATATATGTTTTGCTGATTTTATAGATAGGATTACATTTCAAAAACAAATATGGCAATTTAATGAAATGAGTTCATTAATTAAGATTTTTTATAATAATAAAATATATCATGATACCTATAAAAATATCTCAGATATAAAAGAAAAACCAAATATAAACGAATATCCAGATATTAGATTTACTAAAGTTTTAACTAAATATAGCACAGAGTATAATAATTTTGTATTTATTCAAAATTTATGTCAACAATTAAATATTGATAAAAAAGATATGTTTAATTATTTTATTAATTTAAAAAATAATTACTCAATGGATCAAATATATATTAATTTTCTAAATTATGATATTAGTAAATTAGATATTAATCGTATATATAGATATCTAGATAAATACATTAAAAATAATTGTGAAATAGATGACTATAATGAAGATGATGAAATAATAGAGAAATTTGCTAGTTATTTAGAATAATATTATTTAATTTATTTGATTAATTTCTATAAGTAATTGTTCGTTAATCGTTAATATAGATTTTGGTTCTATTTCTGTTATTTCTAATAAAATATTAGTATTATTGTTAGTATTAATATTATTAATACTAATTATACTTTTAAGTTCCTCTATAATTAAACCTTGTGTTTTTATTGCTGCATCTTTTTCAAATACTTTATTTTTTAATAAATTGATAAACATTTTATTCATTTCTATTTGTTTTTTTAAATTGCTAATTTCATTTAATTGATTATTTAATAATGTAATTGTTTCTTTACAATTTAAAAATGTTGGTGGATTGCTAGGTAGTTCAATAAATTTTTCATTAGATTTAATTAGTTTTTGTTTTTCTTCTATATTTTTAAGTTGAATTAAAACATCTGGTTTCATTTCTGGTTTTCCTTGTTCGTATTTATTAAGTAAAATTTCTATTTTATTCATATAGAAATCTTTTAAATATTCATTTTTAATAAAATAATTAACATCCATAGAAACTGGTTTGCAATATGATGGGTGTGGATTCTCTAATATTATTTTTTTATCAAATGTATTATGTGAATGAGAGAAAATCAAAATGGTTTTTTCAGAATCTAATTGAACAAATGGTATTGTATAATTTAGTAGAAACTCTTTTTCTTCAGCAAGAGATGCATTTTCATTATATCGTGTTTTACTAAGCAATTCCCTTTTAAATGCAAATGTTCCAGCAGTCGCATGATTAGGTCCATATGGACCTAACTGCCACATTTGATTTAAATGTTTAAACCATATATACATTTTACTTGAACCTGCACATAAAGCATTTGGGTTATCTTGTAATTTTTTAACAGCATGTGATACTCTCATAGGTGGATAATAATCATCATCATCCATATAAATAATTATTTGTCCTGTTGTTTTTTCATGCATTAAATTTCGCTTTTTACCAAGTGTCATTTTTGTATCATATTTATAATATTTAACCTGTTTAATATTTATAAATAATTCTTCTACTTTATCTGTTCCATCATCAATAATAATCCATTCCATTTTATTTTTTGGATAATCTTGATTATTAAAACATTCAATTAAAGCATTAATAAATGGTCGCCTATTAAATGTTGGAGTACATATACTTACAAATGGGAGTTCTGTTTTTTTATTTTTTTTCATTATAACAATATAATTTTTTTAGTTTATATTGTTATTATAAGTATTATTATTTTTATTATTATTTAAATATTATTTCTAGTAACAAATAAGACAAATGCCATACTAAATGCAGAAATAGAGTCAAGATATTTAGATGCAGATAATATTGTTAAAAACCCAAATCCAATTTTCATATAATATAGTTTAGATGCCACTATTCTTTTAATGTCGGAAAAGTCTGTAATTACAGGAATCACTAATAACTTATATATAATTTGATAAAATTGCGCATAACTTATTAGCATAGGCCATAATAAACTTATACCGAAAACAAATAATAATACAAATGCTTCATATTTAGCTGATTTAAACTCTCCTATTATAGAAGTAAAAAATCCCATAGGACAGGTAAATAATAAACATATTATAATAATAAATAATCCAAAGCAAAATACATAATCATCTGCTTTTTTTTGTTTAAAAAAAGAAAGCATTTTTTTTATAGTATTTCTATTATATATATACGAATCTCTCGCTGATTCACCAAACATTTTACTATAATAACCTGTTAATGTATATGGAAAAGATGCTTTATTAGGTAATACATCTTTATATGGAAATTTATTAGGATCAGTGGGAAACCATTCTGCTAATTGTTCTGATTCAACATTCATTAAATAAACCATATTACCTCCTATAAATCCCCATATTATAATAAGTATAAAATTATAAAATAAATGTTTAAAAAACCCTTTCCAATCTAATTTTTTAATAGGTTGTTCTGTAGTTGCATTTGGATCTTGTTCTATATTTTCATCATTAGACGTAATACCTGTTAGTTCCTTTTTTTTTTTTTCTATTGCAGCTTCCCTCATTATATTATAATATTTGAAAATAAATTAATTTATAATTATTATTATATATGAATATTTTTGAAAAATTATTAGTTTTATTTAATTTGGGTTTATTTATTATATTAATAATGTTATTACTTAAACCAAAAAAATGTATGAAGGAAGGGTTTAATAGTTCGGCAATATATAGTAAAGTATGTGATAATACTACGTGTAAAAATGATTGCACAAAACCTACAGAAATTACGGATAATTGTGAAATGTCAATATTTAAAAATAATGATGGTTCTTGCTATAAAAGATGCAATTATACATGTTCTAGTGCATTAGAAAATAAATGCAAATATAGAGGATGTTGTGAAGGATGTGGCAAAGTTAATTTTCCTGTGCCTTGTATAGGATTTGATACACAACAAGATAAATCTTTAATATCTTTATCATCATCGCATAATAAAAATAGTATAAATAATGCTAAATTATTATACCCATCTGCAAATGATGATGAATGTAGCGTTTTTAATCAGACTAAAAAAAATAGATTATTAACTGATGAAAATATGAATGATTTGAGTCTAATATATGATACTAATCATTCATATAAATTAAAATATGTAAATGAGTATCCTTGCACTCCAAATATCACGGGAACATTTACCGAATGTGGTGTTCCTGCAATAAATAAAGCATTATTTTAATTTTTAATTTATCTTGCAAATTGTAATCCAGCATTGCCAGAAACAAATTTCACAATATTATATCTCTCTTCAAATATAGTTAAGTCATAATTATAATCATATATTATCCAAGAAGGTTTATTGACACCAATGATAGTTCCAGTAGCAGGATCGCAAATAGTATAAAATTTAGCATTTGGATCTAATACAGGTTGAATTGTGCTAAATTCAAACTCAATTGTTTTAAATTTGCTCATATTGATAGCACCATTTGGTTGAAAATCAAATGGGTTTGTATTTAAACAAAAATTATAACAATATAATCCATCTGGTCCATTTCCAGATGTTCTTGTATATTTTTCTATATAATTATATACACCAGCAGAAAGCACATTTTCTCTATATTTCCCATCTAATAATATTCCAAGTGATTGCAATATATTTTTTTCATTTTGAGGATTATAAAAATCGGTTATGAAAAATCCTGTTACTGGTGGTATATGGCCAATTGCATAAGGATTATTAAATGGTGTTATAACAGCACCAAGTAACGGATTACTTGCTGTTTCTGTTGCATCAGACCCATCATTTGGAGGATATGGTTGATAATCATAAGGCCAATTGCTATAATTACTCCACTCATTTCGCATATATGAGTCATTTCTTTGGAAAAACCATGCCCAATTTGAAACCATTCCAAGAGCATCTAATTGGACCTTTTTATTACCAGTAATATTAAAAAACTTATATTCATGAACATCTTTTATTAAATAATTTTGCTCATTTAAAGCAAATGATTTGACTTCTATTTCAGATAAAAATGCATATGTAGAAATAAGATGAACATCAGCATTCCAATTGGTGCGAGTATCTGTATATGAATCAAAATTCAATTGTGTATCAGGTGGGGGTTGTAAAAATCTATAAAATCCTTGAAGAGGATTATTAAAATTAGGTTGAACATATGGAGGTGTATTAGGTTCCGTATTACTAATATTACCAATATCTCGTATAACAAATAATTCTTGGACAGGACGAAGTGTTACATCAATTACCAATTGATTATATTGTAAAGCAACAAGTGGAAAAGCCATCTTACTATTTAATGAAAACCATGCATTTATTGGAATAAATAATTGTCTTCCTCTAATAGATGGTTCTGGTCCTAATAAACTTTGTGGTGTTGATGTTCCTGTATAATAAGCATTTGGATATTTTCCATCACCGATAGAATTTTGTCCAAATTTTGCAGGGTCATTTAATTCAGTTGTATTTCCAGTCATTTTATAATACAAATCTTTTTTAACATCACTAAAATCTCTCTCAACTAGATTATATAAATATTGCCCCGAAAATTTACTTAATACTTGCCCACCAATAGATATCTGTATTTCTTTAATTAGTTGTGTTCCTATATTTTTAATCCATTTAAACCCATATTCAACCCATTTGCTATTAAGATGTCCTGATGTATTTGCTGCTTGAGGTGGGTAAATAGGACTCCATATATTTGGCAATTGAATAACTAAATATGTATCCATTAATAAATCAGCATATCGTGGAATTTTAAAACTAAATTTGGATTCTTCACTCAATCTCATATTTCGCTGTCCTTCAAAATCAATTCTAAATTTTTGTAGTCCAAAATTAGTATATTTAGAATATACACATTTAAAAAAAGTTTTAGAAGGATTGCCGTTTAATATTATATTTTGTTGTCCATAAGCAACGATATTTAATAATCCGCCTGGCATTAATATATTATACTAATATTATTTAACTAATTTATATTAATAAATATAAAATAATGTATTATTATAAGTATGAGTGATTTAATTAAAGATATTAATGAAAAAACCTTAATTTTATTAAAAAATAAAACATATTTAGTTAAGGTTATTATCATATTTATTATGATTCTTATTATATTTGGTATATTAATATCAATTTATAAAATCTCTCATTTAAATAATAATAATTGCGATAAAATGGATAACTCATATAAATTATTTCCAAAAATAAGTTCTATCAATACATCATTAGATTTATTTAAATTTAATTTGAGAGATTATTATATTAAAACATCATATAATTCATGTTCTGCTGGAAATTTTAAATCTGATTTTGTAAATGTATGTGCTTTAAAAAATGTAATTAAACAAGGTGTAAGATGTTTGGATTTTGAAATATATTCATTAAATGATAAACCTGTTATTTCTACATCATCTGTTTCAGATTATTATACAAAAGAAACATATAATAGCATAGAATTTAGTGATGCTATGAGTATTATATCTAATTATGCTTTTGCTGGCGGAACCTGTCCTAATCCCAATGATCCTTTATTATTAAATTTTAGAATAATGAGTAATAATATAAAAATATATGATATTATGGCTAATGTATTATATAATACATTAGGAAGCAGACTATTAAGCAAAGAATTTAGTTATGAAAATAATGGAAATAATCTGGGCTCTATGCCTATTGAATTATTTGTAGGTAAAATAATAATAATAATAGATAGGACTAATCCACTATATGAACAAACAAAATTGGACGAATATGTAAATATAGCATCTGGTGCAATATTTATGCGCAATTATACATATAGTAAAATAAAAAACGTTCAAGATATGGATGAAGTGATTGAATTTAATAAAAAAAATATGAGTATTATTATACCAGATTTATCTTATAAAGCTAAAAATTATTCTGCAGCATTAGTAATGAAATATGGATGTCAATTAGTTGCTATGTCTTTTCAAAATGTAGATACATATATGGATTATTATACATCATTATTTAATAATGCAGGATATGCTTATATATTAAAACCCGAATCTCTAAGATTTATACCCATTGTTATACCAATACCTCCCCCACAAAAACCAGAATTGTCATATGAATCACGAGAAATATCAGACGATTATTATAATTTTAATATGTAAAAAAAAAAATTCAGTATAATATATATATATATATATAATGAATTGTGCTAAAACAATTGAAAATAAAGAAATTGAATTATTGCGTAAAAATATAAAAAAAATAGAAATAAATGTGGGAAAAAAACGAAGAAACACATCTATCATAAAAAATATTATTATTATTATGGAACAATTTATTAAACAAAAAAAATTAATATCATATGGAGGAACTGCAGTTAATAATTTATTACCTCTTAAATACCAGTTTTATAATAAAAATGTAGAAATCCCCGATTATGATATGTATAGTTCTAATGCTTTAAATGATGCAAAAGAGCTTGCAGATATATATTATACAAAAGGTTTTACAAATATAGAAGCTAAGGCTGGAAAACATTATGGAACATATAAAGTTTTTGTAAATTTTATGCCAATTGCTGATATTACACAATTAGATGAAGATTTATTTTTAAAATTAAAAAAAACATCAATACAAATAAATAATATATTATATGCACCACCAAATTTTTTACGAATGGCCATGTATCTTGAATTATCTAGACCAAAGGGTGATGTATCTAGATGGGAGAAAATTTTTTTGCGGTTAAGTCTTTTAAATAAAGTGTATCCTATTAAAGGAGAGAAATGCAATACATTAAGTTTTATAAATTCTTTTGAAAATGATAATATTGGAACAAATATTTATAATATTGTAAAAAATATAATAATTGAAAATGGTGGAGTATTTTTTGGTGGATATGCGTGTAATATATATAAACAATATATACCCAATGCTATAGACCCTTATAATAAATATCCTGATTTTGATGTATTAGTAGAAAATCCTGATATTATAGCAAATAATATTAAAGATATATTAGAACGCAATAATTATACTAATATAAAAATAAATATATTGCCCGCAATTGGAACATTAATATCAGAGCATTATGAAGTAATGGTTGATAATGAGGTTATAATTTATCTATATAAACCATTGGCATGTATTAGTTATAATACTATAAAGATACATAATAAAATAATTAAAATAGCATCTATTGATACAATGTTAGCATTTTATTTGATATTTTTATATACAGAACATAAACATTATGATATACATAGAATTTTATGTATGGCTGAATATTTAATTAATATTCAAAAAAAAAATAGATTATCTCAAAAAGGATTAGTATATAGATTTACTACTAATTGTTATGGAGAACAAGAAACAAAAGAAAGTATAATGGAGAAAAAAAGCATTAAATATAAAGAACTATATAATAAAAAAAATACACTAGAATATGATAAATGGTTTTTAAATTATACGCCATCAAATAAAAAATATGGAATATTAAGAAAAACCTATTCTAATAAAGCATTAAATTTAAATAAAAAAATATCTAATAAAATATCCAATAAAATATCAAATGCAAAAACTAAATCTCTCAAGAAATCAAATTCACATGCAAAAACTAAATCTTATAAAAATATAAGGTCTAATTAAAAGTTATTCTATGTAAAAATAGATTTAAAAATAATTGAAAATATTAGTAATATACATATAATTATAAATGTATGATACTATACCACCATTATATGTTGGTCTAAATGATGATAACTTAAGTAATTATTCATCGGATGATGATAACGACGAATCCGATGATGTATTGAGCGACGATACATCAAATAATTTTAATACAGATGATAATATGTCATATTATAGATCTCTTCCAAATGATAATTATTTGCCAATTCCAATAATATTATTGCTATTAATGCCATTATTATTTTTTGGATTTATGCCTATTATGTGTTAGTAGTTACTATATAATTATATAATAATTATATAGTAATTATATAGTAATTATATAGTAATTATATAGTAGTTAAAAAAGTAAGACCATTTTTAATAATATAATATGAAAGTGCAAATAATGCACTATTTATTATATACCCTTTAAGATTATTATTACCATCTTTATTAAATGCAGATGGTAATATTTTTAATAAATATACTTTGCATATAGGCAACTGAAATATAAAATATAAAATAGCCAATAAAATAGGCATTTGCATTTCATCATATATTGCATCAATTGTTTGCTGTTTATTTTGTTGTCTTCTATTATTATTTATTATATCATCTGGTGTAGTATTATTATCTATATAATTATTATTTGATGCATGTGGTATATAATTTGGTGTTGATTGTGTATCTTGTGTAATATTATTTGTATTCATCGGAATATCTCTAGATGATAATCCAGTTAGACCAGATGCACTTGCTTGTTGGAGACCACTAACTAAACTATTAATAGTTGATTGCTCCAATGGTGATGGCATAGCATTTGAATTAGAACCTAATACTAAATTTTTTATTTCATTCTCTCTGCTGTGTGTAATTTTTTCAAGACTATTATCAAACCTTTCATTTTGGTGTAATATAACATTAGGTGCGTTATCTGTATTTCCTAAACTAGGATTTATTGGGAGAGAATGAATATCAGATGCGTCTAATGATGCCATTTAATATTCTAAAGAATATTTGAATTTATTACCTTACGCAAAAGATATAATTTTTTTATTGCTATCGCATTTTACAATTTGTTCTTTAAATGTATAACATTTATTATTAAATCCGAAAATTTTTTCTTTAATAGCATCAAATGTAGGACCTTTAAATATAAGACAATCTTTATCTTTACATATTTTTCTAAACACAGATGATAATCCTACCCCTAATATAATAGACAATATTATTTTTCCATTTTTTGAATGCAAAAATCTATTTATATACATAATATAGTATAATATTATAAAGTAAGTATTAAAATAAAAAATGTATTGTATCATTTTTTATTTTAAATATTTTTTAAATATATATAATTAATATTATTTTACTTCAATAACTGCACCACAATAATAATTATTATATTTAATGTCTGAAAGATTATTTATTATTATGAATGGTTCAATAACAATGGATTAATCATAATTTGGGTTATTATATTACTAGACATTATTACTTCGGTTTCTTCAATATATTTAAATCTTCCATTTTCATCTTTTAATTTATTTATTTTAATGTGTGTAATTAATATTAATACTTGAATGTGTCTAATTAATTCAATCATTGTAGATTTTTTTTTAGTCCATATGCGGATAATATTTTCTTCTATGTTTTTTTTAATATTATGATGTTTATTAATAGTATTAAACCACGCACGCATTTCCCCATTTTTAAATTCAGTTAATCCTTGTGTTTCATAATATTCAAAGATATTCATTATATTATGGAGAGAAGTTGGGTTCATTATAGATAGTGATAACAGAAGAAGAATATAGTATTATATACTTATTTGAAAAGGTTTCAATTTTTTATTTTATTATACACTAAATATATTTATAAAGTTTGTGCATCTTGTATAGGTATTTTATAGATAGATGATTGCATGAGAGGGCATTTTATTTCGGAACTGCTAAATTTATAGCAATTATCTACTTGATCTTTAAATAATAATGTGTCAGTATTATCTGGTGTTGGATACACATATATTGTTGTGCGATTTCCTTGCATCATATATGTATATATTAATCCAATTATAAAACTTGTAAAAAATATAGGCAATGATATGTATTTAACAAAAAACATCTATATATATTTAATGATTATTTTTAATTATATTTGCTTGTTTGTCATCAAGTGCTATTTCTATATCTGTTATTGAATATGGATATTGTATCAAAGAATATACCTCGGTAGCTTTATTTCTATTCATTTTTTTTTTAACAATATCAATAAGTATAAATTTATACTTTAACTCTCTAATTTTTTTAACAATATCTAATATTGTATTAATATATATTTCTGTTGCTTCTTTTATATGACTTATATCTTGTGTTGTTTTATAATTAAATATAAGTGTCTTAATATTCTCTATCTCTTCATATAATATTTGTTGTGATTCTTGTAATTCAGTTTTATCATCTGTATTAGAAATTACATTTGATAAATCTTTTAAAAGTTTTGTATATTTATCATTTTCTATAATTAATTCATCTCTTAATGATTCAAATCTTTCTATTGTTTCTCTTTCATTAACATAATTAAATAATAATTCTAATTTTGTTTCAATAACATCTACCTTAATGATTTCAATATTAGTTTTATATAGTTCTAGAGCTAATTCACTTGAATTATATATACCTAAAAAAATTTCAATATCTAATTTGCATGGTTTATCTGCATTGCATTTTGCAAATAAAGTTTTATTTGTCCTAGTAAATAGAGTTCCACCCAATTGATTGCATACAATACATTTTTTAATATACTTAAGTCTTTTATTTTTCATACTTAATTTATCATTAGATATTAGGATTGATTTAAGTTTGGTATTTTTATTATCATATTTAGATTTTAATATATAGTAATCATCAATTGCATCATATACACTTTTGTCATAATTATTCATATAATTTATTGCTATATTTTATAGTAGGTATAATTATTTTATATATTATTAATTTTATTGTGTTAAATTTGTTATTTTATTGTTATTGTTATTGTTATTGTTATCATTAATTTTACTATTATTTAATTGCTGTAATTTTACTATTATTTAATTGCTGTAATTTAGATATAATATATTCTTGTTTTTTTATATTTATAATCTCATTTTCTTCTTTTGTTAATTTTCCTTTATATCTATACATTAGAATACAT
>Ga0114966_10004994_pt1 | contig 11292 bp, 16 predicted proteins | sample M_130207_XF_Meta_FD_87029 | JGI IMG/M metagenome (GOLD analysis project Ga0114966, IMG submission 87029) | Freshwater microbial communities from Lake Montjoie, Canada to study carbon cycling - M_130207_XF_MetaG | ecosystem: Environmental > Aquatic > Freshwater > Lake | place: Lake Montjoie...
ATCATTAAAGTTAATAAAGAGTTTTCAAATAGGTATGAGTTTTTAAAAAAACAATATGATGAGTTGATTGAAGAATTTAAATGGAATGATATAATTTATGGAAGTAAATTTAATTTTGAACCTGTTGTTGGTGAAACTTATCATTTATACTATGGACAAAATGGTAAAAAATTTCTATCTTTAATTGAACCTAATCAATGGAACAAAGAACACATTGGTACGTTTACATTAAACTTTGATAATAAATGGATAAAGATATGAGTAATAGGTTTGAATTTTTAGTAGATACATTTAAAGGGGTAGGTTTAGGTCTAACATTTGGATATGAATATAAACTTTTAGTATGTTCAGCAACATTTTTATGTTTTAATTTTTATGTTGAGGTAGATTTGAAAAAAAAGTAGTATATTTGTATTATGAAATTAACTATCATATCAGACACTCACGGAAAACACAAACACGTACACCACGATTTACCTGGTGGAGATTTGTTGTTACACGCAGGTGACATCAGTTCTATGGGTTACGAACACGAGATCACTCAGTTTGCGGGTTGGTATGACAAAATCGTAACCTACGATCACAAAGTATTCATCGCGGGTAATCACGATTGGGGATTCCAAAACAACGTTGAAAAAGTCAAAGGTATCTTAACAGGTTACAAAACTATTGAATATATTCAAGATGAGTTAATGACCATCCAAGATGGTGATGGGCCTGAGATTAAAATTTGGGGATCTCCTTGGCAACCTGAGTTCTACAATTGGGCGTTTAACTTACCACGAAATGGTGAGGAGTTAAAGGCGGTATGGGATATGATTCCTGAAGGAATTGATATCTTAATTACTCACGGACCGGCTTGGGGAATATTAGATAACGTTGAAGGTAACCGCAATGTTCACTTGGGTTGTGAATTACTTGGAGAGAAAATCAAACAAATCAAACCTAAGATCCACATCTGCGGACACATCCATACAGGACACGGACATTATTTTGATGGTCACACACACTACTTCAATGCGTCTGTATTAAACGAGCAATATTTTTATTCTAATACGCCTTGGAATATTGATTGGGATCCTATAACTAACAAGATTAATTTTTTATAATGGAAGAACCAAGAATAATCAACAACAGAATATTCTACGATGAGAGAGGATCATTTAGTCCTCTTTCGTTGTTTGAATTAGATAAGGAATGGAAACAAAGTAACATTAGTATGAACCCAAAAAAGTTCACATTAAGAGGATTACATTATCAAAGTGGTGAAACTGCTCAGTCTAAATTAATAAAAGTAATTAATGGTAGAATTTTAGATTTTGTTGTTGATTTAAGAATACCACTTATATCATACAATAACTGTCAATTTTTTGAAATGAAAGAAGGTGATGAATTAATTGTACCAAGAGGATTCGCACATGGTTTTATAACGTTAGAAGAAAATACTGTGGTTCAGTATTTGGTTGACAATGATTATAATCCAAAAACTGAAGGATCTTTATTATGGTCATCATTTCCTGAGATTAAAAATGAAATATTAAAGTTAGATGGCACGTTTGATATTTCCAACATAATTATATCCCAAAAGGATTTGGTTGAAAAATCATAAACTTTGATATATTTATTAATAAAAAACTATGGAAAAAGATTTAACAGAAAAATTGTTTGAAGAATTAAAAAAACAAGGGTTATACGAACAAGAAGATACTATCGAAAATGACGATGATGAAAATGAAAATAAATCTGAAGGAAATAATAATCAGTTTTGTGAAATAATTTGTAAATTATTACATTCACAAACACAAGTACATATTCTTCATTTACAAACAACTTCATATTCTGAACATAAAGCTTTACAAGGATATTACGAAGGTATTGATGGTTTAGTTGATGGTTTAGTTGAATCATATCAGGGTAAACACGGTTTACTTAAAAATTATAAAACTTTTGATATGGTTGATTATAAATCAAATGATCAATTAATTAAGTACTTTAAAGAGTTATTAGAAATTATTTCTGATAATAGAGATTCCGTAAAAGAAAGTTATTTACAGAACCAAATTGATACGATAGAAGAGTTAATAAACTCTACTCTTTACAAATTAAAATTCCTTAAATAAATGAAACAATCAGTGTTATCTGAAAATGAAGAAATATCTTCACAACACGAGGATATTGACACTAAATTGTTTTATTTCTTAATGAGAAGACTTAAGGTTAGCCAACGAGAGTTAGGTAGTAATTTGGGTGATTATGAACCATTAAAAGTTACGGAATACAAATTTGAAGGATTCCCTGGTTATGGTTTTACAGATTATGTACCAAAAAAAAGGATGGAAACAAAAATCATTGAGATGTTATCTGAAAACGATATAACTGATTATATTTACGATATGGATGAACAAAATCCCGAAAGAGTTAAAATTGTTAAGACAATAAGAAAATTTTTAAATTTTATGTTGTCAGATCAAAAATAAATTTGTATATTTGTAGAAGTATTAATTAAAACAAAAAATAAAAAAAATGGGAAAAGTTTCAAAAAAAGGTCGTTACATTTGTAAAGTTGGGTTTTTAGATGTTTATGCTGCAGATTCAATGAGAAAAAAACCAGGTAGAGGTGATAAAAAAGAAGTTGGTTCAACTATGTATCAAATCTTACACGGTAAGAATATTAAAGAACGTGGAATGAAAACAAAAGACATAGCTATTGAGAAAGCTTTGGAGTTGTTAGGTGATAAGAAACTTAACTACGGATTATAAAAAGAAAGTCGGACTTAGATCCGACTTTTTTATTTATTGTAAGTTATATTAACCATTATATTTTCAGATACATCTCGGCCTAACATTTCTGTAAATGATCTTTCAAAGTAAGAGGTAACTGATGTCTTTAAATATTCTTTTGTAACACCAACCATATTATCTGTAAAAAAATCACCGGCCTCTCTATCTATCTTATTGTTATTTATCTTATCAACCTTATTAATGTTTATATCTACCTCTGGCATTTTCTCATTAAATCTTACACCTGTATAATAAAATGAAAGTTTTAATCTTGGAAACCAACCAGCTCTAATTGTTTGTAATGTGCGTGAATCAATTAAGTTATCTATTGTTTCTGTAAACTTATTATTTTTATTTACAACTAACTGATCTGGTTTAATTGATCCTCTTCTAATTTCAGTCATTTCATCTTTAGAACAAATTAACATTTCTTTACCTATTTTACTATTCCATCTTGTTGGTCTAGTGTTGTTCATTTGTTTTCCTGTTGAAGATGAATATGCGCCAGAAACCTCAAACCATTTTTTGTATTTGTAAATGTAAATTGGGTACCAACCATATGAAAGAACAACGTAAGCCCAATCACTTTTAGCATCTTGTTCCCATCTACCTTCTAAGTTAGATCCTTTAAATGGTAGTAGTTCTGATACTCTTTCAGATGCGTTTGAGTTAGTTACTTTTTTAGCTTTTAAATTGTGAACTTGTTTAAGTTCACTTGTTTTAGTGTCCTCATATCTACCATCTTCTCTATAGTTCTGAGTATACTTATTATATAGTTCAAAAAAGTCGTCAAGTTTAAAACCAAAAGATGACGCATTACTTTGAATAAACTTATTTATTTTTTGAGATGTAGGGTCAGCAGCTTCTTTATATTCGTTTATAAATTTAAAAAATATTACTTCTCTTTTAGTAAACGCTTTATCGTCAACCTCCTCTAACAATACTTTTTTAATTATACTATGTAATCCTATATCTTTCATACTCCATATAAATATGTTAATATATGTAGTTTTTTCTTTTATGTTATATTTATTGTATAACAATTAATTAAATTATGGAGAATAAATTAGATTATTACCTATCTAAGATAGAAAGACAATTAGATTTTCACAGAGGGTTACATTTATTTGAAATGGAAATAAATCCCAATTTTACAAATAAAGCAGTTTTTCTAAAAGAAAGTCAGGAAGAATATATTACTAATTTATTTGGTGATAATAAAAACATTAGAGAAAGTTATAACAGAGAATTTAATAATGTTCTTGTTGAATCTACATTCAACCCAAAGGATGAGGTTAAAAAATTCTTTTCATTTTTAAAAGAAAATTATATTAATGAAATATTTAATTCTAATGTTTTACTTGAACAGACACCTAAGGTTACGACACCAGTAAAACCCACCCAAACTAATGTTATGTCTCAACAAGCAAAACAATACGCATTGAACATTATGGCTTTATTACGTAAAGCGTTTGATGGGGTTGGAACAGACGAAGTTTTAGCTAAACAAACTATCTTTAAAATAAAAGATAAACAAACATTAGACTTTATTAATTCATTAATTGCTAAACAAATTACACCTAAATACCCAAAAATTAAAAATTTAAAGGATTGGATTAATGATGAGATGTCTGATATTGATAGAAATTCATATAAATCGTTATGGGATCATCTTGGGAAATTAGGTTATAAAGGTTATAATAAGAATGACTTTTTAGCTGCAACAGGTAAAGGTGATGTTGTTGGTGCGATTGGTGCGGGATTTACGTGGTTGAAAGATAAAGGTTTGCCTTGGTTCATGGAAAAATTAAGAGATGCTCTTGGAAGTACCGCAGGTGCAATTCTACAACAATTGTTGGATTATACTGGTGTTGGAGCTATTGGAGTTTCGGTATTATGGGCGGTATTAACATTGTTTGATGTTTCACAAATTGCTTCAGGTGTAGGTACTTGGGCTAAATTAATATTTAGTGTTTTAGGATTGTTAACTGCGGGAGCGTTAGCCAAAGCTGTTGGTGGATTCCTTAAACCTTTATTTAAAAGTGGTGGTGGAACACTTACTTCATTTTTCCAAAAAATTGCTAAACAAGAATGGTTTATAAAATACATTGCACCAAAGGTTAGTTGGATTAGTGGCGCAGTAAGTGGGGCCGCAAGTTTATTAAAACAAGCGGGAAATTGGGTTGTTAAAAAACTTGGGGCAACAACTATTGGTGGTTATGTAACTAAAGCGGCAGAATGGATATCAAATATTGCCCAAAGTATAGTTAAATTTGCTGGTTTTAAGAGTAAACAAACAACTGGGTATCTTGCAAAAACAGATTTAAAGCTTCAAGGTAAAAAATTAATTACTAAAGTTGCTGATCCTATTAAAGATTATGGTAAAGAAAAAATTGCTCAAGGTACCGGATATGTTGGTGGAGAAAATGCAAAAACTGCGGTTGAATTAGGATTAGATGCTCGAGAGTTAAGAAAAAAACCAAGAGACTTCAGAATAGCCACTAATAAAGGTAATATAGGTAAAACTGTTACTACAGGAATTAAAACATATGATAAATTTGGTAAAGTAATTAATAAAACTGGTAAAGTTGCGAACCAAACAGGTAAAGTAATTAATAAAACTGGTGAAAAGTTTCTTCGAAGTATTGGTACACAACCTCTATACCCTGTGAGTGATGTCTAAACATTTAGTGTAATCTATTTTTTCCTTAAGTTATCACTTCAATTCTATAATAAAATCTACTATTATTTAATAAAATTATTTATTATGGCACACCCATTAATACATGCAAAAAGTTCTGTTAAGAAATACGGAGGTAAAGAAGAAGATTATATCCATTTACATAATTGGTTGGATGAACCCAAAGGGTGGGTTGGAAATTCATTACACAGGATGTTTAGACATCACTCACAGGGTATATTTGAGATGGAAAAGATATTTGGGGCATCATTTACCAATAGTGATGGTAAAGTTGTTTATACACGATATGTGGGAGAAGATCACGTCAAAGAAGATTGTAATAATTATATCCCAAGTGCTCACGATTGGATAAAGGCGATTGAGTCAAACGAAAGACCAATGTGGATGATACGCACAATGAAGATGAAATTTGACGATTAACTTATATTTATTATAAAATAGTATTATGAAAAGATTATTAACATCCTTTTTCCTTTTTTTGGAACAATTTGACACACCTGAAGCAAACGTTACTTTTGACATGGAGAGTGATGGTATACAATGGTGGAATGAAAAAGTATGGATTAATATACTTCGTAAAGACGTTAACATACCATCTAATTTTTTACCACTTTTTGATATGATAATAGATAACTATGGTCGTGAAATATGGGAAGGATCTATGAACGAAGAGGAAGACGATTATTATAGGGCATCAATATCATTTAAAGTTGACCAAAGACTTATGATTATTACTAGTATAATAACAGAAAATGGTGAAGAACCTGCTAGTGATGATTATAATTTAAATAATAATGAGGATGTAAACACATTTTTGGATGAAAACAACCTTAACTCAATCATAATTGAATATCAGGGTGGTGGAGATGATGGGTATATTGAAAACAAAGGAAAAGATAATAATGATGATGAATATAGTTTAAGTGCAGGAATGGAAGATGTTGTTTATTCTTATTTACAACAATCATTTGGTGGTTGGGAAAATAACGAAGGTGCCTACGGTAAAATTACGGTAACTAAGGAGGAAATTCAAATTGATCATATTTGGAATACTAGAGAAGATGTTGATAGTGATTTACGTCTTGTAATAAAACTTGAAGATGTGGAATGAGCAATAAGATAAATAAATTAACTCAAGCAATATTCATTTATCTTGAAGACATTGGTCCTTGTGAGGTATCGGTTCATTGTTATGACGATACTATTGAAAATGTAAGTAGATTCCAACCAATAGTTTTATTTGATGGTCAAACACATAATAGAGATAAGAAAGTACCTATGGTTGGTACTTTTCGTAATTTCTTTATGGAATATACTGAAGACCATATGAGGGAATTAACTAATCGTCTTGATTATGATGTAAATGATTATCATGAATTAGTTTTTAGAATATATCCTGAAGAAAAAAAGATAGACATTAAAAGTTATTGTTATTTTATTGAATACTCACCATTTGAATATAAATATGAGGAAACTCCTGAACATATTGTTGAAATGATGGATGAAGATAATGTTAGTTGGTTTAAAGTTGATTTTTGGGGTGGTCAGGATGATTATTCATTTCGTTATGATGAAATGGAAGGTGATGCCGATCCAGGTTTTGTTAGACAATTTGAGGACTATTTTGTTAAATATTTGGATAAAAAAATTTCAAAATCTTGGTCGCAGGATCAAGGATCTGAAGGGGAATTCCATGTTAACAGGAACACAATTGATCTTGAATTAAAATTAAAAGATGAAGAGTTTAGATATAGTGGATTCCACAAAGAAATTAAATTGTGATATTTATAAATTATGGGTAAAAATATAATTATTGAGGAATTAGATAGGATAAAAACTATAATGGGTATTTTGGTTGAACAAGAACAACCATTAGAGCCATTGGTAAGTGGTGATTTAACTATTAAGTACAGTAATTTTGCTCCTGACACTAAATACCAAAAAAACTATGTTTATATTAATGGTGTATCCGACAAAGATGTTACTAAACTAAAAGAATTAAAATTATCAAATACAAATAGTAAAGTTATATTAAAAAACTATAACACAAATGAAACGTTTGAATTCCCTCAAAAAGAAGTGAAGATGACAATGAATGGTAAATTATATATTCTTGATACGGAGTATAATAAAATAATAAAGACATTAGAGACTCACGAAATTGAATTGAATAAGGATTTTTTAAAAAAAATGGAGTCAAAGTTTCCTGATTTTATGATTAAAGTAATGAGAGAAGTTTATCCTGATAATTGGGGTAAAAATGGTTTTACTGATAGTAATGGTATTTGTGATACTGAGGAAGGTTTAATAAATATTGAAGGAACTAACGTACCTGGTCAAACTTGGTCAATACTTAATTACTTTGATACTAATCCTAAAGTAATACAACAATTAATTGAATGGTTTTATAGTGGTGTGTTTAATAATGATGAAACACCACTTAAATCAAGTATTAAGGATTTTGAGAGTTGGATAACAACCAATAAAGAAGAAATATTCAAAGGAGATAATTTAAATAAACTAGTATCACTTAACAGAACATCATATGAAAATGGAATTAAGAGTGAAAATACTACAATTGATAAATTAACTCAATCACCATTTAACATTCCAAGAGAAAATATTAAACAATATTGTTCAGGATCAAGAGAAGATAGATTTGAGGCAAAAGATCTTAAAATAGAAACACCTGATGGAGATAAACACGTTCAAATAAAACCATTGGAATGGTTTAAGATTGATGAGAAAACAGGTGAATATATTGTTAAGACTTATTATATGAAAAACTATAAAGGTTATTTAAAAAGATACGGACTTAATTATATTGCGTTCATTAACAATAAAAATATATTAGTCTTTGATAATAAGGATTATGATCTTGATGGGTATCACTATGTAAAGTTCAAGAATAAACCTGTTGAAAAAATCTAACAATGAAGATAGTAATAAGTGAAGAACAATTAAAAACTTTAGTACATCTCATTAAAGAAGATAATGGTAAAATTAATGTTATGTTTGTTGGTGATAGTCATAGTGCTGGTAATGGATGGACATGGAACTATTTAATTGCAAAAGACCATCCAGAATGGGAAGTTACTCAATTAGCGGTAGGGGGTAAAACAACAAAATGGATGTTGCAAAATCTCACAACAAAATTAAATGAAAAAAAATACGATTTGGTTTTTATTTATGGTGGAGCTAATGACGTGATGTCACCACAACCAATCTCAACACCAATAAGTAATATACAAAAAATGGTTGACTTAGTTAATGGTCAAGGAGGTAAAGCTATTGTACTAACGGGTTTTGATAGTGAGACAATATTTAATCCAGAAAAAGTGACAACAACTAAATATTGTGATAGAGAATGTATGATTGGTTTTAAACCTAAAAGAGTAAAATACCAAGCTGATCTACCAAATAGTATTACAGGAGCAATAATAATACCAAAATTAGTTGGTGATATAAGTTGGAGTACTGATGGTGTTCACGTAGGGTCTGCACAACACAAGTTAATGAAAGATCACGTTTATAGTAATATGGGTGATTTAAAAAATATAACGGTTGACACTAAAACTAAAAGTGATACTAACACCGAAACTAAAAGTGATACTAACACCGAAACTAAAAGTGATACTAACACCGAAACTAAAAGTGATACTAACACCGAAACCCAAAGTTCGTCACAAAAATTATTTAACTCAATTAAAAACATATTGTCTAAAAAAGATAAAATGGAAAGTACTGCAACACCTGAAGACATTAAAACAATGCAATTTTCATTAAATGTTATTAATAAAGGTGATTTACCAATAACAGGTCAAATAGATGATGAAACCACTAAAGCGATTGAAAACTATCAAGAAACAAATAATTTAGATAAAACGGGTAAATTAAGTCCTGATACAACAGGTGGTATTATAAGTGATTTTTTATTTAAAATAACAGGTAAAAGATATACTTTTGGTAAATCAAGTAATACTGAAAAATCAGATAATACTGAAAAATCAGAACAAAATTTCAATCCAATGGTTATAATAAATCCTGGTGTAAAAGTAACGACTTTTCCATCCGACATTGAAACTAAATTCAAAACTGCGGTGGGTGATGATTATGATGGTTTTATTTCTGACGTTAAGGCGATTGGTTTAGATCCAAAAATTGCAATTAGACAATTATATACCGAATCTAGATTTAATCCCGATGTTATGTCATGTAAAAGAACATCAAGTGCTGGAGCTAAAGGTATTGCTCAGTTTATGCCAGGTACTTGGCCAACTTATGGTGGTGGTGGAGATCCTTGTAATATTAGTGACGCATTGAAAGCATATCCTAAAATGATGAAGAAATTGTTAGATAAATTTCCAGGAAGACTTGATCTTGCAATTGCAGGTTATAATAGTGGACCTAACTTACAAGTCCCAAAAAATTCAAAAAACTTTGTTTATGATAATGCATTAAAAAACAAAACACCATTTACTGAACTTAATGGTGTAATACCAGCTGAGTCTTATAAATACGCATCATCCATACTCCAAACGTAATGATCATTACTGAATCAAATATTGATGATATGAAATATGAGGTTGAGCAATCCATTGAGAAGGTCGGTCTGGTTAAAACATTAAAGAGATATAAATTTCCGATTAAGTTGGCAAATATAATGTTCCAACTTACAAGACCATTTACTAGTGAAGAATGTAATCAAATAATAAGTTATTATCTTTTTGAAACTAAAGTATTATCAAACACTTATCAAGATAAAGATGTTGATGTTGAGATTTCTCGTAATGATGGTACTTGGAGGTTTATAATAGAATTTAAAAAAACCAAAGAAGCGATGGCCGGTTATGGTACAATGTTTTGGGGTGGTGAGGATATTTTACCAATAGATGTGACGGTATATAGTAATGAGATTCGTAATTATGATAGTGACACAGAGTTAAATTATCATGTTTATATTAATTTTGAATTTCATAAGATATCTGAGTTGTTAGATTGGTTTAATTCAAACTATTATGATATTGTTATAGATACTTGTACTGATTGGTTAGAGGAATGTAGATTGGAAATGTTTGAATGGTTATCAAATAATGATCCTGACTATATTGACTAATTAAATTAAAACCCATATAATTAAAATATGGGAAATAATACTAATAATAATGGTGGTGGAATGGGTTTAGGAACCATTTTATTTTTAATATTCTTAGTCCTAAAACTTACAAATTATATTGATTGGTCTTGGTGGTGGGTATCAGCACCATTATGGGTTACTGCAATATTATACATTGTTATTGCAATAATAATGGCAACTTATTTACAAAAAAGAAGGGGGAGAAAAAAATGATACTTGATCAGATAGTTGAGAATTATCCTGATGAGGAAATATTAAAGGCTGATGGTCTTGATGATGGAATCATAGGAATTGAGGAGAATAGTATGAGATTAGTTTATTCTAAATCAAAAGTAATTGAAATACTAATGAGTGAGGATATGACAGAGGAAGATGCTCTTGAGCATTATTACTTTAATATTGTTGGGGCATATGTGGGTGAGAAAACACCAATTTTTGTTGAAGATACTTATATATAATATTATGGAAAAAACACCAGTAGACACACTTATTAAATTCATTAACGAGGAGAACCCAACTAATGAACAGATTGTTGAAAAATTAAATAATTTAAAATCTAATGAAGAAAATATTATTAATAGAGCTTATTTAATTGGATTTTACGATAAAGAAAGTAATAGGAAACAAAATAATAATTATTATAAAGATAAATACGGACCAAATTGGTTCACTA
>Ga0114966_10004995_pt1 | contig 11292 bp, 5 predicted proteins | sample M_130207_XF_Meta_FD_87029 | JGI IMG/M metagenome (GOLD analysis project Ga0114966, IMG submission 87029) | Freshwater microbial communities from Lake Montjoie, Canada to study carbon cycling - M_130207_XF_MetaG | ecosystem: Environmental > Aquatic > Freshwater > Lake | place: Lake Montjoie...
CGAGCGAATTCCACCCAAGGGCCGGGAGTTGGTGCTGACGCGAGTTGGTGACCTGTTTGCGCTTATCCTTCCGGGCCAAGCCGAACCATTATTTATTGATGCGCAAGATCAAAAATGCCGACGGGAACTGCTACGCACAATGGAACAGGATGCGCCCCGGTTATGTTGGTTGGTTGGAGTCCGCTTAGATCGTAACCAGTTGGTCGCCCTGACCATCCAGATTCATGAATTCTCCGAACGCTTTTCGATTCCCGAACTGAAAATCGGCGTGGATGAAAAACTGGTGGCCGATATGGGACGCCAACAGGCACGCCGGTTCTCAACCGAGACCGCCTGCGCTTGGCTTGCCGATAGATTAATAATCCCGCCCAATTCGCCCACCGGACACGCTCGGGTCATCATCATTGGCCGACCAGATTCGCAAATTACTCAAAAACAAGCCTTCAGGATCCTCGGAGACCGATTCGCGCTGGATATCGAACGGCAGAAGGAAGGTGGGTGGCTGGCGTCTCGTTTAACCCGTCCTAGAAATGCCAAAAAGCCAGAAGAATATCGCCCCCTTATTCTTGCGGAAGGCACCTTTGAATTTCTGGATCAGACCATTGCCGGCAAGATGCGGCAAGGTATGGCAACAGAACTCGACCAGATTGTCCGCACGGCTGGCAGTTATCTGGGCGTTTGGCTGGAATATCAGGCGATGGAACATCGCCGTGTGATTGAAGAGGCCAAAAGATTCGGTTGGTTAAGCTATGATGGTTGTTATCGAATGGCTGATGGATGCTGGTCTTTTCCGTTGACCACCGATAGCCAGCGGCAGGGCATCATCATGGACAAGGACTTGGAAGCCTCAGCGGATGTTCCAGATATTCTCACCAGCAAGGCTGCTGGCGACGAAGACTCGTCCGGTTTTCAGATGACCGATCGTGAATCACGCCCGTCGTTTCGCGGCGCTTGGGTCGGTGGTGATGCCCAGACCATCCGCCTGCGTCCCGATACCCAGGATGGGGTTGTGCCGCCGGAGCGAGGTTATATTCATGTCAGCTTGCGCGGCGATTTAAAAAGGATGGCCCGCCGAAATGAAGCTCATTCAAGGATCGCCAGTGGAAAGAATTCAATTCCCCAACTGGCTTTGTTGCTCGAAAACCGCCCCGTGCCTGTTCGCCGCGTGCAGACGCATGAACCGTTGTCCAGTGCGGCTAAAGCCAGGTTTCATTCCGGTGCGCCAACCCCACGTCAGTTGGAAGCAATCAGGGTTGCACTAAACACCCCGGATATTGCCGTTATCCAGGGGCCACCCGGCACCGGTAAGACCCGCACCATATCTGCCATCATCGAGCGCTTGACTGAGATAGCCAAAGATCAAAATGCCGAATTCGACAAAGTGCTGCTCACGAGTTTTCAACATGATGCGGTTGAAAATGCGGCAGCCATGACCGAAATTTTCGGCCTTCCGGCTATGAAAGTAGGCCGGCGACGTGGGGATAACTCCGAAAGCCTGCCCTTAATAGCCTGGACTAACCGAATTACGGAAGCCTTGGAGGCGGACTTGGCGGCCCGCCCCAAAAAACCGTTGCGCAAATTGTTGGAAACGATCCGAATCAGACACGCAGCCTATGTCAAATCTCCCGGCATCGAAGCCGAAGCCGCTCGTATGTTGTTGGATTTAGGTTCGCTGGCGGCCGACCACCTACCAGCGGCTTTGTCCGACCGGATTATCAGCGTGGCCGACCGCCTCAAACTGGGCGTGGCCGGCTTGGACGACGAACGTCAGGCAGCCATACAAGTGGTCCGTGGCCTGCGCCTTCAAAAAGAAGCTTTCGCCGATGACGGACCCAAAATGGCTTGGAGGGTTCTCAATCAATTATCATCAGGCTCTTGGCTCAACGTGGAGGATCGCGCTCTCTTGGAAAAGGCCAGGGACTGGGATAAACCATCTTCTCCCGATTTCTTGCCAGCGATGGAGATTCTCAAAAACCGGCTGTTGGATGCACTGCAAGTCTCGACCCCGCCTTCCCGGACTCCGTTGGTCAATGCGGAAGTCCTCAACGTTCTTGATGAAATGATTTCCACCATGGATAAGTGTGTTCGCAATGCCGCAGCGGAGGGACCCGATATGGTGCTGGAACAACTAATTCAGGACCTGCGAAACGACCCGGTTGGGCTACGGAAAACCATCGAGAATTACACAGTCGTCCTTGCGGCAACCTGTCAGCAGGCGGTCAGTGAACGGATGATGGAAATGTTCTCGGACGACCTCGAGTTTGAAAATGTCATTGTGGATGAAGCGGCCCGGGCCAATCCGCTCGATTTACTTATTCCCCTGAGCCGGGCCGCCCGCCGCATCATCTTGGTGGGTGACCATCGACAGTTGCCACATTTATTGGAGCCGGAAGTGGAGCGCGAGCTGGAGCAATCGGTTCGTGAGGAGACCCGCGATCAGATCCGTAAAAGCCTGTTTGAACGACTTTTCCTCCACGTCAAGGATTTGGAAAAACTCGATGGAATAAAACGCTGGGTGACGCTGGATACCCAATACCGGATGCATCCGGTGCTGGGCGCATTTGTAAGTGATGCCTTCTATAAGGATTATGGAGAGGCGTTTTTCTCTCCCGTCGGCGCCGATTTGGACCCGCAATTTGCTCACGGCTTGGGCGGAAACTACGAGGGAAAACTCGCGGTTTGGAAAAACCTGCCCGTCTCCAACGGCGCAGAGGAAAGCGCAGGTCATAGCTGGCGGCGGCATTGTGAGGCCGATTGGATCGCTGCCGAAACAAGACGTATCTTGCAAGAGTCACCCGGTTTGAGTGTGGGCATCATTTCTTTCTATGCCGCGCAGGTCGATGCCATCATGACCGCTATGCAGCGGGTTGATCTTACGACCCTTTCGGAAGATGGTGATTTGGTCATTGCGGATGCCTGGCGCAGCACAGTCAATGCTCAACGCGAAGTATGCGAACGTCTTCGCGTTGGAACCGTCGATGCTTTTCAAGGGAAGGAATTTGATGTTGTCATTCTCTCACTGACGAGATCGAACCGAATTCAACCAGCCGATGAAAAAAGTATCCGTCGTAAATTTGGCCATCTTTTGCTCGAAAACCGTCTGTGCGTCGCGATGAGCCGCCAAAAACGATTATTGATCACGGTAGGGGATTCGGCCATGGCCTCGGCTGAGTATTCCAAAATCGTCCCCGGTCTTCACGCGTTTCAGAAACTCTGCCGTGGCGGCCACGGGGCTATTTTCTAACACCATGGATCTCGTTTTAAATTACGGTCCCCGAGCCGTGCACAAAGATTATGACCGCATGGGGCGCGTCTATCTTGTTTGGCCCTGTGCTGCCTGGCGCGTGGTCGCGCCTGCGCCATCAGATCAGGGAATCAATCTTCTCCAGAAAGCGGTGCTCGGTATGTGGTGTAGCAATTCATACTCGGTAGCGGAGGTGGCCAACAAACTTCACCTTCATCCGCACCTGATCGAGAATATCGGTATGGAGTTGGTCCGCTCAGGCTGGGTGGACCAGAAATCCTTGCGCCCGACATCCAAGGGGTTCGATATCCTTGAAAAAGAGGAATTGATCATGGATACATTGGTCACCGGTTGGGTGTTCCAAGACCCTTGGAGCGGGGAACTCTGGCCGCATTTCAGTCAACAGCTACACCTTCAAGAAACCACCCCGGGTTACGGATCAGGACGGTTGACCTTGGTGCTGGATTCAAAAAAAGGCACCCGGAAAGTTCCCGCCTGGATATTCGACGCCCCGGAAAGCCCGGTGCGACCATCCAGCGCAATGATTTTGCGCGCGGTAAAACAGTGTCGGCGTCGTGAAGAACAGAAAAAATCAATGCGCTTGGATGCGTCAGATATGATGGGAATCATCGGCGAAGATTCGCAGGAAATGCTAGCGCGAATCACTTCAATCAGCGACCGACCCGAGCCGGCCGGGCTGGTTACATACGGATATTTGCCCAAGGGCGGCTCTTTTCAGCCTCAAATTTGCGACCCCTTCGGATTCGGATGCGACGAGAAAATGTGGCGGCAACTTCAGCGGATTGCTAGGGATGATGAGGGCGCTGCCGGGGCACAGCGGGATTTTTTGCGATTCGCGCAAATTAAAGATGCGCCTGCCTTCGAGGAATTGTTGGACCAGCAACAAAAGATTGCTGAATCCGAGGTGGTAGCGCGACTGTCTCTCGATATAAAGGTAAACTCCGCTGTTTTTGAACACCTGGTGGCCGCAGCAAAAAGTTTATCCCTGGCCAGAGCTACCGAGGGAGATTCTCAAAGTGACCTTGGCTCAGTCATGCAATCATGCCGAAGGACTCTGGAGGCCTTGCTGAAGTCGATCGCCCGCATTGCCCCGTTGGGTAATGCACATGCCCTTCTCAACGGCGACGTCGCAATGGACCGGGCAATCGTTGACCAAATCGCGCAGTCGATTGGATTAAAACTGCCATTGCCTGGCATGTTTCAGATGGATAAGTCGGGAGGAAAACCAAACAAAGGACTTATAATTGGAATTTGTCGGGATATTGGAAATGTTTATAAATTGCCAAGCGCAGTGGTTGCGACCTTGTTGGCGACATCATTGCACCCAGCCCACCCCCTCAAATCCGCTTCGGCCAAGGACGCGGATTTGTTGCACAAGCTTGCCCGCATAATTGACTTGGGCAATGCGGGCTCGCATGATGATTCGCACAACCCTTCGCCTAGACGCTTTTCAATTTCGGAAGCAGAAGAAATGTGGGAACTAATTGTTCAATCGACTGGCAGTCTCCTGAATCTTGCAGTTAACAAGCCTCAAAGCTATGAGCAGAAAAAACAACCATAAGAAACAGCAGAATATTCAGCCGAAGGCGGCGATTGCCCAGCCCACCGCATCACCGGCCGGTCCCGCTGTCCCATCCACCCCCGCGGAAGCCATAACGCAGATCGGTGCCATTTCAAATCAGGCAACTAACCTGATAAACGAGGAGGATCTCAATAATCCGCCCGCGCCGCCACCAGCTCCCATCGCATCGGAAATTGACCCATTAAACCTTTGGAAAGTCGCGCACGAGGCCCGCCAACTGTTTGAACGTTATAAGTTAAGAGCGGAAGAGGCAGAGTCAAAAGCCAAGCAGAGGGAAAACGAAGCCCAGGAACATTTCGCACAGGTAAGCAAGCGTGAGGAGGAGTTGCGCCAGCAAAAGCTGGATCAGCAAAAGTCCCAGCGTGAACAGGAAGAGCGCAAGACGGGGATGGATCGTCGCGAAAAAGAAATCATCCAGTTGGAGGAAAAAGTAAAGGAACGGGAAATTGAAGCCGAATCCGGGTTTTTGCAGCAGCGTCGTCAGGCGCTCGTCAAACTGGATGAGGAAGCCAAAGCCTTGGCCAAACAGATTTCTGAGCATCATCAGAATTATCTCGACGGCATAAAAAAATATGAAACCGAGCTGCGTCAGATTCGCGAGCGCGAGTTGGCCGGCGTGGAAGCAGGTAATCAGCAACTTCAATTGGAAAAACAGGCGGTGGCTCTCTCCAAACGTGAAGCCGAATGGGCTAGGGAGGAGGCGGAAGAGCTTAGAAACAGTTGGATCTCAAGAATCGAGGAAAAAGTCCGGGATGCGGTCACCGATCGCGAAAGTCGGTTGCAAAGTGCTTTGGCCCGCTGCAAAGAGCTTGCTGGGCAGATAAGCCGCTACGAAGAAACCGAACGCGTTGCCTCTGGAAAAACCCGGGAACAATTATTGGCAGAGTTGACTAGTTTGCAGGAGCACAATGGGAAATTGGTCTCGGAATTGGCGCGTAAGCCTGCCGATGATCAAATTGCCCGACTGCGTGGCTTGGAAAGCGAGAATGAGACGTTGCATTCGGATTTGGCGCGATTGCTTCAGGAAAACCAAATGTTGCAGTCCCAGACGAGTAAATTGTCTATAGGCGTCGCAGAAATTCAGAATTTAAGAGACCAGAAGGCGGCTTGGGATGCTCGCGAGCAAGCTTGGCGGGCTTGCGTCAAGGACTTGCGCCAAGATCTTGGTGATCTGGTGGACAAATCAAAAGCAAAACAGGTCTTCCCCAGCCTGATTGAAATGGATGGCGATGTGAATTTTCAAACACCACCCACATCAGTGCGCGAGAAACTGCCGCCGCTCAAGGACTTGGTTGAGGAAATTCGGCATCGTATAGGCGAGAATAAACTCTTTTACCGGGAAAAAGACGTGCGCACCTTTCTTGCCGGTCTGGCCACCAGTCGGCTTCATTTACTCCAAGGCATTAGCGGCACCGGTAAAACGAGCCTCCCTCGGGAATTTGCGCGGGCCATTGGCGCAACCTCGGCCAGAGTCGAAGTGCAATCCGGCTGGCGTGACCGGAATGATTTACTGGGCTATTACAACGCCTTCGAGAAGCGTTATTATGAGTCAGAATTTCTCCAGTCTCTGTATCGCGCCCAACAGCCCCAATATCGACACCTTCCTTTCTTCATCGTGCTGGATGAAATGAATTTATCGCACCCTGAACACTATTTTGCGGATTTTCTATCGGCACTCGAAGAAAAAGATCCCGACAAACAGAGGGTCAGCCTGCTGACATCTAGAATTGATGGAGCTCCGCAGTTGCTGGAGGACGGCCGCTGGTTGCGCATTCCGCGCAATGTCTGGTTCATCGGCACGGCCAATCATGATGAGACCACTAAGGACTTCGCCGATAAAACGTATGACCGCTCACATGTCATGGAGTTCCCGAGACATCCCGAGGCATTCATCCCTCGACCTCTTAACTCGCCAGTCCCGATCCCGCAGGAGGCATTTGAAGCAGTTTTTAATCGGGCGGCCAACACACATAAGGATGCCGCTTTCCGGGCCAAAACATTTTTGGAAAAATCACTAACCCAACAACTCGCCAAACTAGGATTGGGCTGGGGTAACCGGCTCGAAAACCAGATGAATAGGTTTGTGCCGGTCATTATCGAAGCCGGCGGCACTCTGGGTGAAGCCACCGACCATATCCTTGCCACAAAATTACTTCGCAAGTTGCGCGGCCGGTTTGATCTTGGAGCCAAGCAACTCGAAGAGTTCCAAACTCATTTGATCCAGGAATGGGATAAATTTGATAAGCCAAACCAACCTGTAAATTGCTACGAAGTGCTGGAGCGGGAAATCAAACGTTTGAGCGGGGGCGTAACCTGATTGATAGATGGAAACAAACTGGCGCAATCGCATTACGGGGCAGTCCTGCCAAAACCCGGAGTCATTACCGATTTTGGGGCTTTGGCAATCCGAAAGAAACGGGCAAGTTTGGGTGGGCACAGAGCGGGATTTAGAGCGTCCGGATTCCGGCACTGAACCGACGGAAACCCTTAGTCAAAGTCTGCGCAGCCTCGCTGCTAGGATTGAGCCTCTCTTGGGTAAAAATCTGCAGGCATGGGAGGGCATGGTTCCTCTCGACCCGACGATCACATCAGATTTGGACCTTCGTGACTACGAGCGGACGTTGATTGACGCGCTGCCGCATGTGGAAACACTCAGCCATAACCCGCGCAGCCACCTCACTATTGAAGAAATCCGCGAGGAAGTGGGGCGCGCTCGCCGGGTCTCTCACCGAGCCGTGGCGACGCTTGCGGCCCACTCGGAAGATTGGCAATGTCGGACGTTTCTTGGAGTTCGACCCAGACGCATTCTCGCAGAATCAAGGCAGGATCAATGGGACATTTATGAAAACCGTGCCGTGGCCACTCTGCGCAAACGGATTTTAGGTGTCCTTCATCCGCGCCTCCAGAAGTTAAACCAGATCTTGCAAGCCCTCGATGAAGCGAGCGAACATTCAGAGGCAGCGCAAGGCACTCGCTTCCGCCGTAATCGCCTTTTCAGGTTATGGGGTGAGATTTCCTCAAGCCATCCGAGCCGGGACCGTCTCGCCCAACTGATTAAAAAACTGGAGTCTGCCCGCGCAAGATTGCTCGCTTTGGCCGACACGTTTCTTTTTAAGCAGATGCCTCACTTCTCTGCGGTCGAGAGTCCATTGCATTCAACGAATATTTTTCAAAGCGATGATAACTATCGTCAGTCGTTCCATTTGTGGCACAAATGGGAACGCGTGGCATCCGTTAAACCGCCGACGCCTGCCGAACGCGCGGAAAATCGGCGGCGGGCGTGTAAAGAATGGAATTTATTCGTTGCGCTTCTGACCATCCGGGCTTGTCGGCAGCTTTTTCTGATTCCGGATGAAAAAGGCGCTCAGCCAATTACGTTTGGAAAAAGGATCAATCTGGTCCGACATTGGACTTTGCTGATCCAAAAAGATTGCTCTCTTCTGTTGGAATGCCAGGGGAAACCTCATTTGCAAATCATTGGGCTTTATACGAGTTGGAGCGCACAGTCTGATAAATATGTCGAAGCCGCCTTCCATGACTTTCTCGAATCTCAGAAGAATCGCCCCCCGGTTCTGATCGTGAGTGTGAGTGATTCCAGCGGCCCCGCTGCAAACTGGTCACCGTCTCTTACGGCAAATTTTAAGCGTCTTCGGGCGGCGTCGTTGCTTTCGGATAATCTGGCTCTGGTAGAGACATCCCCGCTTAAAATTGACTCTACGGAGCTGGTGGCGCGCATCCTCCGCTGGGTGATCGCGGAAATGGATTGGCCATGTCTTCCGGTCCGCCAGACCCTCAACGGCTGGGCGGACGTGTGGCACGAGTTGTCGCACCACCACGGCATCCACAAGGGGGAACAGGATTTTCTGTTTTCCGTGCCGCCCGCTGACGGCTTGATCGCAGAAGCGCAAGCACGGGTTGCCAAGGCAAGGCTCCAATTGGAACAAACCAGCTCCGCGCGTGAAAAACTTAAGCAAGTGGAGCACCGTGTTCGGGATAATCGTCGTGCGCTTGCCGCTGTAAACCTTCAAAAGAAGGAGATTAACGCACAGGAGCAAAAAGAAGAAACCAACCTCAGGGTTTTAAGCGGGATTTATGAGAGCCTTGTTAATGTGCGCGACCGCCTCCAGCTCCTCCAATCTTGTCCATGCTGTCAATCAACTTTGGTGGACCAGCAGGAAGACGCCGCCATAATGACCTGCCGGGACTGTGATTCCGAATGGGGCCGTCGAAAGTGCGGTGATTGTCACCGTGATTATGCTTTCATAATTCCCCACGATACGGCTGCGATAGCCACGCCAGAGAAGTTTGACCCCGCGCACATGTTCGGCGCGGATATGTGCGCGCCTTTATTACCGCCCACCTCAGCTCCGTTTCTAGCCCGGATCCCCGAATGCCCCTGGTGCAAAAATGTGGCGAGGGTGGACTGAGAACAATCCACTAGCATGCTATAAAAAATGAATCCTTCCTTTTTAAAATGGCCTTATCAATATTTTTAAGCCAACAGCCAGATCTCGTGGATCAGCTAAAACGTCTTACAAATTAACTAGCCAATTATTATGGCAAAATCCAAAACTCAATCCTTCAGCCGCCCGCCCATGGAGCGCATGATGCGTTTCCACGACCTGCTGAAGGAGCAGGCCTATCCCAATTGCAACCAAGTCGCCAAGGAGTTTGAAGTCTCCTGGCGCACCATCATGCGGGACGTGGATTTCATGAAGTGCCGGCTGAATCTGCCCATGGAATTCGACCAGCAGCGCAACGGTTATTATTACACCAAGCAGGTGGATCAATTTCCTCATCTGCCGCTGTCCGAATCCGAAGTGTTCGCCCTGCTGGTCGCCCACAAGGCCATCGCGCAGTATCGCGGCACGCCGTTCGAACAACCACTGGCGATGGCCTTCAAACGCCTGACCGGCCAGTTAGATTCCGACACCAGGTTTTCCCTCGGCAGCCTCGACGACGCTCTTTCCTTCCGCCCGTTCGCGCCGGAGGATACCGACCTCCAGACCTTTGAAGTTCTCACCAGAGCCGTAAAGGAACACCGCGTCCTGAAATTCCAATACCGCAACCTCGATGCGGAGAAGTCGCAGGCCCGGCTGGTTCATCCTTATCACCTCGGCTGCATTGATAACCACTGGTATCTGTTCGCCTTTGACGTGAAACGCGACGCGATGCGCACGTTTGCCCTTCCGCGCCTAAAATCGCCGGAAATCACCACCGAGCGGTTCACCATCCCCAAGAAATTCAGCCTCGCCGAATATCTGAAAGGCAGCCTGACGGTTTTCAAGGGCGACGCCGATTACGAAATCGTCGTGGATTTCGATTCCTGGGGAGCCGACCTGATCCGGGGCCGCAAATGGCACGCCAGCCAGGAAATTACCGAACTCCCGCGCCGCCAGCTCCGGCTGCGCCTACGCCTAAACAGCATCGAAGAAGCCGAACGCTGGGTCTTGAGCTGGGGCACCCACGCCACCGTCGTCCGCCCCCAGGCCCTCGCCAACCGCCTTCAAGGAATCGCCAAAACACTCCAGTCACGCTATGAAAGTGATTAACCTGTTGCATTTCTGTAAGACAAAACAAGGCGAGATTGGAATCGCCGATGGCTACTTTGCCGGTGATGCCTGGAAAGACGGGGATAAATCATTTGCAGAAGTTGCAGGACGAAAATTCGGGTGGATAGACTCGGAGGGTAAACACTACTGTGACCCCAGGGAATTCTTTAGCCGGCCAACCGAGGCAGAGGTCATCCAGGCATTGCAAGCGCATGAAGCTCTTTACCGTATTGCCAAGGAGCGTGGTATCGCCGAATGATCACCCACCGCCAGATTATCACACGCCCCGGCCCAGGTCGCTCATCCGAAAATTTTCTCCTTCGGATTTTCGTCCGGTCCGGGCAGCCGGCGTGTTCAGGTCGCAGGTTTCAGTTTTCTTGTTTGGCGGCCTGTCCCCAGCACTGGTGACAAGACGAAAATCGCCGCTGTGTTAATCTAAAGGCGTTGGGAGTAGTGACCCTGACAAAACAATTTTAAAGTGTTGTTGAAAACCCCCCGGAGTAGTGTCCGGGGGGTTTTCATTTCCGCCTTCGGCGATGCCGCTCGCACTTTACGAATTGGCCCAGAAGCCGGCGTGTTCAGGGTGTTTCGACTGCCAGTTAAACTGCAAGTAAAACTTGGAAATTGGTAGGTTCCGGTTACCCAAAGTTACCGCAAGCTAAATGAGAAAACTCTTGAAAACCCCATGAAATAAGGAGATAATTGGCCTGTCGATAAAAGAAAAGAGGCCGGACACTACTCCGGCCTTCTTCAACACACTGCGAACAACGAAACCAAGATACCCGATGCGCGGGGTTTGGCATGTCACCAGTAGTGGGGACATAGCATGGCGGGCGCCCGAACCGCCTCACCACGCCTGGCGGCGCTCCATAAGCAACACGGCCCGCTGACGA